>Ga0058701_10004301_pt1 | contig 11531 bp, 3 predicted proteins | sample AgamicOrMae_FD_97039 | JGI IMG/M metagenome (GOLD analysis project Ga0058701, IMG submission 97039) | Agave microbial communities from Guanajuato, Mexico - Or.Ma.e | ecosystem: Host-associated > Plants > Phyllosphere > Phylloplane/Leaf | place: Guanajuato, Mexico | collected 2012-06-04 | reverse complement strand
ATCCTAAACACTTAACATAGTTGGTAGGTAGCATCATTTTCGGCCGAATTTCCCATGCGCGCCCCCCAGAGGGCGTTAAAGATGTGCGTTTTAAATTTGCGCGCGGAGGCCCGGTGCGCGGTAATTGGTCGCCGATACCACCTCTGTCTTCCCCGCCCCACTTCCCGCGGCGTGGCGGTGCGGTGGACCCGGTTGACTCTGCCCCCACTTTTGCTTTAGTTGGCATCGAGCATCAATTTTAACAAAGTATAGCTGGCCGAGTGGACAGTGAGCACGCACACCCGTCGATTGACCCGAGTTCGTTGCCTAGTCTCGGCCATTCTTACTTATTCTTTTTTTGTGTGTATGCTTTATTTGTGTCTGCCGCGATTTTTTTAAACATTCATTTTTATAAGATACAGTGCAGGGCAAAACGTGCCATTTTTAGGTACCGGTAGATTGACATCTGTCTTTTTTTTATTATAATTGTTTGTTGTTTATGTTTACTAATGATAGAAATTTTCAAATACTTCGTAAAACAGTTTACTTATTTTTCTTTTGGATTTCTTTCACCGGTTATTTATTACACGGTCAGCTTACGCCACTGTAAGTACCTCAACTCGCTATCAAAATAATGGAACCTCCGGTCACCAATATCAAGTTTGTAAAAAGATATTTAAGAACTCGTTTTATTTTTTAATCTCTCCAAACACTGAATTTCTCCGAACTTTATTGAGAGGATGTTTTGAACATTTTTCCAAAGGTGAACTTCTGTATCTCCACAAACTGTGGGAGTTGTAGACAACTGGACGAAGCATTTTGAGGCCGACGATGTTGCTTGTATACTATTCTCAGATGATTAAGACTTCGAACGGTTTCCGAGTACTGGTATTATTAAAGGGAGGGGAAACGTTGTGCAGTGCTGTTCCACAAGGGCTTGAAGGGATGTGAAATTTAGTGCCGCGCTGCCCATTACGCGGCTAGACATTTAAAAATTAATCACAGGTTTCAAGGCCCGGAGGCGAGAGAAAATGGGGTATTTCAGTCGAAAGCTTGGACCATAACCAACCCCCGCCATCTTTGATTTTGAAAATACGAATTATTTGATTTACCTGCAATTTTAACTCTCGATCCACTTGTTGAATCTTTCTCTAAGAATTTTTATACGTTTTCCGTGCCGTATAACAAAGTGTTAATCGTCATAAACTTCCCGAAAATCTCATTTCTTCAAAATTTGTGTCCAGGAGACCATATCCTGGTCAGGTGAATCTCGAGGTTGTCTGCTAGACACATACTTTGAGGAATGCGATTATCTGGAGATTTATGATGGTTAAAACTTTTTTCTATGATACAGACACGCAAAAATTATAAAACTTTTAAGAGTTAGGTTTTTATAAGTGGATAACGGACAAAAATTGCAAGAATACCAAATAACTAAATCTCCAAAATCAAAGATGGCGGCAGTTTGTTTTGGTCCAAACTTTCTGCTGAAATACCTCATTCACCCATTTACCCTCCTAACGATTCTGCCATCGTGGAATTTGAGATATAGGTGAAAGCTGGTCCTCCCACAGTCCTAGGCAGTTGACTTATTCTTCTGAAGCAGGCGGGTACTGTGGTATTTATGCATTCATCTGATTTGATTTTAGCTTTACATGAGCGCCACGTTGTAACCTTACCAACACAACCTCAATAACTCACTTCAGCTAACCTGATTAAGCTGCGCAGGATACCTAACCAAGCCAGATCCGATCTAAAGAACCCAATCAAAGCTAATCAAGTCTGGCCTCACCTAACCTAAATTAACCAACATAACATAATCTGTAACCTAACAGAAACTTACCGCAAACACTGACCACCTCTAACGAAGATATTCTACAGGGATGCCAACCTTGATATTACATCACTAACATCTCTACTATAAAAGTTTTTCGAATATGACATTTTACGGTTCAGGTATTTATTTTCAAATCGATCCGCGCAAACTTGAGAGAGAAAAAATCTGCTTATATTTTCACCGCATCGGTACGTTGCTTTCAAATGCACAGACAAAAAGTACATTTTGTCAGAATGTCTTTGTTGAACCGGCAAAAAAAACCAAGGGGTATCATACACAGGTGGAGAGAGAGAAAGATACCCATGATATTTACGGACGATAAAGAGAGAGAGAGACGTTCACACGACGCCCCGCCTCCGGAGTATGGACGACTCTCATTGGTCGACGCTGTGCCCTCCGACCGACCAATCAGGAAACTCGTTCAGCACGAGCTCAACCAAATCTTTAATTAATCCAGGTAGAGCTTGCTGCTCACGTGTCTTCTGACATATTGTCCTGAATCGAGTATGGTCATTCTCTTTGACAGAGGTCAAACCGTGTTTCAATTTATTGACTTTTCCTCCTTCGAAAATTTGATTGAAATTAAAACTATTTTTATTTGAAATTTAGCTTCGAAGTCTTTTACGACGTTTTCGCTTCCCTGCGTGGAAGTCTTCCGCTACCAGCCAGTAGAATTTTTCAACAATTTTTAATTAAAAAAGAGACATAAATCGCTCATAATGCGAAGCACAGCAACCCAAGTGTAAAATTCCCTGCGGCTGATAAATAGATCCGGCATTTAACAAAATTTCCATGAATATGTGCGTCGTGTAATAACCACAAATACATGGTATTCGAAATTTTTTATACGTTACACGCGACTATTTTTAACCCATCACGGTCCTAAAAAAAAGAAAAGAAGAAAATCATCTACGCAATTGATTTAATTACAGGTGTCATGAAATCCTTTATAAGCGTTGTTTTTAATCTTCAGAGGGAAGGTTAAGATCAACGGAAACAAGTCAAATGGCGATTCAACAAAATTTTGGGTCAGGAAAATCGATGCGAGTTTGGAAGAAACAATTTTTTTGGGTTATCTTTTCCACCTCGCAAATTCTGCCGTGGTTATAACCTTTACATAAAAATATGAGGATTTTAACTACATATACGACAGTGGAGTTTACCATACAGGTAACTTTGAGCTAGGTGCCCTTTGGTTCGCTTTGCGAACCAACCTAAATGCTTGCTCAGAAAAACAGCAGGTTTTCTTGCTTAGAAAAGCGTTTATGGCTCGCTTAGAAAATGACATTGTTGCCTCAACAAAGTGCTTGTTCTAAAAAAAACAAAATAGTTGTGGTGACAATTCCGCTTGTTACGGTAACAACTATAATTGTTGTGGTAACGATGATTAATATTGTTCTTGTAATGATTGAAATTGTCACCACAACTATTCTGGTTTGCTGAAGCTACAGTAATAACAAACGTTTTGTTGAGGCATACAAAGTAATTTTCTCCGTGAGTCAATTCGAAAATGAAACTTTTAGAGGCAAAAAATAAATTCAAAAAACGCAACCTAAAGAGCGTAGATTTTGGTAAGCAAACTTTCGTATGATTCCGTGACTAGGCGATTATTTCCGTCTAAAACACTGGAATCTTTGAACGCGTGACTTTGACGCTTGTTTATCCTGAAATAAAACCGGTCATTGTTTCGTTCGGTTGCCAGAGTGCAAAGTTGCGTAGCGCGAAATTAGGATTATTTTTTTTCTAAGGGGAAAAACGCTAAAACACGATCGTTGATCACCCACAACTACATATGTATTCGATAGTACGGTATTTTTGATTAGCTTAACTAAAACTCGTTACAGATCGGCATACTTCCGTTAGATTACTGTGTTGACTGGGGGTTAGGTTGGTCAAAGTCAGATTACACTGGATATGGTTAGGCTATGTGAGGATAAGTTGGATTAGGTTTGCAAGAGCTGTTTAGGTTGGGTTAAATTAGAATAAAAAAAGCCTCGTTAAAAGAGCGAGGCTCAAAAAGCCGTAAAAATCCCTTAAGTAATCATTGAATGTACCGGGCGGTACGGTATCAGGTCATTTCTTTCAGATCTTTGCATTGCCCGGTTTTGAACATCCACAAATTCATCGGTAAAAAAAAAAACCGTCGAAAAATGTGTAATTTATGAAAGGAAAGGGATATTTTTCCACGGTTTATATCGGGTGAATGGAGGTGTAAACGTTCACGATGAATGAATTGTTATTGTGACATTGTTGTGCGACAGTTCACACAGTGGAATCGTGTTGAAGTTCTTTATTTATGACTGTGATGACGAGAAAGGTTCACACCCCTTTGCTTTAACACTTCCACGGCATTACAAAAAGAAAGTCAACTCGGAGGAGTGTAATTGAAACAAAACTGACACCGCGCTAAAGCTGTAAATACTGTCACCGACACTTTCCATACTGTCCCGTCAATAAACGAAACTTAATTGCAAATGTAAAGGTTGAATTTTCTACTTCTTGCGTTTGACATTTCGTCGCCAAGCCGAAAGGGGCGAGGCAAAAGACACGAAACATAACCTTACCTAATCTGGGTCAACCTTAACCAATAAACTTCCAGCATCAAAGCGCTGATTTCTCGGCGACAGTTACTGTCGCCGAGACCTAGAGGGGCATCGAACTAAGTGACATAAGAGCAAAGCGGTAGTGAAGAGAGACTTAGGCACGTAACCTAATTGTGGTAAACGACATGAGGCTGGAATGGTGATGTTAGGTTACGTTAAGCGAAGGAATGTGAAATACAAGATGTAGAGTGCAAATTTGGACATTTTCTGTGGTTTTTGCCACGAAACTCAATGCGTTGCACGTTGCAGTAAGCTTGTTAATTTGGGTAAATTAGTTTCATTTGTGTTTTATGATGTAAAAAGGAATGTATATAATTAGCGGAGGAAGTCAGTACTGTAAGAATCCGCCGATCAGTTCAATTTAAATGCCACAGGATCATTTCTAAAAGTAATAATCCTAAGAGGATTGCTAATTTTTAACAAATAATCACCGTAAACACGAAATGCCGTTTTAGGGAGTTCTTACCTGTTTTGGGTGTGACAATGAAACAGAGGTATCGGTAGAGCGTATTTTGATTATTTTTCTATATGGAACTATGCGTGGTTCAGCCATATCTGTAAAAAGATCTCGGCAAGAGTTTCCTATTGATGTGGCTGAACATAGTTCTACCTAGAAAAAATATCAAAATACGTACTACCCCCGTTTTATTTTCACCCTCAAAAGAGTCTCCTCCCCTCGATAAAGGTAAAGACTCCCCTTTATAGGTATTTCGTTCTTACAGTGATTATGCGTTTCCGCGTTGCAGATCGGTTCACATGCTCATAAAGAAATGGTTAATAATTGAGCCATAAGCGTAATAGAAAAGTCAATCTTCTAGCTGCAGTTCCGTTGAAAATAACAACCGGTATTTTAGTATGATCTCTGATTTGATGCCGTTTGCTATTCGCCGGTCGTTTTTAGCTTTAAAATTGTCCAAAACTTACTAAGTTAAACACGCAGCTAAAAGTTACCATTTTTAAAATTTTTAGTGCACATACGCAAAGAAGCATCCAACTTTGTGCAACTTCATTCGGCGTGAATCATGCTCAACGAAAAAGAAAAAGAAAAATGAACAACAACTTGGGCGCCATTTCGGCACAGGTAGAGTGGGGGGAGGGGGAGGGAGGAAGGGGCAAGGAACATGGGCAGGGCAAGCGACCAGTGCCAGCGGTCGGAGCGGTGAGCTAAAAACTCGTGCAGTGCAGTCTCCAACAGAACAGTTTCGAGATATGGCGGTCGGTCGGTCGGTGTGATTCGTGTTGTGATTTGTGCGCGTGTGTTTGTGTTGTGCTGTGGCTGTGCTCAGTGATTGTGCATATCAATGAGCGACTGTGAAACTAATTTTGTGCGGGGGAGGATCAACTAGCTGCTCGGCCAGGTAAATTTTGTGAGCATAATTTTTGTGCTTCGACATGAATTTTGTGCTTTGGTGTAAATTTTGTGCTTTAGCGTTGAATTTTCGCTTTCAACTAAATTTTGTGCTTGAAAGTAAAGTGTGTGCAACGGCGGGGAAAACATCTGAAAGAAACAACTTCTCTCCAAAACGTGAATTTGCATATTGGATTGCATTAGCCCTATATATAATATAATCAATATGCAAAATGCACCTTTTTTTCAGCAAGAAGATTTCAGATGTTCAAAAAATTATTTGAGAAATTGGAGCGTCTCTGTTCCAAGCGTGTATCTTTTACAGTACTTCATCCCTTACTTCGATTAAATGCGGTTTCATAGTTCATAATTGTATAGAGATTTATCACTTAAAGTCTATTACACAAAACGCCATCGCTTTACTTTTTCTGGTGAACTAAATAAACACTACGCACTATAATTAACCTTGCGCTGGGCTCTTCCGTGTTCGCTTGCCGCTACTGACGGAATCCTTGTTAGTTTCTTTTCCTCCCCTTATTAATATGCTTACATTCAGGGGGTAGTCTCGACTGAACTGAGGTCGGCATAGTTTGAATTGAGAGGAAACCTCAAAAATCATTATTTTTTTAAGAGCTTCTGGCTAGTAACTAAACGTCTTAGGGTGTGTCGTTGCTAAAGTGCATTACTCAACCATAAGCAGTTTTCAAAATACTACGCACCTCCTGCATAACTAATTGTTCGCACTGCACAGAATTCACAGAGCAGAAAACCATAAATATGACAAGTTCCTTGTCATGAAGAAAAGATTCTTCAAACTTCTTTTCGACGACTTTTTTTATCGAAGACCGGTCATCAGTTTACAAATAATATACAACATACAAAGTGTCGAGCTAATACAACGCATTTAGAGCGATACTCAAAAAGTTTTAGGCGGAGCAGAAAGGATAAAAGAGGCTCTTAGAATCTCCCGCTTTTCGAGAAAAAATGAATGCTTTCACGTTATTTCGAGATTTATCTTATTATCTGGTCCCTTCTAAGATTTCTGGTTTATGTAGGCAGGGCTAGTTTCGTACTTGCAGAACATAGAGGGAGGTGATTTTCATACGGTACATAGCGATCCTTGTACACCAAATACAAGTTTTAATGAGTTATCCTAGCTTTGCAAGAGGGTCTACTTCACTGCAGCGACGAATGCTCACAGTATGTTAATCCTAGAGAGACGGGGCGCGCTTCTCTCGTGATTTGTCCTGCAAATATTTATTAGCTTAATTAAAATTGATAAATCTCTCAACCCAAATGCAGGAAACTTACAGTTAGAGCAAAAAGCGCAGGACTTTGAACAAAATCCTACTCATGGACTTCAAAACACGTCGTCCACCAAACACATTCTCCACGATGCGTAATTTCACATGGCGGCTCGGAAAACTTTCCGATAACTCGACACGCGTTGAAATCTCCGCAACAACACTCGCTTTTCGAGACGTTTTATTCTCACCTGTGCGTTCCACCTTCCTTCAACCTTTTTTTTTTCAACATTCACCACACTAACTTAGAAGGTAAGATAAAGCTAACCGAAATATGAGCTAAGGTTAACCTAAAAGTAGCGAGAGCGAACAGTGCCTAATAGTGTCGAAAAAGGTTCGCATTGCTACCGCCGCAACACCGCTTGCGCGACCGTCTTTGCTCTGCTGCAGCAGTCAGCCGCCGAGAAGCGGCATCTGGCTTGGCGACCTGTAGAATAACTTAGGTTAGATTATGAGTCTTTTTCCTCATTCTGCTCGAGAGGTGCCTTACAACCCTGTCCGAACTGTCCGTGCGGATATCCGCTTGGATATCCGTAAAATTACGAATTTCCGTGTCGAATTAGCCGTGCAACCACGGATATGCGTAGTAAACCGCGCTCCTATTTCCGGATATCCACTTGGATATCGGTATTACGAATATCAGAGCGCGAAGTTGACTGTGGATATCCGTGGTTCTACGAATAATTCGACACGGACATCCGTAATTTTACGGATATCCAAGCGGATATCGAAGCGGTATAACAGAGTAAAACATGGACCATTCAACGATTCTGTAAAACGACTCAGCAAATATAACGATGCTTCCTACAGAGATGACACAATTAGATTCTTTAGAGTTTAAGGTTACATGTCATATTCTTGAAACAGTTTTTTTAGGGAAGGTTTTGAGAATGACTGTAAATTTTAAAGGTTGCAGTTTCTTCCTGTAATGTCTTACCTTTCATTGCCAAGCGGAGCGGATCGATATCAAAACGAGGCATTTGACATCTAAACTAACCCAACCTAACCTGTGCATTTATGTCGTTAATAGTCGTAATTCAATGAAAAGTTGAACCAAGATAGAAAAGAAGGGGTAGTAGATGAAACCTGCTTAACTAAAATTGCAAGCCAGGATTATAAATCCAATATGTTAAGTGAATTTTATTCGAAAATTATGTGATAGTTTCTTACAGTTAATTTTTCAATTTCGGACGATTTTCTTCTGCCTACCAATCAAAAGCTATTGCTTTAAAGGAATTTGATGAATTTTACAATCATAAAAAATATCTATCATCTGACAATGTCCAGAAGATTGCGGGGAAGAAAGAATCGCAAATACCAAAAATCTTGATTTGCTATTTTTTTTGATAACAAATGATAACGTAATTTTAGCTTTTCCATTAAGTCGTGAAATCTTCGTATCATCTAAGTTTCCTTCCGAAGGAACTACCCTAAAATTATTGATTACCCATGAAAATACCATATCTCTCAGATATCCAAAGAAAATTAACGCATAAACAAAAGCTATAATCAGACAAATAATAAGCTATAAAAATCTAAATCTGTTTTTGCTAGAAAAATCTGAATCTGAGCCTCAGTAGTCCTATTCGAACAATTTTAGATTTCTAAAAAAATTACAAAACTCTTGAAAAATTATGTCGAAAACGTTACTTTCGTCGTCTGAAGGATATGAACGTTGAACTACGGTATACCAAACCACCCAGGCAGTCGTACTTGACGTTACATATCAAAAAGTGTACTAGTTTCATTAGAAGTCCTTATCGTGGAATATTCTGCCAAGAAAATCTGATAAAACTACATATCGACTTAAGCATTTTTGAATTCTGATCAAAGAATCTGCATAGTAGAATTTCCGCTTATTTATAAGAAAAGAGCTGTCGACGTTCCATACCGGTTCGCCCCTCCCTCTCTCCCTCCACCCCGATGCAAACCTTTTATTCGACACAATATATTTTAGGGTGCTGTAAAAAGGCGCTACTCGGGCCCCGTTGATTAGTACCGACAAAGATTCTTTTCGGCCTGATTGTTTTTCATCTATAAAGTTCACAATCATAAACGTCAGCAATCTACGCGCGGCGACGACTCAACTCAACCGAGCGGCAAAACGTGCCTAATTCACAGCCTTCTTTTTCTTAAACACGTCGTATATTACAAAGCGTTTTCCTAATTGCAGTCGCCTCGCGCCATCAGCGCTACGCAACGCTGCGTCCGCACCATCAGCGATATCAGCTCAAGTTTCGCTTTAATTGCTGATGCTTTCCGCCTCATTTATTGCGTCTATTGTTGCCCTAACTTATCACGAAGCCCTTCAACCTACGAATTTTTTGGCACTATTTTTCCTGTCACATAAAAATCATCCCTTAGTTTCAGTCAACTTTAAAAAAAATACACTGTAAAAACCATTTACCTCTTTCGGAAGTCTCCCATCTATCCACCTACTTTGGGTTTGAAAATAAAACAGGAGAAGAGCGTTTTTTGTTGTTTTTTCAAAGATACCCCTTTTAAAAACTATAATAACATCAATTATTGAGAGCTCTCGGCCAGACCTCTTTTCATTAATACAGTTGTTGATAGATTTATTTTTGAAAAATAACTCAACTACGCTATTCCCTTGCTTTATCTAAATTCCCAAAACAGGAGAGGGACCACCTAAAACGGGGGTTTGATTTTATTATTCAGACCTTAGGATGTTTCAAGTCAAAATAACGACTAAGATTTTTTCAAGGTAATCCTAGCGGGTAGGGTCAAGTGAATATTTTTAATGAAATTTCGCGTGAAGGCTCGCTACGCCCACAAGCTTCCAAAACGCTATTGAAAAGTGGAGGTCGCCGGCTTAACTTCCCCTTAAAACGAGCTCGAAGTGTCCCGCAAAATGAACGCAATCTTATGACGACGTTATGAATTCGTTTCAGTTAAAACGCATTTTGTTTGTTTTTCTTAGTAATACGGAGGACAGATTTTTTTTTCGATAACCAAAATCAGTCTCTTTAACGATGATAAATGCAATAGAAGGCATATAAACAAGGTGTCATCGGCCAAATAACGATACAAACCCGCACCGAACAACTCATTTTAACCGTAATTTCGTAAAATTAGCCTTTTTGCGTTGTTTTTTTTTTGCAGTTGGTGAACCCACCCAGGATCTCCGTGAGCCGTATCTAAAAATTTTAAAGCCCCCTCCGTAAAATGTACACTCTTTCTGAGGCACACAGCCATTTGTACGGGTATTAGAGCAACCTTCTTTTCTTTTTTTTACCCGCGGATCGAGCCCGACCCACTTGGACTAAGCATGTCTAACTTCATTTTTGTGAATAAGTCATGGCTGCTACACTATCAGCTGAACATCATATCCTATATCTCAGTAAAAGAACAATCTTTATAACCCTATGGTCCGTAGAGGGGTACTGATACCATTCACAGAGAAAATATTCTATTTACTAAAAAAAATAGATTTTGCACCCTTATATGAGATACTGTCGTGTGTGTAAGTGTTATCAGAACACTAATTATAGGCTAAGAGTGGATGAAACTCCAATATAACTTAGGATACCGTGTGTAGGAAAAGAATGTTGAAAGGAGCCTGGTTGATATGGCAATGTCAAGAAGCATGAATTGAGTTGAAGACGCGAAAAGACTTTAACGCAGTAGGAAACCGCCATTAACAGAAGTGTTGGATGAGCTGCTAGCTCAATTTTCGATGCTTTCGAGTCCATAAGCCATAAAACTGGATAAAATAGAGAAACTTTGAAGCTTTTCGGTACCTAGGAACGCCGTCATCCTGGTGTTTGGACTTCACAGAGAGGCTTTTGACATCAACTCTTATCGATCGGGCTTAACCCCTTCTATCCGAACGGGCCTCTCCAAAGCTTCTGAACATTATTTTTTAAACGACCTTAAAATAAGAATGCGATCTCAACGTTTGCCTTAACAAAGAACTTCAGCACTGATAAAACAAGAAAAAAATCTATTTTGAAAATCTATTTTGAAAATCTATTTTGAAAAACACTAAGCATAAAAATAAAAGAGTGTCTATTGACTCGACTGCCCTATTCAAAATCTACTAGGTGGGTTCCGTGCGTTCAAGTCACCTTCCATTTAATATGCATTAGATTGGTTACGTGCGTTCAAGTCTCCCTATATTAATGCATGTCAGGTCAATAGCAACACTCTAAAAATAAATGTATATAAATCCTCGACTTTTAAAAGCACGATGTGGGCGTCGTAACTTTTAAAAATTGTTCATTTAAAACAATATCTTAATTAACAGGCTGATCTTTCACTTATCTCTTCCGAAAAGCTTTAATTAGTTTCGACAGGTGATTTAAATGCAAATGCAAATATCTAGCGGAGAACTCTTTTAACGCGCTCTTCGTCATTAAGGGCTTTAACTTTTAGTGTCTAATTAACCACAAAGAAAGTAAGGAATAGAGCAAGCTCTACAGCGGATCATTTATACTGTT
>Ga0058701_10004300_pt1 | contig 11536 bp, 10 predicted proteins | sample AgamicOrMae_FD_97039 | JGI IMG/M metagenome (GOLD analysis project Ga0058701, IMG submission 97039) | Agave microbial communities from Guanajuato, Mexico - Or.Ma.e | ecosystem: Host-associated > Plants > Phyllosphere > Phylloplane/Leaf | place: Guanajuato, Mexico | collected 2012-06-04 | reverse complement strand
TGTGATTTTCCGCGAACTTCACCCTGACTGCTCTCTCTGGCCGTAAGATCACCTCATACCCCCTCCCCTTAACTTATCTAGTCGATTGAAGCATGCGAGTAGTGTGGTGCTACTCTCATAATTAAGACTGGTTCTTCAAATAAGAATAATTATATAATAAAGGAATTTTTTCATTATTTTTTCCTAGACTGTTCCTTTAATCGCTCACCTTAAATTGTCTAGTCGATTGTAGCATGAGAGTAGTACCACACTACTCTCGTGATTTGAGACTCATTAAGCGAATTTGATTGTTTTTGTTTCCTTTACTTCGACATGTTTAATCTATCGTTGATTTAAATCAGGTGAGTTTTACTACTAACCTGTTTAAATATTTTTAAATTGTATTTTTGTTTTACAGAAAAATACAAGTTTCTTAATAAACACAATTCACGAGCTCTCTGTGACGGTTATTTGTGTACAGTAATATTCCAGAAAATTTACGAAAAACACGTGACATTTGGGGGGAAGGGGGGGGGTCCCTCGAAGAGCCACGATATGTCACGAGGGGGGAGGGGGGATCAAAAAGTGGCCTAAAAAGGCCACTTTGGTTTGTGTACGGCCCCTTTTTGGAATTTACAGTGTAGGCTAGGTTGAAAATTGTTCGGGCGCGCACACGCTACGCTGTCATGGGACAGCGTGTAGTACAAATCTACTACTCCAAGGTGTACTGAATTTCACATCTTACCTTGCTTTCACACGTCTGCGAGACCTGCTGCATCGGATGCAAGATGTCAAAAAACATCTTGTCTTCGTGTCGACTGTGAATGTCGTTGGCGCACTCGATGCAGAGATAGAGCGGCGGCGGGCGCTCGTTGGCGAACTTGATGGACACGTCGTGGTCGTAGCACACCTTGGCCGCGCCGGCGTTGCCCGCGTTCGGGCACTCGTCCCTCTGGCACACGAACGCCGACCACTCCGCTGCGGGGCACACACAAGCTCACAGCGTCCCACTCAAGCGACCCACCTTCCCATCAGATTCAACTTAAACGCTTACTGCTAAATTTGTTGGGAAGACTTTTCCGATCTACGAGCGAAGGGTTGAACGCGGGCCAGTAGTGGAACAGCAGCTTGGCTGCGGACGCTCTGGCGGCCGTCGACCCGTGGGCCATCACGCACATCACATCGCGAACCAGGTCACACTTCATCGACATCAGACACTCCAACAATTGACTGTGTTGAGCTGCCGACACCAATTCACCATCGATACATTCACAAATGCATTCACTTGCTTCCGAGCAACAGTAGAATCTCTGCTTATGTTCCCCCTCCCAGCCGCACAGCCATAAAGAGTTACTAGACTTTTATTTTCAATAGCTTGGATTTGGCTCCCACCTCGTTCCCTTTAACAACTTTCAACGAGGAAATTAAAAACGCTCGTTTTTCCATATTTCAGTGCGCTCGAATGGGTTTTAAATTTTCTGGGCGTGAGTAATAGTTACCGGTATTTTGATAACTTTTTAATATACATGGTGATTCAAAATAATGAAGGGGAGGGTAAAGCTCACCGTGCTGATAAACAAATATGAGGACACCCACGTCCGGAAACGCACAAGTTCCCGTTTACACGCGTTCAGAAGATTTAACAAGGCACCGTACCCGGTTTCCATCAAAAGCACCAGTCGTTGAATGGAGTGTACTTCTTGGTGGAACGGGTTGGGCTGGGCACCTGACTGCGAGCAAATTTTGTTTTTTGTACTTTTGTCTTGGCGAGCATCCATGAGTCGCTAGAGGCCAAACACTAACATGTAAAAACAACGGTGAACGGGGCTACATTTTGACACCTTAGTGCTCGGCCTCTAGCGCCTCATGGGTGCTCGCTACAACAAAAGTACCACAACGAAACTTGCTCGCAGTTAGGTCCCCAGCCCATTCCACCAAAAGGTACTCCCCAACGACTGCTATTTTTGATGGAAACCAGGAAAGTACCTTGTTAAAGCCTTTGAACGCGTCTAGACGGAAACTGATACGTTTCCGGACATGGGTGTCTTCGCATTTTTTTTTTGTCAGCTCGACGAGTTCTGCCCGTCATTTCGGTATTTCCACATTAAACTTGAAACGCCCTGAATAGAACGCTAATGATCATGTTTACAAAAATAAATTGGCCACTGACCGATTCCAGATATCGCTGTCTCAAAGTGAGAAACGCGCCAAAATCTGACTTCCACGATGGCATCTCAGAGGCTACCCCTTAACGTAGGCTGTTAAGTACCGTAAGTGGTTTCTACAAAATCTGCGGTCGCTCTTTTTGGTTTGGAAACGAAAGGAAGAACTTCAGAGGTGTACAATTCCACCTTCAAAATTAACGGTTACATATACTCCCGCACCAAAAATGAGCACCGCCACTGTCAAGATGTGAAGTCTTGTTATAATTCTCGCGAAGATTGATAATTGAAATTCCTAGCAATGGTGCGACTTTTCATCACCACTCGACACTTACTAGTGTTTTCAGCATACTGGAAAATCATCATTATAATAGAGGCCACAGAGTGCGAGGCGTAGTTTTCCTGTCCGTCATTACTTCTTCTGGCTGTTGAAAAAAAAAATGAAAATCAGAAAAAAAAGAAACAATGGATGTGCTGTACGGGACCCGGGAGGCCTGAGTTTCACAGGAAACGATACTCACTCAGAGTAAACGGCAAAACATAAAAGCAAAGTTGGTTCACTATATCTTGGTGGAGTGACGACGGTAAAACAACAATTGTTGATGCAGTCAAGTAAGGCAACGTGTCGATCATATCGTTCTCCAAAAAAGGCAACAAACAGCCTAGGCACTGCAACAGGGCTTGGCCAATTTCTGCAAGATGGAAAACACAACGGATTAGGCCATTCGAAATAGCTTTCCGCAGCCCTAGCTACCAGCTGACTTACCATGAAGGCCATATTGAATAAGAGGCACTATGTCTATAATGTGCGTTAATTCACTATACAATCCTCTGTAATCCAGGTGGGGATAAAGAGCCATTCGTCTCGAGTCCTCATCTACCGACCTGACCATTTCTAACGGAGATTCCTTCACTTTCACGTCGCGTAAAACCGCTGAAAGCAGAGAAGGATATCAGCTTCTTTTCATATGGTCCCTTGGGAGGGACACGTCCCATTCGATGGACTTACTTAGCAACGTCTGTGAGAACCATTTTAGGATGGTGGCACCATCCAGGCCGGACGGTACAGGTACGATGGCGTGAAGTATCCGCAAATGATAATCATGTAGACATTTCACCTTGAGGGCAACTGAAACAAAATGAAAGGGGTTTTCAAGCGGAGTTGTAGCAACAGGAACAGGTCAATTGCGAAGAGCGCCTACCAATCGCGGCTTAGGCAACCCTCCCCACGCGAATGTCTTCATATTGCTTAACTACGACCTGTTGGGCGGACGCGGACATTCTACCCGGGCCGGGCCCGGGTGCAGCTCTCCTCACACGACACTGAGGAGGAGACAGAGGCGTGCAAAGGCCCTTCTTGCGGTGCAACTCGTGCCACGTTTTTCGAGAGGGGGGGGGGTGAAAGTGCGATGGAAGGGAAAGGGAAAATGAGAGGAACGGAGAAAAGGAGAGGAGAGGAAAGAGACGAAAGATGGACATGCCAATACCGTGTATGAAATAGAACTCTTTTTGTGATCCTTTTAGGACGGTTTGGGTCTCCGCACTCCATTTTCGGTCCAACATAGGCCTAGGTGGTGTTGTGCTGGGAAGATGTTTCAAAAGCTCATTTTTACGCAAGAAAGCGGTGGTGGTGCCCATGCTTTTGCCTCCCCCCCCCCCGCGCAAAGGAGATTTTATGCATGATCAACAAGGTTTTCTTTTTTTTTCAGAAAACAATACTAATAACTTGGTGCATTGGATTAAGTTCTTTCAAGCAAACTTCACGCCGAATATTTGTTAAAATTTCTACCTTGATTGAGCGATTGGCTTACATGATGAACGACAGAATACACTAAAAACAGGTGATGCTTTCATGGAAAAAAGCAGGCTTAAAGGAGACGCTCAAGGGCCTAACGCTTCGCTCATGACAAAAAAAAAAACAATTACGTTCATGTTCGTCTTGAAAACGAAAAAGAACTTCTTTAAATTAGGTTCCCGCCCCCCAACCCCCCCCCCCCCGAAAAAAAATTACGTCGGCGGGTAAATAACTGAATATTTGCCGAATGCTTAAAGCTTATCCCCCAGAGTAATGGTATCCCCCTCTTCTATTTCTGAGCGATGGCAGCCCTTCTCAAAATATCCACTTTTCCACAAAGGCAATTCCTGTACGAGTTCGCAGATTTTTAACAACTAACAACTTTCTCGTACTCTAAGCGTTCGCAAACTTAGCGAATTTGTCTGCGCGTCCACAATTTCAAACTTCTGTGACTTCTCAAGAGTTTTCTGCGTAAAATTCCTCACACTCTAGGACAATTAGGTTTCCTGTTTCAAAAAAAAAAAAAAGAAATAAAGAAAAAAGTCGATTTTCTTAGCAAGCGGGTAAAAAATGGCGTTATAACTTGAGATTCAAGTCGGACAATGACTCCGATAATGTCTCCGACCTGTAAGTTTTAACAAGACCAATCCGTGAAATCATCCTGAAACCTTCACCTTTCTCCTGCTACCGGTACACATTTTCGATTTTAGGGATGAATTAACTTCGAAATCTCCGTATCAGCCTCGGAGAAACCTAGAGACGGCAGGAGGCAGTGAAGATTACTCCCTCGAGTCCCTTCACTCTTCCTAGCTTTCCCTATCCAGGCTTCATGTGAAACGAAGTCTGTGGAACGTTTCAAGCGCGCGGCAAGAAAGCCTGAATGAATATCTGAAGATACTGACCTTGCTATCTTCAGCTCTACAGCTAGACATTGTCTATCTACCTACTTATGACAGAAAAGATAGTTGGTTAAAAAACACTTGTGTGTGACTCTCTTTTAATGTGTCTTTCTTCTTTTTTTTATGAACATTGAGATCCAACTATTTAACCCGAATTACCCTGCTTGCGACGATGATAAACTTGAGTACCTTTCAAGTTATGCAAACTTACTTGACAAAGAGAAAATGGAAAAAAAGAACAAAAAAAGTGATAAGCCTCACACAGAGAAGCAGGCCACTGTTTACGACGTCCATAAAATAATAGGAAAATGGCCACAAGGAAGAAAATATTTCCTGTTTCGAAAAACACAACACAGCACGACGAACACCCCGCTTAAGTTCATGGCGAAATCGTTTTCCCAAACCTCAAAAAACTTGCTAACGGCAGACCATAATCAGCGTACGGAACTGAATTAGACACTGATGAGCAAACTTGATGAGGTCATTTTGATCATTTGACGTAAAGTTACTTTTTTCGAGTCAAATTTTGCACCATCTAGGCGTAGTTTTGACGCAATGAACATAGGTATTCGAGACCAGATTTTGACGAACGGATAAAGTTAGTCTATTTAGCGTCAACTATTGGTCAATTTTGCATAAACTCTCCGTCAACTCTGAGTCCATTTCCCGTCATATTAGCGTCAACTTTCCATGCAATTTTGCGGGTCTAGTACCCGTCAATGATACGAGTCGACTATGGTACCATTGTGTCACAAAGTGAATAGGCTACATTTTCCGTCTAACCACCTCGACTTTGTCAATTGGGAGAGGCACGGAAAAGTAATTGTACGAATGAACGCTTCAAAATCCATGAAAACGAGCTGCATCAGTGGGATGTTGAGCGAAACCTCAAAACCACATCTTGGGTTGTTAAATTTGTATTTATCTGGGCAAAAACACGTGCTAATAGTAGAATATTAAAAAAAAAAAACAAGAACTTACATTGTTGCTGTTTCGTACCCATTTCAGGAATAACTCAGGAGAAGAAATATGAGCATTACATAGTATATTTAAGCTCCAATACTGTCAAACGTGTGGAATATTCGTGATTATTGATGTTTCGAACGGAACGGCCCCTGCGAAAATTTGCAAAGGAGGCGATCGAACTTGCTGAGAATGAGAAATTTCTTATACTCAGTTCAGCCAAAGGTCTCGATTCGGGTCAACGGGGCCACCGAGTTGGGCAACGACATCAGCCAATCAGAAAATGCGGCTGCGAACGCTCGGCTATTTCCGGACATCAACTCTGTCGCTGATTGACTGCCACGTACACCCAACTCGGTGGCTCCGTCGACCCGAATGGAGACCTTTGGCTGCCTTTGGCTGAACTGAGTATAGTCAGCGGGAAGAGGACGGTTTTAGGGCCTTTAGAACGTATTTTCTGATATAGCTCAGCCAAAAAAATAATGATAAAAATAGAATTTTCAATTTTTTTATTCATACATGGATGTTTAAACAATGAGAGTTTATGATCATGTGCACAAAGAATAATTTTTCATACCTCGGCCATTGTGCATGGTGGTCGGCTGTGTTGTCATCACTGTTGTCATGTAGGGAAACGACGAAAACCAACGTACACGATAGTTAACCCATATTTTGAGTGAAAACACCATGCAATGAATTCGGATATTTTTAAATAAACCTTTTAGGAGATGTTACCTGTGTAGATTCGTCACAGGCTGATCCAAAAATGCGCGTTTGTCAGCCTTGTTTAAGCTAACCTCACAAAGTAGACCGCCAACCAAAATAATGATTTAAATGCCCTTAATTAGTATAAATTGATTTCTTACTAACCCCACGATGGCCCAACGATATCAAGAAATAGTCATATGGTAAGGATATGTAATAAGATGACTCTATATGAAATAAGCTGAGATGAAATTGTCTTTTGTTTTAAATACCACCTGGTTTGCCCTTCACATGAAGTTCCCATCTATGTTTCAGTCTGTTGACTGCATTTTTCTTCTTTTCAACCTATACAATAATGGAGTACCTGCAACTCCTTGGAACTCAGAATGGTATAAAAGACTCGTGGGTGATCGGGTTGTTGATCAATCTCTTGGGTTATGCCTGTGTCATCTTACCTGGTTTAGTAGTATTGAAGTATATCAAAGCCAGTCAGTACTTGGAAAAATCAGGTGAAAATCTTACTGCATTATGGCATTATTTGTTCCACCTGCAGATTCATTACTCTGAATATGTATAAATTCACAGCGGGCAGGTTTTCGCAAATGATGAGGCTCTGTTTTGGAGAACCAGGGTCTGATATTTTGAGAAGTATTGTGGAGCGCAGACCAAATCAGTTACAAAAACGTTCCACCCATCAAGAGACAATCACATTGCTTGTGTGCTTTGTGGGATTGCAAGGTTCCTACTTAATTTGGGGATTGTTGCAGGAAAAGATTATGACTCAGGTATTTTTCATTTACATTTGTAGTAATACTGCTGTCTTATAATGAAACACTAAAACTACAAAATGTTTGATGTTTTATTTCAGGAGTATACTAATTCCAAAGGAGAGAAACTACATTTCAAAGATTCACAGTTTCTTGTCTTTGTAAATAGAATTCTTGCCTTTGTCATATCAGGCCTCTACTTATTAATGAAACGTCCACCACCCCACAATTGTCCCCTCTACAAGTTTGCGTACTGTTCATTGTCCAACATTCTCAGCTCATGGTGCCAGTATGAGGCTCTAAAATTTGTTACCTTTCCCACTCAGGTGAGGATCAGTCAAGTCTTCCAAGTGTTGAGTGAAAATTCTAAAATTCTCTGGCTGTTTGAGCAAAGATTAGCAGGATTTTTTGAAAGTTCCAATGAGAAGGGGCACTCTAATATTGTATTATCTCCTTTAACAGGTCTTAGGAAAAGCATCTAAAATTATTCCTGTCATGCTCATGGGAAAGTTTATTTCTAAAAAGAAGTATAACACTCATGAGTATGTGACAGCTCTCCTCATATCAATTGGAATGGTTTTCTTTCTGTTAGACAATCGAGATGATCGTAAAGGTAAGTAGCACTCACATTAAAAAAAAAAATGTAATTAATTTTCAGAGTAAATTAATGTTTGGATGTTATTTGAATTGATGCAGGTGCTGCTGAGAATACCTTCTCTGGTTTAGTCCTCATGGCTATGTACATAATCACCGACAGTTTTACATCAAATTGGCAAAATGAGCTTTGTAGCTCATTTGGAGTAACTTCAATTCAGATGATGTGCGGAGTCAACCTATTTTCATGTATGTTCACTGCCATATCTCTGTCAGCCCAAGGAGGATTCCACTCCTCCTTTACATTTATGCTAGAGGTGAGATTTAATTTTCTCTGATTATGAAAAAGCACAACTGGAAGTGAGTAATAATTTTATTTTATAAACTGTTGCAGTGTCCTCCATTCATGGTGGATTGTCTGTTTTTATCACTATGCTCTACTACTGGGCAGCTCTTCATATTTTACACTATATCCCAATTTGGACCTGTGGTCTTTGTCATCATTACAACTTTAAGACAGGTAAACTCATTGCCTCAGCAAGTTATGGATCTCCTGAGCAGTTAAAATAAGTCTTACATTTCTTTAGAAAGACATCACTGTAGGAACCTTCCTTAAATTGAATCTAGGTCATCTTGACAATTTCCTTTTTTTGCATTAACTTTCAGGTGCTGGCTGTCCTCTTATCTTGCATCATCTACCACCACAATTTATCTGCAGTGGGTGTTGTTGGAGTTGCAATTGTTTTTATAGCAATTTTTTTGCGTTTTTATTGTAATGAGCGTTTACGAGCGTTGAAGAAGCAACAGAATAGAGATGTAGACAAAGTGTGAACAAAATATTCTGTGATACTTAGGTATTTATGCAATTAGATACTGTTATATCTGTTGGGGAAGTTCCATCAGTGTAGTACAACTTTTGTCGTTTTATTTGACTGAAATCGGAATCATGTCAAGTTTTTATAGCTTTTTGAAGACGTTGGGAAACTCACCGCGGACTAATTTTTACAGCTCACTCAGAATTGACTCTTCTTATACAATGAACTTGAATTTTTGGACCAAGACCTGAAATCGTTTTATTTCTTGTGTGATGAAACCAGTGCTCACCTTACATTCATATCCTAAGAGGGACTGTTTGAATAATTTTGTATTTCTTTGAATCAATACTGATGAGGCGCTTGAAAGGGTGAATCACTTTGTATAGGTTCACGCCGAAGTTTAGACTTGACTGTCAGTATATTTGAGTGATGGAACCATGGCTTTTTATCTCTCCCTCTCAAATCTCCCTACTTCCAGCAGGATTGTATTTATTTTTGTACCTTTTATCTTTGTGTTACCACAAAAATGGACAGGGTTCTTAATAGAGTTGATTTTTCACCTTGTGCTACTGTACATCTACTCATCTACTTACTGTTAGAATTAATTTCTCGCCTGAAATATAGGCAGTACACTGGGTATGCTCTCAGATCGCCCCCTCCAAGAAAAAATATTTTATCCGCCACTGGTTAGTTGGCGGTTCCGCTCCCAGTGAATATAATGGTTTTCCTCTTTACGTATAGCAATGTAACTCAAGACCAATCTTTACTATGGGATGCATGAAGTGAGTATCCATAAATATTAAAACCTACCAACATTTTTCACCAAAGATACCACTTGGCACGTGATCTGTAGCTGAGGTATTTCTTATAATAAGATCGTGGCCGGGCGCGCTAGAAGTACCCGTAAAGAAAACTAGCACGGGTACTTATCTAATCCTATTTGTCACCAGTGGTACGTACCTCTTTTTTTTACAAGTACTTTGGTACCTCTGCAGGATGGTTTTTGTTGGTACGCTGTGAACCCTATCATTTATTTATCTACTTTTCACCATAAGACAAGGGCTAGACCTGTATGTTAGTTTTGTTTAAGCCTTTTTTTAAATTATTATTTTTTACTCTATCATTTTATGACATTTATAGAGTTTTTTTTCTCCTAAAGTAGATCAGTAGATATGAACTAAAGAAACTAATACAAGACGATAACATCCGTATGTGTATTGAGAAGAAATTGCTTCTCAAGGTGGATATTGATAATAAAATCCGCTGCGCATTGAGAGAATAGAGGACGGAAGCAATGCATTTTTTCTCCATGACTTTGGGATCTTAATCTCACAGGGACTGGGGGTCAGGAAACAGTACTACTTCATCAAGGATGTTTGAAGCCGATTTCTTCAAGGACGGATCAGTGAAACGGGAAAAGAAATCACAAAAATCGCCTTAATGAATTGGTTGCCGAAATACGGCTATGAAAGCTTTTGTAAGCATAAGTAAAAGTTAACTTTCAATTAAACTAAAATTACGATTAGAAAAAATGAGATAAATTTAGGTAAGAATCAACTACTGCACCTCTTCACCAATTGCTTTTTTCTCGTTATTTTAATAATACAAGTATACCTATTGAGACTCACCTGTGGAACCAAGTCTACTTACAAGTTTCAGTCTCTGAAACACCTTGTAGGCTATCAGTCAGAAATAAATACGCCATCCACTGGCGTTGCCCCGCGTCGCGCGAAAATATCAAATGCCCAAATTGAAATGACCGATATTTACCTACAAAGACTTCTTTTTTATTTTTTTTTACGAATTTAAGACATGATTCATTCACCGCAGTAAATTTAATATGGGTTGTAATATCCGCGTAACAAGCCGTAGCAAAGTCATTTTGACTCCATCGTGTTTACCTTTATTTGGCGCGTTTAAATGTTCCAGGAAATGAACATGTTACTGGACACAAAATTATGTATGGATAACGTTAAAGCCCTTCCCCGGCAGGGCCTTGCCAAGAATATCCTTGGCGCGGGAAATCCCCAAAGGCACGGGTACAATTAATGGCAAAAGTATTGCTTTATCTCATATTATTCGAGCCTCTCTAACCTGAAAACGGAAAGATACCGTACGACAAAAAAGCATTGTATTCAGTCGATTCATAAAGCAGAAATCTACCGATTTGATTCTGTGCTCTGTTGTATCTCTTTCCGTTCTCAAGTAATCGAGGTTTGAAAAATGGGAGGGAGCATTACTGTTGCTCCTGATGGTACCAACACCCTTTTCGTACAAAAAATGAGCTTTTAACCTTTCTCCTCTCTTTCTATTCCCTTTTTCTCTCATTTCCCCCTTTGCATCTCCCCTTTTCCCTTCCATCACACCTTCACACGACCTCACCTGCCTCACGGGGGTGGGTACACTCCCCTTAAAATTTGGCGCGATAGTCTCTCTACATGAAAGGGCTGAAAGGGCCTCGGCACGCCCCTGCCTACCGATTCATCTTTTTCACTTTTGTGCACCCGAAAGCGCATTCGCTATCTCGACGTGTTCTTACATGTGATGTCTTTAAGCTTTAAGACTGGCAACCAGATCAGGTAAGATTAAGATTGGGTTTTAAAAAAAAAGAAAGAAAGAAAGGACCGGGCAAAGATACAAAAGGCATCAACTCGTGCTCGCGCCTAAAATGAGGGCCCTAATACTAGCATAGTCGCACGCTTGTCGTGTGTGTATGACTATAACCCCACGAGGATAGAACCGTATCGGTTTCCAAATACCTAACGGTAAGCCAATATATATTAATTCCTTCTACCCCTTAATACAAATCGTAAATCTCACACCTTTTAACATTCTTCGTAAATTCCTTTTTTCCCTT
>Ga0058701_10004299_pt1 | contig 11536 bp, 4 predicted proteins | sample AgamicOrMae_FD_97039 | JGI IMG/M metagenome (GOLD analysis project Ga0058701, IMG submission 97039) | Agave microbial communities from Guanajuato, Mexico - Or.Ma.e | ecosystem: Host-associated > Plants > Phyllosphere > Phylloplane/Leaf | place: Guanajuato, Mexico | collected 2012-06-04 | reverse complement strand
CCGCGGGGGGGGGGCGGGGGGGGGGGGGGGGGGGTATGACGCGTTAGGTCACTTGATAGTGCGGCATCAGTGTTACGCAAGTGCCTCATCTGTTCAGATAGGTATTGTCATCCGCGGGGAATTTGATGTTGACATGGCTGTCTTGCGGTGTAAAAGGAGGTTAGTGTTCAATTAAAAAAAGGAAAATAGCTTTTTTGTCAAATCTAATTCCACAGTCATGGCTACCTCAGTACCTCATTTCCTGGTTTAGGTTTGCATAAGATATTCGCTAATCTTGCTGGATGCTTAAACTTTCAGAAAAAGAACCTTGACGATTCTCTTAAGGGTCTTGCGAGAGCTAAGAAAGCTTGCTTACTTTCAGTTATTTTGTCTTCTTTAAAAATATTATCTTATGGGCATTTTTTTGGGGGGGGTTACCTTTTTTTGTACTGCCAACTCTCCTTCCTGGAGATTTTACATAATTTCAAGGATATTTTTTTTTGTAAATATTTGGAAACGTAATAAAAAAGCGAATAATAACCTTGTTAAACAATGCGAAAGTTTTACGACGGCCGATCAAACAATAGCGGCTTATTATCCATTTCTCATTTTTAACGAATAAATTGAGCCCCGAAAATGTTTGCGTTTCGAATTCCCTGAGAGCTTTTTCATATACAAACAGCCACTTTGACTTGGAGAACAATGATCTCAACTTATTCTACAAAAAGCGTAATTACTTCTTTCTCGCCTTTTTTCACGAAAAAAAAAAGGTCAGCGTAAAAGTCATGACCATTTCAGTTGTATAGTTGAGGACCAGTAAACACCACGATGACCAACAATTGTAGAAAAAAGGATGCCGTCGATCTCTTCTGTGATTATCTCTGAAAAAAAGACGACTAAAATAAGTACATACTTTTGAAAAACAATCGAAATCCAATTTTTAAACCTGTTTGACATCTGATTCTCGAAGAGTCAAATCTAGCCCTCATATTTCAGGCTTTGGGACTGCTTGGGCTTTATTGAGATGTTGAAGACATTTTGCAGCATTTAAGATTCTTGAAAGGTCTTAAATGTTCCTTTGATACGCTTGGGATATATTTCGATATGATGATTGTAACTTGATAAACTCGTGTGTATATTTTTTCTCGTTGTGGTTGTGGCGTTCAAATTATGTTTTTATTTTTTGTTAATTATTTATTTACCTCGGGTTCGCGTAGAGGTGTTCCCCAACTTTATCGTGAAAATTTATTTTAAAAAGTCCTGTTGCGAGACTTGGCTATCTCCAAAAAAGGACTTTAAATTATGTTCACGAAGCGATGTTCCCCAATCGTGATATGTCTGTCTACACTTTAAATTGGAAGGACGTTTTAAGGGTTTTTTTCCCCGTTTTAAGGCCGAAAAAATTCAAAGGCCATTTTTTTGAAATCTAAAAAATCTTTAAACTTAACCCATTACCGCCCAGCGATGCCGTTCGGAAGCAGAAAAAATTATTTTAGAGGATCTTTTCGGTTCAGTATTTTCACAAATTAAAAAATATTACCCCTCTGGAAACCTAAAATTTAATAATTCAGACATTTTCCAAAGCTTAATATTGCGTATTTCAGGGGGGAAATCCTTCCAATTTCTCTTAAGCTAAATTTCACTCCAAATACTTCGGGCTGTTATGGGTTAAAAAGCCTACATTAAGGACCCTGTACCCCTCCACCCCCAAAAACATGCTCTCCTACGAAACGCCGTTTTTTGACCGGGTTTCCGGATACGATGGACAAAAGAGGGTGTTCAACGCTTGTTTCACACTCTCCCGATATTGTCCCTCATCCGACATTTGATCATAGTGACAATAAACCTAATTTCTGGATGAGGGAGGTTCCCCTCGGATACTTTACCCTGCATCCACTTGTGGCCCTCTCGCCCGCATTTCCTATGCAGCCTCTTCGTCGGTTTGGCTTGTCACTCCTGTTTATGCGCGGTGCACCGGTTCATCGGGTTCCTGTACGTAACACTCGTCGTGATCAATTTCGACCGCTTCCGGGCTAACCGGTCCGTTCAAATTAATTTGTGCGTTGCGCTAGTGCGGTTTAATAACTATAATTATTCCTATGCTAACTGACACGAGTCACCCTATAACTTTTGTCAAGGTTATATCGTGCTAGGCATCCAGCGTATCACTTAATATGTTTCAAATATTTACGAACTCATTTCTTCTCGTTCAACTGATACCGAATATGCCACAAGGTGACTATTTCTCATAGTTTAAGTAGTCCATGATCGTAAAAATACTGGACTGCCTCTGAATTTTTTTACCTTTGTGATGCGCGCGTTTTTCATTTTCCAAATGTTATTTTTGACTTTTTTCCGGTTTTTCTTTTTTTTTCTTTTGGCATTTTTTTTCTGCTGTTAAATAAGCGATTTTAAAAGTAAACTCTTGCTGGTTTTCTTAAATCTTTCCAAATGTAGGTACATTTCATTGTACTGTACATCTGTTTGCCGTTTTTTCACCTTCCTCCACCAACCATAAATATAAAGAATCTTCTTTTCCCACGGAGATTTGGCTAGGGCAAAGTTTAAAGGCGAATTCAATTTATTTGGAGTCCGAAGACTGTTTTCTTTTTCTTTTTTTTTTCTTTTTTTTACAGTAAAAACAAAACCTCCGTTTTGGGGGATGCTCTACGTGTTTTGAGAGTAACTAAAACAGGGTTAGTACGAATTTTGGTTATTTTTCAAGATAGGCGTATGTTCAGCCATATCATTCAAAAAGGTCTTGGCAAGAGCTTTCCATTGATGTGGCCTATGTTAAAAAAATACCAAAATACTACCCCCGTTTTAGTTAACATCCAAAACAGGTATAGCATTCCCTAAAACGGGTGTTTTGTTTTTGTTCCCCCTTTGATATTAAACCAAATATCCTTATCCAGTCAGACGGATATTTGGCAAGGAGAATTCTCTTCCGAATTTCCATTTCATTTTGGAAAGGTGGGCATGCGGCCACGATTGTGTCGGCCGCTCGGATCGAACGTTGACCACAAGAAGGCGGTGCAAGCGAAGTGATTTATATAAAAAGCATCGGGCGAATAGGATGTGGTTTGCGGCGCATCGACCTTTCCGACTCAATAAAGGCGGATTTTCGAGTCAATAAACACCCCAGAAACAATACCATGAGATGTCGTGGACATTGTATGTCATAAGAAAGTTTTTTCTTCCAATCCCTGTCCGTAGGGAATGGGAAGGTTAGCTGTTATAAGCGCCAAAAACCACAAGCGCCAACGCCGCAAGCGACAATCCGTAACTGCCAAACGAGGAAAGTCGCTAACGCCAAAGTTCTTAACCGCAATACTAACCTTACCTAACCTAACTTAGCCTAACCTAACTTAGCCTAACCTAAGCTTACTTGACCTAACGTAACCTATACGAACTTTGGCGTTTGCGACTTTTCTCGTGTGGCGGTTACGGACTGGCGCTTGCGGCGTTGGCGCTTGTGGTTTTTGGCGCTATCGAATGCCCCCCGAATGGGAACACGATGTTTAATACCGATAAAGAAAATTTGATGTTTCTACTTGTTTTTGATTCACGGCTTCATGGTTTTGGTATCAATTTTCAAGATAGATCTATCAATGGCCTTAAAAAACGGAAGGAATTGACGAGAGCTATTCTTGATAAAGCTGTTGAAAGGTCTATCTTGAGAATCAGGTAAAGTGCTGCCCAAAGCAAAAGTACTAGTTTTATCAGTGGGCTTAAAATCGCTCATTGTAGAGAAAGAGAAACCAGAAAGGTCTCCTGTAGAATTAAGACACACAAAAATATACTTACAAATAACTAACCCCCTTTTTTAGGTGAACCCATACGTAAGGGGTAAATCAGGGCAAGAGCGTATTTTTTTTTTTTTGAGATACCGGAAGCCTATTTCTATGAAGAACAGTATCAATTTAAAGCTCTCTACGAAACCTCATTGATATAGTTGTTGATAGGTTTATCTGTTAAAATAACCATATTTACGCTCCTCTCCTGTCTTACTTTACACAAATCACGTGGGATTACATAAACCAGGGGTTAGTTTGTACTGTGTTCGTGTTTTTTTTTACTTGAATTTTATGATAAACACAATAATTGTTTAATAACTCACCCGTTTTCTTCTTTCGCCTAAAAGTATTTTATATAAGTGTTTGCGCCTCAAGCGGTAGATATTTTTACCAACAGTGAGACCTCCCTGACGAACGAGACGTCTAATAATAATAAATGTCCCTCTATTTTCCTCTTTCTTTTAAGACGATTCCCCCCGGTCTTTCCGACGTCCAAACTGTTGCCAACCACGTCGCAGTTAAATGTCCTGCCCGCAGCCTTCCATGATGGGGACTTCCGGTCAACGCGTTAAAAATTGCGCGTGTTGGCGCCCCTGTGCAAAGTTACGGAGAAAGCGCGGCAACCTCACGCCCTGTGAGGTGGCGGTTAGGGGCCATGGCGCAGCGAGCGCGGGAGGTCGCACTCGGCCTCACTCGGGGAGACACAGGTCGAACTACCGTGCAACTAGTGCTTCCTCCGGACCCGCTTTGCGAATCGTCTTGCCATTCGACAGACGGATGGGTTCGCCAGTAGGAAGCCTTTTTGCCTCGTGGAGGCGGTGATTTACTAATGCGCGCCTTGCAAATTGAATATTTTATGGTAGTGATCGTTGAATACAGCGATATGGTTATTCTTACTCGGTATTTCGATTCCGTTTGCTTTAGCTTTCTAGATTTCACCAACTTTTCAAAAGATTTTTTTTTATTAACAAAAACACGCCCTGCTTTCAACCTAAAGCAAAAATTCATTCAGTTCCACGTTGTCACTTTTTAACATAATTTCAGGCGAATAAAGTCTTAAAAAATGCAATTTCAACAAACGCACGACGTAAAATGATCGGAAATCAAGAATTTAATCAGTTTGATAATACTTCTTTACAAACACACAGAAAAATGAGTTAGTTAAGTTAACTCACAAATTAGTCAAAAAGGGGCCACATAACTTGGTGAATGTTACTTACTAGTGGACTAGTAGGGGGGCATTCGATAGCGCCAAAAACCACACGCGCCAACGCCGCAAGCGCCAGTCCGTAACCACCAAACGAGAAAAGTCGCAAACGCCAAAGTCCGTATAGGTTAAGTTAGGTTAAGTTAGGTTAGGCTAAGTTAGGTTAGGCTAAGTTAGGTCAGGTTAAGTTAGGTCAGGTTAAGTTAGGTTAGGTTAGGTTAGTATTGCGGTTAAGTCCTTTGGCGTTTGCGACCTTTCTCGTTTTGCGGTTACGGATTGGCGCTTGCGGCGTTGGCGCTTGTGGTTTTTGGCGCTTATGACAGCTACCCGACTAGTAAATGTTACCAGAACATTAAGGATTTACTAACACCGTGTTAGTCACTTTTACCAGCACGGTAATTACATTCACTAGCCTCTGGTAATATTTACCAGTTGTGTGTCCCTTCTTTTTTTTACTAATTTATGAGTTAATTAACTATTTTTCTGCGTAAAAGTTTCAAGCCGCAAACGTTTGCATTTTTTTTAACCGTGGAGATAATTTAACTTTTGTAACAGTTTCTGAGAAGCATTTTCTGGGCTGAAATCGGGCTTAAGAATAAATAGGCTTTCGCATTGCACATTTTCCACGGATCCCCAAAAGTCACTGTTTTCTTGACGAGATGTAATTTCCGTGTTTATCAAGGCATTAATACAGTAACTGGCTCCTTCGTCGATTACCTCGACTTTTAAGCAATTCGCATAATTTTATTCTGCGTCCGAGAAAACAAAAAAGAAATAAGGAAAAAAAGCTTTTCTCTGCAATAAACAACATCCCCGCGCATTCTACTCCATGTCCGACCAATTCTCGATTGAGCATATCCTTTTCTTTTGTGGCGGTACACCAATCTAACCTCTATTTGCCGCTTGCCAGCAATAACAAGACCAAGTTTCTTCTTTTTCTACTGTCATAGTAGGTCGCTAAGCATCTATCCTCCGATTTGCTCGGCGATGGCTGCACCCATTCCATTGACCTGTCTCCATTTCTGGTTTTCTGTTTGCTGTCCACCTGACTTTCTGTCCTGCTCCGATATACGGCCGACTGAACAGCTCTGTCAAGCGCACCTTTTCTAACGACACAATATTTATAGATTATCCGCGCGGAATGGAGTCAACATTGTCACTCACTACAAAAGGATTGTTGTATCTAGAATAGACCGCCTCCCTTCGCTCAAGAACACTGTTCCTAATTACCCCTGAGGTGGTGCCATACCTGTTGTATTAGAGGTAAAACAGAGGAAGGGCGTAAGTTGGTTCTATTCAAAGAGAAACCTATCGAGAACTATACTAACGAATAGAGAGGTCGAGAGCTTTCAATTGATATGGTTATTGATGGGGATATCCTAAAGAAAATTAAATTACCCTTTTCCCCTTTTTAAGTTCATACCTAAATCAGGTGACTCTTAAAATAGTTTTTTTTTTTAAATATATCTTCGGGAAGGATGATTCTCTCTGATTCCAATAGATTCGTGAGCGGAACCATACTGGTTCTCCAAGGGGGTCGGCAGGTTCAAAATCGTTGTACATTGTCTCAGAAATCATACTAAAATCTGGAAAAAAACGCATCTGTGGAATCCCTCGAAATTAGCAAATTTGCAAAGATTCATATCTGTGTACGTTAAAAGAGTGAGAGGCCTCCCTTTGGGGTTCTTTATAATACCTAGAATGACATTTAAGGGCTGGTTCTAAATAGTCTTGTTTTGGGCTGCCCCTGCACTGCATAGTCATAAAAGGGTTGAGGTGTGACAAAGCAGGCTGGTGTTAAAGATGATTCCTGCCTACAGCCGTTAATAACCGCACCAATTAAAGGGCTACTGTTCTAATTAACTAAAATTCGTATCATTCCAGTGTTACCTTCATACTACTGCACTTTTACCTTAAAGTTAAAAATCTATGTTGTTTATAAACTTTTAATCGTTCTCTCCGCAGACCTTGTCGTTCCGAGGGAGAAAACCATGAACTCCAACTGAATGCATGAAGCGGATCTGACAAGGTATATCTCTTGGGTCCATGGCCCCCAGTTTAGTGAGGAAGGACGTTCACCAGTGGTGAAGTGACCTCCAAGATGACCAGCTAACTTGGCTCGTGATGGACTTTTAATTACATAACAAAGAGTATACCCTTCCCATCCACGTGTGCTCTGGAGAGCCATCTGCATACTCGAGCGGCGTTGTGCGCATTCTAACCTACTTTCTAGTCTGTGCTGCCGGCCGCAACGGTAGCTTAACTAAACTTGGCACTTGACTTCCCACACCTGATCCGCATCCTTACGGGGTAAATCCACGAGGGGGTGACGTCATCAGACCCTAGGCAACGAGAACGACCTGTACGGCGGAGATTTCGACGCACGTATAGAGACCACACCTTTTTAGGAGTCCTTTGACAGGTTTGGAGACTTGAACGCTGCGTCGGGATTGTCAGTTTTACTGGAGCACGAAATTCAGGTTCGGTTCAGTAGGTTTAATGACACCGGGCTAATAGTCGATTTCTAAGTTAGGGTTAACTATAAGGCGGACTTGAGAGTAAGCAGGGTGGGCTAACTTCACTCTAAATTTGAATCGGTGAAAGTCTCTGAAATTCAGTGAATTTTCACTGAATCTCAGACTCGCAGTGATTCATATTTAAGGTATTGGATTGGGCCAACTGGATTGGGCTGATTTCGGTTGAGCTGCGGTAGGGCTTAACTGCGATTTGGCTAAACTGTGGTTGGGCTAAGGTTAGATTAGCTGCAGTTCGGGCTGAACGACTGGGTTTCGGCTAGACCACGAGTTTGGGCTTAACTGAGGTTTGGGCCAATGTAAGGTTTGGGCTAAACTGAGGTTTGGGCTAAACTGAAGTTTGGGATAAACTGAGGTTTGGGCTATCCTAAAGTTTGGGCTACCCTAAGGTTATTGGGGCTACCTTAAGGTTATAAACTGAGGTATGGGCTAATTTGAGGTTTGGGATAAACCTAAGGTTCGGGCTAAACTGCAACAGAGGGAGAATTAAACTGAACCGGTTGGGCAAACCTGAGGTATGGACTTAACTGAAATCACGCTAAGATTTCTGTTAAGTACTTGAGCTTGCTAACATATAAAAATTTTAACGCACCCCAAATAAACATCTCCTTCACCGTCGCGCTGCTGATTGAGACATAGGAAAGTCAACATTGTCTTTGATTAATCCCGCGAAGTAATCGTGAGCTTCAAGTGAATTTTCGTAGAGAAGGCTGTTCACACGTTTCTATTGTCGGAATCGTTGCACATGTTTCTTAAACAGCCCGCGACCCAATCTCACGGAGCCATTCGACAGTAATGTTTATTTTTGGCGTCCGAATCTGCTCCGAGATTTACCGTTAGGCTCCTAAAAAACGTTCGCCTCGTGTCTCTCAGTCAGCTTATTATACAATACGTACTCGCTTCGTCTATCCAACGCCAAGTGGATTTTCTGCGCTTGAGTATGATTAATGAAGTCCGCTCCGTGGACAAGGCGAGTAACTGTTGTACACTTTTTTGCGTAATTAGGAGGAACAGAACATCCACTTTTCCGTTGTTTGAGACACACGATTTTAGGATGGACTTGTGAGTTCAATAAACTTTCCGTTTGGAATCGCATAGCGAAGCTGTTGGGGGGAAATATTAGTTCACGAGTTCTCCTCGGATGGCTGATGATGAGAGCTGATCCGCATATTTTGCTCAGTGTGATTTTGAACACACTGTAGATAACCACTTTGAGTTCCGGTCCACCCATAAACGTTTATCAACTCCAGTAACCGCACGGAACCTTTGGCTTCTGTGGCTTGTGATTTCATTGGAGAGGGACTGTGACTTTGCTGCTTAAGGATAAGGGGTCCCCCTGAAGCTACGTAACCAGTTTTAGAGCAATTCATCACCCCGTCCCTCCCACAAGGTAACCAGTGGTCCTCCCCCTTCATTTAGCGTAGTGATTGTAACCAATCTTTTGACCCCTTTCCCTTGAAAAAGTTACGTAGTTTATGGACTACCCCTTAGTTCTGATAGCTCTTTCCTCCAACTCTCCAATGCAAAATGAAAATTCAACGAAGAAACCCTCGCTTGCGCCCTCTGAGGATACCATTTACCGACCCATGAGCGTTACCTATGACCCACAATGAATATGAAAGTAACACGTGTATACCGCGCCCCCTTCCCCGCTTCACCGGCTATTTATGAATACGGCATTTAAATGAGCGCCTAACCGTGCATCAAATCTCCTCTCCCGTTCCTTCGTTTCTCATTTCCAAATTCTTTTGTTCCTTTTCTCAATCAATTTTTCTCTAAACGATCACTGAAGCCAAACTATCTCAGCAACCCTTTTTCGCAAAGTTATTCAATTTTCCGTGTAACTCCTCCATAGAGCTCGTAATGTGACCGCAGTGCATGTGCGGTACAGTTACTTTCGCCAAGCGAGGCATACCTCTCTTGAGTCGCCCTCCCCTCCCGTCACACCTGAGCAAAACTCCTTCGGTCCCCTTCGGCCCCCTTCGGCCAACTTCGGGCCCTCGCACCGTCGGCTCGCCGATCCGCTCCGTTATATGTTAAGTCGCTCGCTAACGGACCAACTTTTGTACACAGGTCGAAATGGGCCGGGCTTGGGACGCCGGAGTATGTCTACTAGCGCTGCTGCCGCCACCACCGCGACTTCGGGCCCTGCCACCGCTACACAAGATGCCGGCGACCATGGCGACTTTTCGTCTGATGGCCCTGACGCTACTCCTCGTACTACCAACACGTAAGGCCCGAAGTCCCTTTCTTCGCTCCAACGGAAGTCGATGGCCGGAAGAACGATTGCATCCTTTCATTGTTTGACCCAGTAATTAGATGAAAGCCATCTTTCCCGCCCTTTCTCCGTCGTCACGTGCCACGGCGTCACACACTCTTGACTCGAGACACTCTGCATTTTTTCATGGCGTGAGAGTGCTGGCCGCAAGGATACTTGATAATGTCAGGCTCAGAATCGTGAGGTGATCACGAGGTTAAGCTTAACAATGGGCTCGCGGTGATCGATAACAAATGTCAGGGGTTTTGGCTGATCGTGCGGATTGGCGGGAAAGCTAAATCAGCTGTGATTCTTGGCGTTTGCAAGGAAGCGGTCGGGAACCACCAACTAAATCGCTCTTACCCCTTTTTTTCGTATTTAAATCTCGCTTCAGGGTAAATAACCCCGTACAGATATTGGGGAGGCCTCATGAGAGGGCAAAGAATATGGTTGCGCCAAGTAGGCGAGAGGGTTACGCAGGTGTTCCTGAAGAAACAACGCGAGATAAGGGCAGGGAGCAGCAGACTTGCATGAAAAGAAAAGGGAGTCAGACCACCTGATAATCTGGTTTTCGGATATCCAACGCTAAGTCTTGAAAGATTATAGTTACTGTAGTGAAAGAATACGAAATCACATCGAATCACGGAGTCGCGACATTTAAAAAAGATATTTTTTGATATGGATTCCTCCTGCCTCGTTAACGTGTATCGGGTGATTTTCACCCCGCCATACTAGTCAGAAACACTCAGTGTATTTAAGGGCGTTAGGTTTCACAGTGGCCAATAATTTTCATTGGGTGGATGCTTCAACACTTTGTCACGACTTTTATTTTCAAAAGCATTGACCGTCAACGATATCATTATCGTCTAACTTTCTAATCTCGTCGCTAATATTACAACGTTTACGGTTGACGTCTGCGGACATCTCCTTACGCACTTAAACATTGACGAGTAATGCCGTATTGCGCAAGTAACCGGAAAAAAGTTTGCTTCTTTCTTCCGTTGTGGTGACGACCACGACGATGAGCGTTTTCGCAAGTTGTGCATTTAATGCTATTTAAATACCGAAATATTTTCATTATATCTCTTTTTAAATATATGAAGATGATGCTCGGACACATGTCCAAGATGCTTGTCTGCCCTAGTGCGCTTCCGGAACCCCATTATGTAGAGCTAAAAATATTGCAAATTGGGTTTCGGACCAAAATCCTTGATTTTTCGAATTATTTTGAAATTTTCTTATTTTTATTTCCATTTTTAATTGTTCCGTAAAAAATTAATCTTTTGTAAAAATAAAAAAAATCAAGTTTTTAAAATTTGTGATGTGATTGCATGTGAAACGTTTATCAGTTACTCGAGAAGGAGGGGTCCGTAAAGTTTGTCCCGAATTTACCGGTACCTTAGAAAAAAGAACCTTCAAATGAGTAAGAAAGTAGGGTTAAAGGTCAAACGTTACTCAACACTGACCAAAACCGCGTTGCCCACGCCCATTTCTTTCCGTAGAAATCGCTTTTTTTAGCTCGCTCCCGTTTGAATTGATCGTGGGAAACACCTAATAAGTTTGTGGTTACTTTTTTCTCGCGTAATTCTGAAATTGGATTTCGTTCGCAGCGGTTGTGTGTAACCAGCCTCCAACCCTCGTCAGCAACGTGGACCAATTGCTGATTTCTGAAGACACCAAAGTGGGTACCGTCGTGTTCACCATCGAGGCGGAAGATCCCGAAGGCTCGCCGGTAAAATACGGTATTTTAGGCACAGATCGG
>Ga0058701_10004298_pt1 | contig 11537 bp, 8 predicted proteins | sample AgamicOrMae_FD_97039 | JGI IMG/M metagenome (GOLD analysis project Ga0058701, IMG submission 97039) | Agave microbial communities from Guanajuato, Mexico - Or.Ma.e | ecosystem: Host-associated > Plants > Phyllosphere > Phylloplane/Leaf | place: Guanajuato, Mexico | collected 2012-06-04 | reverse complement strand
ATTATATCCCTTAAAAAGGTCTTGACCTTCGCACAACTCTATCCTTGCAGGTCATTCAACTGCATTGTTAAAGAGATACGTATAAAACGGCATGAGAAAACACTTTGTGGAAATTCCGATCAGAGGATCGATATCCTATTTTGCGCTAACTTCCCTTCTACTCAACGCACAACCTCCAAGTTTTGACAGACTTGTATGATTGCGAGGAATACGGCTGCAAAGGCAAAAATCATATTTGAGAAAAAAACTAGGTACTTGATTTTGTGTCCCAATCATGGATCCTTTGTTTTGACAAGGCGTAAGAAAGGTTCCCTCGGCTCGCCTCGACCCATCTTGCAACCTTTTTTTCCCTCCCCGCACTTCCACCTACCTCAGGGAGATACCCTAAGCCCGAAATCCATCGGAACTATATTAGGAGCTGGACTATAAAACTGCGGATTGGTGAAGCCGCCATTTTGTTCAGGACTGGTAACTCTCCATGACCAGTTAGATGAGCCGCCAAACAATCATTTAAGGTGGCTTTTGAGTTAATCCGTCAACGTTGACCGATTACGATTAGAGTGACTCAAAGCCACCCTGAAGGTTTCTTTCGCGGCACATCTACCTGGTCATGGAGAGTTCGCTGTTGTGAGCAAAATGGCAGCTTCCCCACTTCACGATTTTGTGTTGTATTTAGAAATTCCGCGGGTCGTTTCTGCGTCAACACTTGCTTTGAATGCGTTCAGAGGACATGACAGAGAAAGTGTAATGTGCGTTAATTCATATGCCAACGCTGATTTATGAAAGAAATTTCTCTTTACCAGAGACTGTCACTTAACTTTAATGTCATGTCAACTTAATTCATCTTGGTGAAAGTGGCCCTAAAAATTGCAAAATAACCTTTGTCTGGAAATGTACCCTTTAGGTGTGAAAAACCGTTTAAACGGATAATGTGCACTCTCTTCTCATTTGTGTCTTTCGCTTTTAAAGTACAACTCACCCGAAAGAAGTAATCGACAAATCAGAAACGCCACTTTCTTTCGAAGACCTACCAGTGACTGTAACTTTAGAACTTTTCGCGTTGCTGAAACGGTTTACCCAACAAATAATAAAGTGCTTGCACTGCCTAGAGAAAATGTACGAAACTTCGGAAAATGTTGACATTTTTTTTCTGAGCGTTATAGCTTTCAAACCATTTTCATAGGGGCGGCACAATACATTTCATGTAGAATCATACTGCCCAGACAGGTGTCTCTTGTAAAAATGGTAATCTGAATTCAGGGACGCCGGAAACGAGGGGAAGGGGGAGGTGGGCTGGTTGCAGTTGATGTGGAAACCTGAACACCCTGCAATATTATTTTGGGTCAAGGAAGGTTTGGGGTTTTATTTCCAGAAAAAGGCCATTAGCCCCAAAAATGTTCACCTTGATCTACACGTATTTTCTTAACTAATGTACTCTGAGCGTACTACCAAGGCACATATCCAAAAATTGCATTTGCACAATGTCTTTGAGAGATAAAGTTTGGAACGAGAAATCTTGGCAAAGTAATGCTTGCGCGCTTAGCACCCATAACCGCGGCCTGTTCAATTATGGGCGAATCAGGATACATTGGCAAAATAGCATGTGAGGTGTTGAATTTTATTTTTTTTTTTGCTATTTCTTTTTGATTTCTATTCCCAATAAACCTCACAAGAATATCTTTAGAGTGGGAGTGGGCCGCACCCTACGCGCCGCGGAGCGTCCGCGGCACATGATCCTACAGAGTCAGATAGGGGCATTCACACTCGGGCGGACGACCGCACGTGGAGCAATGAGTCATAGTATATCACATGGTCACAACTAGGTCACAACACATATCACTGCCGGTGGAAGGTTGATCTCTGTGCAGTGAGGACGTGTGTGCAAAGGCAGATTTCGAGATTACCAGTCATTGGCTATGAATGGTATACGGAAGTAGTTAAAAAATGTTCGATCATCTCCACGAAGTTTTGAATAGAAAGTTACAAACGCCTCCTTTAAAGCTCGCTGCTCATTGATAGTGTGAACCCAAACCCCACGATTGCGTCGAAGTTTCTGTTTTTTTGTAAACGTGATGAGCTGCAATAACTTGTAAAAACTGAAAACTCATCTTTTCCGTTCGGCTTCCCGGTCAAGACTGACGCGGAGCGCCGCGTGGCTGTGTACACCACTCCGTCGCTGACACCGGGAAGCAAATCCGCGCGCGTAGCGTCCGCGTCGCTGTGTAACCGGCCTAAGAGTACTAGAGTGGGCTCGACTCGCCTGTCATAATCTTCCTCGAGTGCACTTTAGACTCTTCTGACTTTGGATAACTAAACGAACTCGCGACTGTTCCCGGCGAGGGCTTCGCGTGAACTGGTAACGCTCCTCAGGAAGGGTGGTCTTTTATAATTTGTCTAGCTAAAAAGCACCCGATGTGCGTACTGTACCATTGTAAAGAGCTGTAGTTTTATGACCGGAGCGGCGGATGCGTCCAGCTCCCGCGGCTTATTCCTTTTTTTAGATCGAGGCTTTGCCTTCTAAAATCGAACGTCTTGAATTCTTAATTGATCTTTTAATCGAAGAAATATTGTTTATAAAAATGTATCAATGTTTTTGACCTAATTAATGGTCGAGTTTCGCGAGAAAATAGTTTATAACTTTTTAAAGAAAAAAGGCTTTTATAACTTTTTAAAGAGAAAAGGCTTTTATAACTTTCTAAAGAAAGAAAGGCTTACAAGCAGATGAAACATTATTTCTGATGAAATGTGAGCCCGGAATAGTCAGGTTAAGAAAAACCAACACTTATAGCTTCAAAAACAACAACCAGGGTGTAGGAGAAGTTGTCTCTTTGGTGAAGGCACGCCGCCGTCAGGTATGTCTTTATATGTACATCATTTAACCCCGCCAATACGGCGTTCCTAAGGGGGATACTTCCATCAAGAATTGTTCTTCGTCCGCCTGCCCCTGCCTTATGTCGCTTGACATAGCTGGGTTGTCAAGGGATCAGGAACGAAAATCCATCGGTTGTTGACGGGAAGTAGAAATTTAGAGCAGAAGTATGGATAATTGTACCAAAAAAATTTGCATTCCATGTTACATATCTTTGCCATGTCACCTGCAGGGTCGCCTTTAAACGGCACTCGGCCGCGCAGGAGTTGTCGCCGGCGAACAGGGCGAAATCGATGTCGGCAGGATCTACAAACCACAAAACCCATCATCATGAGAACGATCGTGTTGCCACCGAACGTCGATGCATCACCAGACTTCCGCTGGGAAGGCACGCGCCATTGAAGTCATGAATACCGGTCCTTGATAGTCGTGTTCAGATGTGCATTGTACCAAAGCTGAACCCACACTGGTGGGACGCCAAGGAAGAGATAGAACATACACTCTGCCTTAAGCACCAACGCATTTTGTGATTTGACAAACTTCGACATGTCAATTTCCAAGTTTAAAAATTTATTAGAAAAGGGTGCTGTGAAGGAGCTGGGGGGAAACAATTTCGAAAGTTTGGCAGCAAAAGCAGACGGAGAAACGCCGATAAAACGGTGCAGCTTATTTTTAAGCACTGCCTGGAATCGGATTATGATGTCCCGGAACATCGGACCGAAAATTACATTGATATCTTTCTTATGATACACAACTGTCTGTAGACTTGGATACTTCTTCAAATCCGCTGTCTGCAACACCGGCTTTGAAATCCGCTTGATCATAAACTCGTAAGAGTTTAACTCCTTCATCCATGGGGGAAATGCAGAATTACACTATTAACCGGGTTTGTCCGCGACAAATACAATGCGTTTACGAGTATTGTTTTCCTCTGAGCGCCGCTAAACACACGAACACATTCAGCCGTTCCGCGAACTCACCTGTTCTTGACTAAATGTGTTAGGGGAACTGGAGGCTTTCCTTGACTCTTTACGATGACGTAGTATTGGGTCAATTGACCTTTGATGTCCGGAAATATTCTAGCCGTGCCATACGTGTTAATTGGTGAACTCACGCCATTCCCGGTGACTAGGTTTGTTTCTTTCTGGGTATGCGTAATTTCTTGGAAGGACTTCCTGGCCAAGTAGTGTACAGTACTTCACCTCGGTTTTCGTCTCAGTACTGGCGCAAATTTATCCAGTCTGCATTTGTGCTCCGTGTGGTTGCAACACCTTTCATGGCTCTACTTGATTCCTGTGAATTTTCTTGATCTGCTCGCTTGTTGGTGCGTTAGTTCCGTTTCCTGCGTGAAGTTCTTTGTGGCGTTGGTATTGCAGCTGGATGGAAGACATCAATGAAATAGTTATCCAGTCCAAAAATGATTACAACACAGTAAGAACATGTGTTTACTTTAGGGAAATTTATGCTCGACTTTATGTGTTGAATCGTGATGGTCAACTTTTAAGCACAAAATGATGTTCGGTACTTTCGGGTTACAATTTAAGCAATTGATAAAAAAGTAATTACTCTCGATAAGGCTATAAGGTGAACTCGTGGAGAAAATGTAACAACTCCATATAGACGAACATGCTGTCACACAGCAGAACATACAGTGGAAAATTTCACCACAGTGTCTGGTGGAACACCGTCAGATTGCATTCAAGGTAGAATCCAATCAGAAGCTATGAGAGAAATCATGCTGTCGACAATTATACTGTATATGTCCCTTGGAAGTGCACGAGGTAATTCTGTGTCCCTCGTGAGTCGGGCCCCAACCTGTCACTCGAAAGTCTCTCGTGGGTCGAGGCATTGAGACGCGAATGAGGTCGAGCCTCATGTTTTGATACTCGGTCATCGTACCTATGGACAACACATTCACCATACGGGACACACACCATGACAGAGAGTGTCTGGATCTAAATCCGTCCGACTTCGTACCAATTAGATCCCGTATCCGTATAGTGGTCCCGCAGGAGCCACTAGTCCTGTGCTTGTCAGCCTCTGGGCAGCCGGTGCTGCTTTCTCTGCGAGAGGAAATGTCAATAATCCTTGAGTTATTTTTTGTTGGGTTCCTGAGCCATAATGCGCGTCCTGATATTCTAATGGGAAGGCTATAGGGTGGTTTCGCCTACAGAGGGGATGATCTTCCACATTCTCAGACTTGCGAATCAAGTACGTGACTGATCCGAGATGGATGTAAAACTGCTCCAGACGATGTGGTGGGGTCGAGCCAACTTCTTCCTCCCTTCACCATAACTCTCGGATAATATCTGCAAGGGCAGATGTTCACTGCAGCAGCCCTGCTCTATACCCTGACAAAGGCTGGAACACCCATTGGGCAACATCTGACAGCCTCCTAGGGTATAAGCGTCGGATGATGCCAGCTGCAAATTTCATCACACATATTACTTTCTTATAGTCCCCCTGTGCCAATGAATTCAGAGATTCGTTGGTTTCCTTTGGATCAAAGAGCCCTTTATATTCTATATTGTACAGAATGGACGACTTGCGCGAGTTTTTTTGACGCGCCTGGATACGGAACTCAAACGGACCAACGTCATTTCCGGTTGGAATGCGAGCCTGGTCGGGGCAGGTCGAGCGGAGCCGAAAGGAACCGAGTGGGGCCGAATGGAGCCGATTGGAGCCAACTCAGAGACTGGCAAGGGGGATGAGAGGGCCATATATCCGGTTCGACGCCATGTTCCAACCGGCCGACAAAACTCGCGCAAGTCGTCCATTGAGCCTTCAGACTCAATAGAGAACCTTCGCTGGAACAGCAGAAGAAATCCCCATCACAGTCAGCACAGGGGATCGGTTTCAAGGATGTGTTATGTGCACGACAATTAGGCCTCCTTACAGTCCACCTAGTCGCTGCACATAAGCCCGGAATTCCGCTAAACAGAATTTGGAAGCCAGTCAAGGTCAGGCACATACTATCATCACTGGCGTCTATAAGATGACGCATCATCTTGCGGACCGACTCGACTTGGTTAGAGAAGTCCTGAACAGTTCACCTTACAAATTTCCCCCGTCCTTCCCCGAAACCACTTCTGCCGTTTTTAATGGTCACCACGCGTAGGGAGCTCTGAACCACAATTACTTACATACGGAAGTAAAGGAGACGTAAACAGAGTACGCCGCCTCGTGAAGCGAGTGCGGCATGTCACCAAAGAAACATTTAACACATTTATGACAGCATCTTCCAGGAAATTAAAAAGGACTAATCAATAACTGTACAGCTTGTGTTAAATCTAGATCTTTCCGCGTATGACTCAATTTAATACAGAGGACTCTGATTGGTCCATAATGAGGTAGTGATGTCCCCCGGCCCTGGTCACGTACTATACTGTATAAGCAAAACACAAACTGAGCGAGTACTTAGTAGAAGGCGAAACTCTTGTCGAGTAACTAGCAAGAACCAGTAATTGTTTGTGGGTGCGAAGTCAATGTAGAGTCAAACTATGTGAAACATCTTGTCAAATTATGTAAGTATGCTGCCTGGAGCTCTCACTTGACTTCTCCTGTAAATCACCACGGCCAAATCGATCAAAGATTTTTTTTGTGTTTTAAAACATTTTCGAAACTTTTGTAAATTCTACTTTTTTAGCTTCGTTTTCTTTCTTGCAATAAAAGAAGTCGTTGTTTCTATATCCATCATTCTTATTTCTGTTCCTCTCTGAATAAGTTATAAGTCGGAAATCTGCGATCGACCACTTCCGCATCCTAATCAGTAACTCACTACTGATAGGACCGGCTTTATAACAGATGTAGTTTATTATCCTGTGGCGTGACTTTACCTGCTGTTAGTAACCATATGATGTGCTGGTCCTGATTTACTTTCTTGACTTTGGCTTTCAACATCTGTTGGAGTGAGGCGCTGTCTGTGTTGTCACTTTGGGCTTTCATACACTAGGGGTCCTGGAGAAGCCTAAACTTGTACGCGGTTGTCACTTCTAGCGTCATATTCGACAGCGAACGTGGTGCAGGGTGCCACGCCATGCGGATGATTATAAATAAAGCTTAATGAGAAAAAGCAATTATAAATATGCATTAACTAGAATAAACAAAGAAAAAATGAGGAGTTAAGGCCTCCGAGGCCGAATTAAGCCGGGCGCTAAGCAAAATTATGTGTGCCGGCCGGTGGCGAAGGGCATCCCTTCACGCCGGACTCGAGGCTCGTTTGGTACAGCAAGCACTCACGGTGCGCTCGAACCCAGGCAGTAGCGAGACCCTCCAGCCACCGAAGGTGACGCGAGACGTTCGAAATAGAGTACCCAAGGAGGCCTCCCTGAAATTCTAAGAGGCCCCAGAAAACTTCTGTGAATCTATGTAATTGGGAGTAAGGGCATTCCCCACGGCCGGCCGATGTAACATGCCGTGCTTGTGGTATCTCTTCAAAAATGACGTGATTTTCGCCGTGGTGTATCGTATCTAATAGAAATAATAAGTGTCAGATAAAAGAAGCGCCGCATGGTGTGTTGCACCCCGGTGTCGTTGAGCGTGGCGCAACACCATTGCACCAATTCCAAGAGTAACGGCACAAAACACTGATTGTCATAATCCAAATTGTGATCCTAAATAAGGATAGGTAATATTAAAGGAAAGGGTTTGATATAAGGCACAGTGAGAGTGAATGTTGTGAAGAAAGCGTTGTCTAACCTTTTGCTTATAATATGGTATGTTTAATCCAGTGAGTTATTGTTTGTTTACGTTAGTTACTAACAATATCGGATCCAGCTACCCGCACTCTTGTCGCAATTTAAATTGCCATTAATTGAAAAGGAATATCGTAAAATGTGGACAAAAAAAAAGAAAAGGCTGAGGGCTGAGCTCGTAAAAAAAAAATAAAAAATGTGACGTCGGAAGGTTGCAGAGCCGACTGTTTCATAAGACCTTCTTCCCCATCCTCGGTAGTATCACAAATTCGCCTTGTGGCTTTACTGCTTTGTAGTATAGATATCTCTATACAGTTCCCAAGGCGTCGAATTTTAAACACAGGTCACATTGAAACAATTTTAAACAGCGACCCTGGTTCAGTAGGTACTAGGTCATGATACTTCGCTCAAAGGACATTGGCATCAATGGTGAGGTCTCGAGGTCTGGTATCTTAAAACGCCGAGTTTTACTCGTTTACCTGTTGTGCGTGAAATAAGGAGCGGGGCGGGGGTAGTTGAACGAAGTGATCTTCCGGGTGGGTGATGGACGAATCAGCTCTCTCAGTAGAAACAGCTCGATTTGTCTTCTCTCCTTTCGTTACATCACCAGGATTAACGGCATGCACTCTTAATGGTCTTTTAGTGTTACAACAACTTTATCAATAAGTCACGGGATACAAAATTGACAAAAGAGGGTATCCCAATCTTCTAACAACTCAGATGATTGTTATAATTGGCAATAAATGCATTTATTGATAATAGCTTGTACTTATATTTATAAATTTCCACAAAATTCTAATATTCTGGGAAAAAGAAAAATGTCAAAAAATTTCCCGGTTCTGTACTTATTGGGAAAGTTTTGATCTCCACTTCTGGCAGCTACTTACCAAGTATAACACTTAATTTCGTTTACGACAGGAATCCTTGGCTACAGACATTATTAAAACATTTATAACCGAATTTTAGAGAAATTTCAACGAAGAAAACATGCTTCCGGGTAACGGTTTCGGGAGGCCTACTGAATAAGGGCCACCTTCAGCCTCTAGACGGCCTCGATGTACCCTGGTACGCACTCCAGGTGCCCCAAAGACACCCACTTCAGCCATATTTCTGTGAAGAACGTTGATATGGCCGAGAAGATGTAATCAGTCGAAAATGTATTGCGCGCTCCAATTTTTTAAACGTCCATAACTTTGGCGTCACACCATAGCCTGCCAGAACACCTCTTCCATGCGGAAGGAAGTCTCGCAAGGGCATAGAGGATCTTGACCGGGGAGTGAAGGATGTCTGGTCCATTTTATAATGGGTACCTCAAGGTACCCTCGCGATTGACTATCAACGCAGCGGGCAGCCGGTCCCCCAAGGACCCATTCAGCTCAAACAGAGGCACTGGGTCCTCGCAATCGTTTACTGCCTCACTAAGTTCTTTCATCGCCACAGCACAGGATCTTAAAATGCACGTTGGAACACGAGTTTTTAACCTTTTCACTAGCAGCTCACAGGACTCCCGTACCGGCTCTTGTTGGATAGCACCTGCCACGGCTCGTAGAAGTGCATGGCAGATACTGGCGGTGCACCACGACTCACTGTTAGTGTCATTTTCTCTTTCAACATAATTAAAAACTGTTAAATCAATGTCTGTTTCACTTAACACCTCAGCAATCACGTCATCTGTCGCGGGAGACAGAGGACAGGGGGATTTTCACCCGTGCCGACTAGAAGCTTCAGGCTTAGAACCAGAACACTTCCTCGCGAGGCTGATACGCAGACTGAGTGACTGGTAACTGAAATGATACACAAAAACTGACCACCACAATTGGAAAAACAAAAACTCCCCCTCTTCTTCATCTTTCCTCTTGGGTAAATAAAAATTCATAAGCAAAAAGCGGCGTCCTGTTAGCTTTAAATCCTTGATTCTTATGAGGCTAAACATTCTAGAGTTGCAATATCGGTGTTCAGGCTTCCAATTTCGTCACTGTAGTCTCTAGCTGAAGACCATCCGTAAGATAAGAATCGAAATCAACAAACCATTTATGTTGAAACTACCTATCTAAGTGGCGCTCTCCAGTGGCCAGTTAGTGTAGAGAGAGAGAGAGAGCGAGAAAATGTATTAATCAGTATTGTCATTGTATTAACCAGTTTGATTAAGGCAGCGTCCGTCAAATACATTGGTCCTCTTGCAGTAACAAGTATTACACAATTAGCCATGAGTAAAAAAAATCTGTTTGAATGTTTTGAGAAAACGCTGGAAGACTGCGGTGGGGGAAACGTGATGGGCGACTCTCGAGACAAAAATTCACTTCAGTTTGGCATCTCCCTCGACCTTGGTTCCAAGTCGGGACCCCGACACCCAAACAAAAGGGGGGTTACCACCCTACTACGCGGGCCAGCGACCTGAAAATGAAAAGAGAAGGTTACTGTTCTCTATTCCGGGGGAAGTTTTCGACTCTCTGTACTGTGCTGCCCCGGCCCCGGAACAACGATAAATCTGCATCTCAAAAACGTCTGTAATCTTCTCAGGAAGTACTAAAAACATTAATTGTGAAACCTAATTTGAAATTAAGTGAGGGCACGATATTGTGACGAACTTCACCAGCTGGGTCAGAGCGAGCTTTTTGTCTGGCCTCCAAAATCTTTTCAAAAGCACTTTGTCGCACACCTTGTCTTGGGTCTGTCATCATGCTGAGAAGGACATTCTCGGGCAAAGCAATGTACGCATTTTGTTGGATCGAGTAAAGAAAAAAATCACCTCACACAAGGAACACAGCACATGCGCAACAAATAAAAAAAAGAGAAAAAAATTCCAACCACAAGTTATATTCAAAATCAAAAAGATGTAAATCGCACGAAGCCACGACAAGAACTCAAGAATTCACCAAGAACAGGACCCGCTGGTGGATATGAGTAAAAGGACTACCCCTATATTATTCTTCTCTCTTTCTCTTTCCCTGAAAGTGCATATAGTTCACTAACATAAATTGACATCATTGTTTGAAATAAATAGACAGACTCCGAAATTATATGCCTCCAATAACACTCGGATAAAAGCCGAGGGATAACTCGAGGGTACTCTTAGAATTTCCTATACAATGACAGAACTGTAGACGGACAGGATGACGTATCAACTAAGACGATTTGAGCCTTTCTCGAAAAAATATTACTTTTCCTCTTGAGAACGAAAGGAAATAAACAGAGAAGGGAGAGAGGAAAAAAACACTGCCTTTTTTATAATAATTTACTCGCACTCGTGTAAAGGAGAGTGCTGTTGGTAAAACGTTTACAGCGAGTCCGCCACCGTCGGACTCAGTCTGCATGCGCACGTTACATGCATCTGTTGGTGGGATAGCTTTCGCAACTGTATAAGTTGAAAGTAAGCGCATCTAGCTGTTTTCTTTTCTTTATTTTGAAACGAAAATGGTGAATCAAACAAATCTTACCATGTATTTGGTGTCGTAGTTGATGCGGAACTGCAGCCCGTTGAAATTGAAGGTACTTGGTGGGAAACCTCCCTCGGTAATTCTCTTTTCATTATATTGTTTTGTAAAGAGTCCTTCATGAGTCGTCTCAGGGAAGGTAAAAACCGTCTTAATCCGAGGTCAGATTCTAACTTATTGTCGTCTGACATTTTTTAACACAGTCAATGCTCACTTCACAAACATTTCGAATATTTTATACAGTAAAACACAAACTAGCACTTGCACATAAACTGGTGTCGTTTATTAGCTTTGTTCTAGTTCCAAGTTGTAACAATTTTTTATTGCACTGATGTTATTGTACTGCACAACGAGACAGCTAGTTCTCGCTTTGGGACCACTGAAAACAAGGAACGATGTAGTTAGTTAGCTATGGAATTTGGACCAAGTACCAAGAGTATGACTTGCATAGATGGGAATCGCTCGCCCAGTTACCAGTAGTTTCTTGTGGAATCGGAACGACGATTCGTTTCTTTAAAGTGTGGGAACAAGGATCGTATT
>Ga0058701_10004297_pt1 | contig 11539 bp, 5 predicted proteins | sample AgamicOrMae_FD_97039 | JGI IMG/M metagenome (GOLD analysis project Ga0058701, IMG submission 97039) | Agave microbial communities from Guanajuato, Mexico - Or.Ma.e | ecosystem: Host-associated > Plants > Phyllosphere > Phylloplane/Leaf | place: Guanajuato, Mexico | collected 2012-06-04 | reverse complement strand
GAGAGTCTGGCTATATTTAAGACATTTAGTTATGTTGACTTAACACAAAAGCAGGCTGTTTAAAAAAAAAACTACTAAAGAAAATTACCAAAGACATCTTATAACTATAATGTGGCTAAAAATTTCGTTTTGCTGTTTGAAAAGCGAGAATGGTCATCTTCTTTTTTGACCTCAAAGTTATATCCATTATTATATTAGCTATGGCTAGTATAATCATGGATATTTTGAAATATATTTCAAACTATCAATATTTATTTTTGAAAAATAAGTAACCGAAATTGCCAGCTGGAATAAAATAATTTTCTATTTCAAGCAGTTCAATACTTCTGCATGAACATATTTTCCTAGATAAGGCGTTGCAATAATGCACATTTCGAACACTGAAAAACATGCGTCCATAAAAAAAAGGAATTTTTATTAAACCATGTATTCAGTCGTGAACGATCTTAAGAGTCACAAATGTGTCGGTCAAATGAAGAATTTATTTCCAAAATTTTCAATGAAATTTTGTTTTATACAAATCTCATTTTTTCATTTCCTTTGGATTTTTTTTTATGGGGAGGGGATGTGAATCTCCTCAGGCGGTAATGTCAAAACAAATCTAAAAAATGAAAAGGAAACAAATTTGAAAGAGAATTAGTCCACGGGTAGACTAATTGCGTGTTTTGACGTATCGGAGGCCCATTTATTTCGTATGTCTGACTTTTGGAACTAAAATTGGGGAGGATGTGATCCCTTGGTGGGTCTGGGTAAACCGGCGCAGGCACGTATGTCTTCAGTCTCCGAGGAATAAACATTGTTGTGGAGTCTATTAATCCTTAGCCTAAATCCCAAAACACTCCGACTGGTGACCGGCCAGCTCTTATACCTACCCGACTGGGATCCACGCAAAAAAAAGAAGAAAAATTCTCCTTCGCTCTATATTTACATAAGGATGAAATGTGAATTTCCGCTTTCCTCAAAAACAGGCAAGTAGAATGAATCTGTGAACTTTTGGACTGAAAAGATGGTTATGCAAAAAAGGGTCGCAAAACGTCAGTATCCGTCGAAATCACGTAGTCAAATTTTTTCGCTAGAAAATTACTTACCTAACACGAAACTACGAAATAAATATTGATGCTTCAAAAAGCACCTGGGTGTACACAAATACATAGAATTTTCAGGCTTTCAGCCTCCTGTGAAAAAAAAGGCACGCACTGCAGTTGAAGGATTACTTAAAAAAGTATTTGGTGGCTTGTAGAAGCCGTTCTCCATTCAAAACTAAAACGTTAAACAAGATTGTCGCCTTAAAAAAATACTTACTTAAAAAAACTAGAAGGAAAAAGTTTTTAAAAATGTTAAAAAAAGACAAACGTTGCAAATGTTTGAAATAGGGGAAATTTGGATGTTTGGAGTGACATAATCCAGAGCAGGATGTTCCACAGAACGCAAATCCAGTACGAAACTTCGGTCTAATTGGTGGTTGCGTTATCATTTTCCGCGCGTCAACACGTCAGGGAAGGGCTCCAGCACCGCAGGGCAATTACCCAAGGGCCGAAGCACGGGTATGGGTACCTCACGTGACATGTTAAAAGGTACCCGCAACGTACTCGCTGTCATCACGGACAAAAACTATCGCGTATCGTGCGCGCGGGCCGAGATGTGAGCAGGCACGCCCGCGGGTACTATGGGTACTCATCCCAACGGGTACATTCTTCAAATGAAGAGTTCCGTCGTCCCGCGGGATTGATAATGGGTACGTCGGGACACGCGGAAATAGGAATGCTGCACTGCAAATCACACGCGAGCGAAGAAAGGTATTTTTATAACAAGGTGTCTAGTTTTTTTGGTTTTTTTTGTTTTGTTTTGAGTAGTGTTGTACGCATTTTGCGAAAACCATTGCGATGCTAATGCAGCACAATTGATGACAAACAGCTTTGTAAGGTATAAAGGTAAAATTTACAATAAATATAGACTTATAAATAGCTTAAGCTATAACATAGCAATACACCTATAAATAGCAACGAGGAAGAGTGACAACACTTTGCTACATGACCTCTGATTATTCAACTATGGAGAAAAAAAGGGTCATGTTCTACATTGTTACTTTTGAAGATGAAATCTTTTGCTTCCTTGTGTGCCAAGCTTTCGCTGAATAGCCAAGTGGCAGCGAAACGAGGTACAAAGCACTTAACAGCCTAACCTATCTTAACCTAACCTAAAGTACAAAGTCGTATTATTCTTCCTCATGTTGAATTATGCAGGTTGAACCAATAAGATGTATCTCAAAGGTGGGGAATATCTAACCTCTAAAACTCGATGTGCCTCAACCAAAACAGACTTCACGCGATATTTTTTCAATAAATATATATTTCCCGAGCAAGATACTATTACTTTATGTATCCTTAACCTAACTGCACAAAACTAAAATTCACTTTAGTCGTCGAGTTTTCGTCAAAACGAGGGAATTTTTAAGAGTTTTAGGCAGTAACCCAACTAGTCATAGCTGACTAGCAAAACCACGTTAGGGCTTTAGACGAGTTCTCCAAACTTCCACAGAGGAGAGCGGCATTTCATACTCGTAGAAAAGTTACAAGTGATCCACCCCGCTATATTTTCCATTCAAAGTGGGTTCTGATTCACGATGGGAAAGATGGGGATATGGCTTTGTCGAATCTTTTCATACACGGAAAAAATGGTTTTGTTAAGGCAACAAAATTAGGGACAAAAAATATTTTTTTTTTGTTGCTGCAACCAAAAATTTCGCCGCAGCAACCAAACGTTTTGTTGACAGACCCAAATTTTTGGTTGTTGTAACAAAATATTTTTGTTACCTCTATATTTTAACAAATGATTTTTTTGGTATAACAAAACCTTTTTTTCCGTGTATATATTTGGAGGAAGTGGAAATTAATATTTAATAATAGAGGGGGATTTCGAGGGGGGATGGAGGAGAGGTAGTTTGAGGGAGGAGCACCTACAGAATGGCGGGCGGATAAGCCAATTAGGGGCGGGCTTAGACAGATAACTTAGAACTCTAATTTCCGCGTTATTTGTTACGATTTTGTTGAGGAAAGAGGGCGGGCATAATTCAAAGTTGCCGCCTAACGAGGCGAATCGGCGCCTTCCAAAAAAGCGTTTCCGGGACCGGAAGTGATGACATGACTTGACATCTTAATCTCGAACCTAAATTATCAAGTGTTCTCTATGATCGAGACTCTAGATGCTGTTTCCCACGACCTAGATACCTGTCCGATTGATTGATGTCGCGTGATTGCCTTTGTTGGCAACTCTCAAAATCCCACGTGATATAAAAGCTACCTATGTCAAATATTAAACGGATTTATTTCATGTCAATCAGGCGATATTTTTGACTTTTTGTTTATTTATAACCCACCATGCCTCAAAAAAAAACACGACTAAAAGTTTTTGACTATACTATTGCAAATTCATAGGACAACTTAAACATAGGAAAAAAAGGGGGGGGGGAAGAAAACCGTAACAATTGTGTACACCCACAAAACATTTACTTGATTCTTTTTTATTTTTTTTGAAAATTCTAGCTTGTAAAAGCATTATTTTTCTGCGGCATTTTATTCACAGTTAAAACAAGACACCCGTTTTGGGGAATGCTCTACCTGTTTTGAGTGTGAAACTGAAACGGGGACAATACTTATTTCGGTTCTTTTTCAAGATAGGCCTATGTTCAGCCATGTCATTCGAAAGGTCTCGGCGAGAGCTTTCCATTGATGTGGCTGAACATAGGTCTGTGTTGAAAAATGACCACACTACGTACTACCTCCGTATTAGTTTCACACCCAAAACAGGTGTAACATTCCCCCAAACGGATATTTTGTTTTTTCTGTGAATTGCCTTGTGTTTTCATAACAGTCTTTTAGAATGCAATTTTTGATACCGCTATTTTTCAGGATCTGGGGAGCCATTTCCGAATGGGTATGCAATCTTTTGAGGCGGCGGTTCTCGCTGAGCAAAAACGTTGACAGAATACATGAGTGTGACAGGCAGCCACTGCTGTGGCGTTGCGCTGTGGCCATGTGGAAGAGAGGATGGGAGGGGAGAGAGCGGATGTATGCTGTCACAAGGCACTTCCCTTCCCGTCATCCCCCCTCCCCTCACGGTTCAGCTATCAACAATGACCAATTTCTCGCCTAGGTCTTCTTTCTAAGAAATTGAAACAACGAAAATTCCTCTCTCTCCCGAATTAGACGTGACAACGGAAATGCCACATTGTCAAAACCATGTCTTCACAGGACAGCTTTGCCGACACAAAAGTCTTTTTGAATGTTTACAACAATAGTGCATCGCATTTACGTAGATTTATCATCTCAATTTTCGATCTGGGTTGTTTTTAAGAAGAAAAAAATAGGTTATCAGATACCGCTGTTTCACTGAAGGTGAGATAGGATTCACATTTCCAGAACAGCCAATATGTCACAAATGTTATTAAACCAGTCGTATTTCGAAAAGCATTTCGGTAAAATTTTGCCACTGGTATACTTAGAGAAATCACCGAATAAGACATCTTTAATTCAATAATTACCCATAAATAAAATCGGCTCATTCTATTAAAGAAGAAAAATCTAAAGCAAGTACAACTCATTTCATCTTTTTGGTTTGTCCTCGATCCTTTGGCAAATTATTTTACGACAAATACCTCACCGTCATTTAAGCGTTTACGATTAAAAAAAAATTACTTGTCTTTAGACTTAATTTATTCTTTGCAATAAGAAATTAAACGGAATGAAGTTATCATATTGCTTTCAACTATATGTGCCCCCCGACGTTGCCATATATATAATGTATGGCACTTATAACCTTGGCGAAAATCGGTCCGAAATTTCACTCTGAGTACAACAGGGTTAACCTCCGATAAAAATCTTGCTTTATGACAGCGTCGTTTTGATAAAGTAACTTTCAAGATGGTACCTTCGGTCGTCTTGGGTACCTTGAGTACCCCCAGCCGACCGGAACACGGTGACCCAGTCAACGTGCAGCAGGCCATTACAAAGAGGTCCTTATCTGGATCTTGCACTCCTCCTGTCTTCCCCTTTCCTTTCCCATCACGCGCTATATTGAAATAAATCAAACACGACAGGTGTATAACGGCGCACTGCCTCGTAGCGGTACCATACATTGTCAACCACAATGGAAACGAAACTAAACTTATACGAGTTCAAATAGTTTTAAGTCGCGTGATTGTTGGTAGCGGACGCCTATACTCGCGAGTCTTCAGTGCCCTGTGACCTTAGGTTAAGGGTGGCAGGACTTTTGACTTCGACTGTACGTTAGATTAAGATAAACGCACTTGTGAGACACAAAAGTCGGACATTTCTATGATAAATACTCCCCAAAATTGAGCATTTGAGCAATGCTTCACATTTACAACAGACCCTTCGTTTATGCAATCGACAGTTACAAGAATTTTTGTTTTTGAAAATTGGGATGCTTTCACATACAAATATACCCTTCCCCGTACCCACTCCCGTAGGAAATATCAAAACTCCATGTATAGTTGAACTACTTTGTGGCTTATGTTAGAAGATCAAGACTATATTTTATCTTAAAGATTGCAAAGGGAAAAGTGATTTGTAGGTTATGTTCAGAAAATATTTGAAGATTTCTTGCGATTTCGTTAAAGACTACGGTTTACTTGACAGATGAAGACGCACATTAAAGGCATAACATTTGTTTTCGGGAATGCTATTCCTGTTTTGGGTGTGAATCAAACCGCGCAGTACATATTTTGATTACATTTTTCGAGACTGATTAGTATTCAGTCAAATCAAGGAAAAGCCCTCGCTGAGACCTTTCGATTTGTATGGTATATGATGAAAAATTACCGAAATATGTACAGTGGGCCACAAAAATCATGACCCCTGCTTCCATAAGAAATGCATAGAAGCAGGGGTCATGACTTTTGTGGCCCTCTGTACATACCCCCGTTTTATTTTCACCTCTAAAACAGCTATAGAACACCCTTAAACAGGTGTTTTTACTCAGAGATAAACCAGAATATATACGGTATGTTTTAGATTCATCTGGTTTTGGGTTTTCGAATTATTTAGGGTTATTTTCTAGTTGTCTTTGAATCTGTGAGGTTCATTTGAATTTCTTCAAGCCTGTAACGTGAAAATAAATGTGCGTTTATTTAAAACGGCAGTGTGTTCCATTTATCTCAACGTTTCGAATTGCAGCCATTACTGGATGCCTGAGAAGACTCTCCCGAAGACTGTCATGTCGAACAAGTACTGAGATTCTTTGCTCATCCTTGGTACTTGGTACCTACTTCACGGATGATTTTTTGCAAAAAAGTCCCAAGTGGTCTCGTTGTTTTTGGCTCGCAGCTGCAGGCAGATGCGCAGGTGTGCTTTGCTCTGTTACACCGACCGAGCGAGCAGCTGCGAGCCAATTAAATCTGATGCTGGACTTTGGCGTAATCAACGTACTCACGGACAGACAGACAGACGAATGACAATATTTTCTCAGAATATGTTGGCAATTAAAGGTCCGCGGCCCGTTTAATTAGTGTTTTAGCCCACCACCCTCATCAATTATTAATAGTTTACAGCTTTGAATCAGCGGCCCCGTACCGCTGCAAGCGCTTGTGTTACGTACGATTGCATTTATTTTGAGCATCTACTTTTGGAATATTTGGTGCTGTTAATCATTATATTTACTTCGACCTTGTCCAGGGTTTTTAAAGTCACACACAACTGAAGCCAGTCTATCAAAAAGCTCTTGAACATACCTAAAACTACCAATCACATGACGGATTATCTTTTATTTCAGTAACCGAAACTAAGCACAATCAATAAACATTCCCTTTTTAATTTTTTTAGCCTGCAACCCTACTTAATTTGACCTAACCTTGAACCCTGCGCGATTCTTCAATATCACCTTATCTAACACATATATAACCCCACTTAACATCCCAATCATCCCAAATGCCGGGATAGACCCTAGTTTTTCCACAGACCTTAAGTTGAAGTCCTCCCCTAAAAATGACGATGCCGAAACCTAATTTTAGTTAAAATGGTCAAATAAAGATTTATCAATCAATCCTTGCCCCCCAAACTTACCCAAACTTCAACGCAACGCGATCGAAACATACCTGCCTAATCTAGAGTATATAAGTGCTTGAAGGTTAGATTAAGTAAGGTTAGGTTCATTAAAATTAGGTTAAGGCAGGTTACGTCTATTAAAATTAGGTTAAGGAAGGTTATGTTTATTAAAATTAGGTTACGGAGGGTTAGGTTCATTATTAAGTTTGCATAAATTAATGCTATCCAAGGTAAAATCAAGTTACGTTAAATTAGATCCGTTTACGTAATGCTGAAAAGAAAAAAAAACTCGTGGCATTATTTCCTCGAGGGAAAAATAATGGGAACGTTGTCGTTTAGAAGGCGGCGCGGTGGCTTTTGCACCAGGTTCCCGCCCCGCGCCGCGCCGCGAGCATCGCAGTCAAGAGGAACAGGCGACACCAACGGCGCAGCGTAAAATATTCACTGCAAAAGACAATCGAATTTCATCGCGATGTCAGGCCTTGTAATAGCTGAATCCTTGGCTTATCTCGAGCCCCGATAATCTCGAAGCGGACTCGCCGCCGCCGTCGTCTCGGCGACATGGTGCGAAGGACGCCGGTGAACTCCCCTTCAAAATTCTTGGCCGCATATGTAATTTATGCCCGTATACCCGTTTGCAAGTAGTCCGAAGGCAAACGCAAAAAAAACAAGAGGAAGAAGCATAAAGCGATGGCCGACATTGGAACGACCACCGCGCCGCAGTAAAAATCTCTGTCCCCAACTGCTAAGGGCTCTCACTTCGACACGGATTCTGCGCCCCAAGTATTTTTCGCGGCCTTCGGCCTGGCCTCTATCTCTGCCCGCTCGTATCTCTAATTAAGGACGGCTGCACCGACATCGTTTCGGGCCGCCTGTATTTCTCAAAAGATATTTCAGCCCGCATGGATGCTGCATTCATCTATGTGAGACTGCTTCCTAATCCACTTTTAATACCAATTTTTTTAGCTAAGTTTTGGCCAAAATGAGATTTTTGCCGAACAATTCTACGGTTTTTAAAAACAATACGGAAAAAATTGCTTCCAGTTTTTCCATTTATATCATTTTCAGAAGAAGAAGAAGAAGAAAAACAACAACATGGAATTGTACATTTTTTGCAGATAAAATTCTGCAGTTTTTAAAAATAATACGGAAAAAATTGCTTCCAGTTTTATCTTTTTCAGTAAAAACAAAAAACAACAAAAAAACAATAAAAAACAGAAACATCGAATCGTACATTTTTTGCCGATAAAACTCTACGGTATTTAAAAATAATACTAAAAATGCTTTCAGTTGTCATTCAGACCTTTTTTAGAAAAAAATTATTGAATTGTACATTTTTAAATTGTTGAAACTTTTAATCCGATATAGTTTTGGGAGTTCAATTTTCAGCCAGCCGTTTCCATGAGGAAGGTTTTGCACAATGTGAAGTGTTGAATAGGTCCGCAAACTTTTTAGAACAAGCGAACCTCGGTGTATTGTTTCCTGATCGATGGGAAAATCATCAGGAGTCACAGTACCCAGAAGTTTTTTGACAGCGTCATAAAACACGGACAGCAATGTTTCCAAGCTATATGCGTATTTTTCAGCAACAATTGAATTGCTATGACAGACAATCAGAAGTACGAGACAAATAACCTCATGAACTGATTAAGTGACTTAAACTAATATGGGCGCAGCCGAATAAGTTGGTCCTAAAGAGCGCCGTATAAGGGACGGGTACCGCTTGCAATAAGTAACGGTATCAAGGTACCGGGTACTCACTTCCAGACGAGTGCCGAGGCGACAAGGAGCATTGCCACGAGAAGGATGGAACACACGGCGATGACGGCCATTGAAGGGATTGCGGGGGAGCTGTGGTACTCCACGTCGGACACCTGCACACAACAATAAACACATCATATAGCTTAACAAATTTCTGACTAGGAATGCAAAAAGAAAAAGAAAAAAGAAGAAGAGCATGGAATTTTTCAGTTTTTTGCTGATGGGGACGTGGGAAGGACATTCTTCCATTAGGCTATGATTTTTTTCATAATAGCCTACACAAACTTCAATAATATTTTCGTTGGTAAGATTGCTTTTTTAAATTATTATTATGGCTGAATTATTAATTGACGGCAGACTGCTTCAAAAGGTTTTACTTACAAAGTAGGCAGGAATAATCAGCGAGAAATTTCAGAAAATGACATCTTGGAAAAGTCCAATTGGTAGCTGTTAATGCTGAAGTTCTCACTTAAAATACCTCATGCAATTTAAGAAGGATTTCGAACGTCGAATTTTATTCTTGCGAATAGTTATTAAAGCCATAAACTCTAAATTTGAATCCGTCAGAGTCTCTGACAATGAGATCCAGTGAAAATTCACTGAATTTCAGTCAATATAGCACCAGTGATTTTTTTTGTGCTACATTGACTAAAATTTCGTGGGTTTTCACTGAATCTCGTTGTCAGAGATTCTCACTGATTCAAATTTAGAGTGTACGGATTCCTAATCGGAAAAGGCTTTTAGGTTTCAACTAAAAGACATCAACAAAAATAAAATGATTTGAAAATATAGCTGAGCGACGATTCTGAATTGATTCTTGCTTTTTGATTGTCATTTGATTTAAAGATATTTACGCGGAACTAAAAACACCGCAAACATGATCTTACATAAACGATTTACCAGAGAGGATCAAACGCTTAAATCCAGGAATTAAAACAACGTTGATTTAAAGCCGAAGTGACTTGATAAGGCACGTGATATTGTCCAACATCAACAGGAAATGTTTGTATGCCCTTTGACCGAGGAAGGTGGACACAAAATGCATTTCGGCAAACTACGTCGTTCTTCGCTGATTTATGCCTAAGAATGCAACAGTTCCCTGAATCCAATTCGCCGTCACTTTTTCATGTACTTCGCCAGCCTTAGCTTCGTTTTACGGGGAACATTCAATAAACCGCAGGGCTGAAAATCGGGGGGCCGAGCGGAGACTCGTAAATATAAAGGGGTGCTTAAGGCTTTTCGACATTGGCGGTTGGTCATACCTTTTATGGCCTCACTTTTTTACCTAAGAAGACGTTTCAGGATATTACCTTCCCGGGAACCATATTGTCTTCTTTTTACGTTCAGCCTACGTTCACCGAGTTCCGGTTTAGTGCTTTAAACAATGTTTCCGAAGCGCTCGTGATCAACTTGTACTGATCACCGTATCCTAAAAATGAGAATTCCTTAAGTCGATTTTTGCTCTCAAAACTGTTGGATGTTCACAGTAAGAACAAAACCCCGTCTTGGGGAATGCAATGCCTGTTTTGGGTGGGAAACCAAACGGGAGTTGTAAGTATTTTGGTTATTTTTCAAGATAAGCGTATGTTCAACCATATCATTCAAAACGTCTCGGCGAGAGCTTTCCATTGATGTGGTTGAACATAGGTCTATCCTGAAAAATAAGGGAGAAATGATGATTTTGATTATTTTTCAAGACAAGCGTATGTTCAACCATATCATTCGAAAGGTCTCGGCGAGAGCTTTCTGTTGATCTGGCTGAACATGGGGTCTATGTTAAAAAATTACCAAAATACGCACTACACTACTGCGCTATACTCCAAAAAATATTGACCAACAAAATCGAGTTATGAAAGAAACCAAAAAAGTCAAGCGATCCTACCGACATGATTTCGCAGAATCGGTTGAGAACGTATTCTGTAAAATGCGAGAGACCGGATATAGTCGCGGAAAACAACCCGTTTTCGATGTGTTCTTTTTGCAGTAAAGCGTCACATTTCGTTAGACTCGTCAGTAAAAGTGGCAATTACCAAGAAAAATCAGTGGCTTTCCAATAATTTGGTTAGTGAGGGGAAGAGAGAGAGAGAAAGTCGGGCAAAGGGAGAAAAATGAAAAGGCTTTCCCGTGTCGACGGTCACTGACTTCTTAACAGCATTTTTCCGACGCAAGGCTTTTCCCCTTGAAATCCCTTCAATTGCTTCTCCGCCTCTTTCCCCGACGGGACACAAACCATTGCTTACCATCCCAACTTGTTCGGAATGGCTATACTCAGGGACTTTCCGCTCAGAGAAAAATGAGTATCAAACACTCCTGCGCTTAGGTAAACACTTTTCGGACAATCGATTTTTGATTCGACTTCGAGAAAAACGGTGTGTTTAGTTTTCTTTTCTCGTGAGAATGGGTTTCCCAACGACATGACGAGAAGTAACACAAAACCGTGGGAGATTTTTCTTTCTGCCTTTAAAAAAAAAATACTTCAAGTCGTCCAACAAATTTGCTTTAGCATTAAATATAATAATTTCCTCGCATAATATATTTTAGAGAGTGCGAAAAATAGTGTTGGTCGACCACATAAAAAACATGGCCTGAAGCAAGCCAATACTTCCATGTCCGTCCCCCCATTGGCTTCATATAAATGGGCTATAAAACACAAGAGGAATAGGAAAACCACAGAAAAACAAGCGCGATCAAATCCGTATTGTCCCATTTTAGGCCCG
>Ga0058701_10004296_pt1 | contig 11539 bp, 10 predicted proteins | sample AgamicOrMae_FD_97039 | JGI IMG/M metagenome (GOLD analysis project Ga0058701, IMG submission 97039) | Agave microbial communities from Guanajuato, Mexico - Or.Ma.e | ecosystem: Host-associated > Plants > Phyllosphere > Phylloplane/Leaf | place: Guanajuato, Mexico | collected 2012-06-04 | reverse complement strand
CGGAATGGAAGTCACAACCATCCGACAAAATTAAACCTATTCTCAGCAATCTTGTTTTTGTCTGGTTCTTTGTAAGTTTAGGAATTCAAACTTACTTATTGTAGAGACGAAGTTTACACGCAATAAGTCAATAAAAGATGCATCCCGCATGGTGAAGGGTCATTTAGCAATAAATATTTTAAGACGTACTGAGCACTTTATGTAACCCGAAGTTGATTGCGTGGGGGAACTCTGTTATTGCTGGAAACTATCGGCGTTTACCTCAAACCGGTTGAACTTTAAGAATATCGGGGAAAAAATAGCTATTAGATGCTGACATTAGATAAAGTCTTTGTTCTCGACTAAACATTCTTGGGATAGATTGGGATTCTCCGGAAGACGTTATTTACAGTTTACTCCAGTTCGTAAGGGAATGACTTCGCAGAGATTGAAGAAACAGCTCTTACCTTACCACAAAATTCACTGCAGGTATTATAGGTACGATACATAAGATGATTTGTGAACGCCTACATCTTTTTCGCGATTGTTCCTGCAGCAATAGACTACTTGTAATCCAGACTCATGAGTCTTCACTACTTATCGCCTTTGCAACTTAACTTCGCTCGTCTCATGTAAGCGAACGGATTTAGCGAAAAAGGTGGCGAAGTTTCAGTGTTGATGATTTGCGATGAAAGTTTCAGATAGTGATCAAATATTTAGGAGGGATCCCAGACTGCAAAGGAAGGATAAATCTTTGATCACGCAGCTTTGAATTATTTCAGATGGCCCCAGAAGATGATGGCCTAAGTAATGTGGTTTTTGCTCGGAGAGAGGCTACAGATGATAACTGCTTGTTTGCAGACGACGCGTCGTGCAATTAAGGACGGAGGGACTAAATGCCACGAGAGATTTTTATTTAATTACATGGAGAGGTCCTTACTCACTTGCACGACCCATCAACCAAGTTTTTTTCTGACGCTCGCTCCTCGTGTTTCTTTACTCCATTTTCTGTTCATTTTTTCCCATTTTTATCGTTTTCATTTTCTTTTCAAATGCTTTCCATCTGTGAAATCAGATCAATGTGTTCAATGCAGAACAAATATTGGTATGAATTGTACTGCATATTCAATATTTAATCAATGTATGGCAACATAATGAGCATGCATCTTTAACAATTTTAAGGTATGCTGAACTTAATGTTCAGAATATTTTCTCATTATAAATGATAGTACAAATTTGCATGGGCAAATTCATAAATTTACTGAGCACGTGTTGTTCAGATGCCATGGACTTCATACATGTATTTTTTTCACATGGCGCTTTAACTACTTTTCTCACTTCAATGTTTCTTTTTGAAACCTTGCTTCTCTGTCCCTCATTCTCTTCGGTAAATCGCCATGTCGTCTTCTATTTCCGTTTATTCCTCCATGTAAATTCCGCCATTTGCCTTTGTTTCCTTTCGTAGTATTTGTCTTTTTTCTCTGTTTTCAGCCCTCCCCCTCTTTCGTCACCTTTATTCCCTTTATCTCTGGTACATTTTCACGCTATCTTGTACTTCGCCATCACTGTTCATCCCACATTCCAGTACCCCGTTGTCTGTCATCATTACTATTCTGTATTTATTTCCGACCCATTTTCATTTATAGTGATGTTTGTCCCCCGTCCTTTCCGTTTGGTCTCTGTCTTTCGCATCTCGCTTCCTCCTTCAATTATCTCTCTCCTTTTATTAGATAAAAACGTTTAATTGTATACTACCGGCAGGGAGAGTATGAATCACATTGAACTTCCGCTTCACTTTCCCCTCCGCCAACCGTCATCACAATGATTGCATTTGCAAGTAGGTAACTTCAAATATTTGGGTAAAGGAAGGCCTGTCAAAAAAATACGATTTCCACGTATTTTTAAGATGTTTTCATAGCAGAAATTTCTTTGCAGGCCTGACATAGCCGTTCCCTTTGCGCGTAGTAACTGCATTTTTCATAGGGTATAATTAATGTCTTGACCCAGAGATTATGTTGAGGAGCTACAAAAGTGGTGTACTGATGTATACTTAAAAGCTTTTCTAAAACCTCTTCACCTCATTCGCAAACTTTTATTTAAGTTGAGAACCAAACAGAATTTTAAAGCTAGCGTTTTGAGTCGATCGTGGGAAATTATGCTCATTTCCTCTCATATTAATATTCCTTTCGAGGTTAAGGTCTACGAGTTTGAGTTCGGAGCACTTTTTTGTGCCCATCATATTATCCGAAAAAGTTTTAAATAAATTTATAAATCTGTTCTAACGCTCGTCTAGTTACAAACCATCGTAACATTCGAAGCTTGACACAAATTGTCGTTATAACCTACATGCCAACTTCATAACACACAGGGTTTGGATATCAAATTTGGATTAGGCCTACTGATTGCATCGGACCACTAGTTTTTATCGAGCGATATCAAATGTCTTAGTGCGTTTCGACTGCAAAAAAAGGGGTTTGAAAGTACTTATGCCATTTTTAAGTAGGTGACCTTGGTTAAGGTCTCTTTTATTTTAAGAGAGGAGTTTGTTCCACAGGATATGTCAGTCCTACTCGTGTCTTCTGAAGTTTAGATTCCTTGACATTCTGTGAATACCTCATGAAGTAAGGGTACTGTACTATAAATAAGGCCCTTATCGATAACCACAGGGCAATTCTCTTGTAAATAACTTTTTTTTTGAAAATATAGTATTGATTAACCTCCAGAGGGCGAAAGAAAATATGACTTAAAAATTGTTATAGCTGGAAATTTCAGACTAGTAATTAAAGTGTGTGATTCTTTTAAACGAATACTTGTGACTCTTATCAGCATTCTAAGAATCGTTTTGGGCACGGCTTACATGAAAATCAAACAAAAATGTAACCGACGTCCTGGATACTGTAGGTAGGTACATCAATTACATCATAGTACCTTCTTATATTTTCTCTGAATCCAGTCGCTATTATATTTTTAAATCTGGTTATGAATATGTCTCACGTCAAGCGGCTACTGCGCGCTGCCTGAACAGAAACTCTTTGAATAGATCAGGGCTTGCCGCTACACTGGTCTTTGTGTCATCAGAATTTTTTTATTATGTTTTTTTTTTCATTCGCTGTCCATTTTTTTATGGTTATTAACTAAACTCCTCTGCACGCACAGTTACTACCCAACGAAGCTCCGATACGCTCTATGATGGGAGCTTGTGGCGACAGAGACGAGTGTTGTGGCAAGCCCTTTGCCGCGATGAAAGTTTATGTTTGCCGTGGTGAGCGGTTGTGTTTACAACGCGGATGAATAAACTACAAGAAGAGCTCGGTGACAGGAGGTATCGGTGATCAGTGACAATAAATTGTCTCATTCTTTAAAAGTGTAGTTTTTTTCTGAGCGCCTCTTCATTGTGATCTTTGGACTTCGCTGTTTAGGCAGTGGCAGTCTAGTTGTTTCTTCTAGAAGAGTTCTAAAGGATAGTTTATAGACGTTTTTTGATAGGTTATCCAGGCCCATCTAAGAGACCAGGACCATCCTTTTTTACAAGTGTGAACTTATCCTGTTACGTGACGGCCCATGACTTTATATTTATTAGGGAACGGGTAAATTGTTAAATTGGTACTCCAATCGGATAATCGCTCTGCTCAGCGTTCCGACAAGAAAGTATTTGGCAAGAGCGCCTCAAAAGATTTCCCGCTCATCGCGACACTGCGGCGGTGTATTCGCTCAGTTCGGACCCCGTGTTGGGCAAGCTACGCTGGAGGTTTCTTGAGGTGGTCTGCTGAGTGGTTTTACGTGGCGCGCGAGCTGATGCATGCCGCTAAGGGCGGAGCATGCTGAGCGGTTATCCGATGGGTGTATCGATGTGTAATAGGCACATTTTTTATTAAATTATATCACTTGATTCTTACAGAGAATTTAAATATGTCTACAGCTTACTCGGTGTGTCACTATCCGATTGTCACTGGCAAGTTAATGTATTTAAGTGATATTTTAGCATTGACAACATTTCTGTGTATAGTCTTTGAGAATTTGTTAGTTACTCAAACTATTTGCATTTTGCATCAAGTTGCAATTATCATTAGCTAACTTTGGAATATTGTGAAAACGGATAGACCTTCGAACCAAATATTTGTCGTCTTGGGGTCATGTTTGTATATTATACGTAAACGATTCAGAGATAAGGCGGAGGTAAGATTGTTATATTCAAATCAACTAATTCACCAAAATGAATCTAGAGATAACAGAAAGTCAAAATTGGCAATTATCGTTGTTACGACAGTTTGTAGCCGGTCGTGAATATTACGACAGTAACCATTCACGGATGTTATGACAGTTTGGGAGCGGACAAGGAATGTACGACAGTTTCATACGGTTATATGCAACTAGTGGCCATTAACCTTACCGTGACGTATGCAGCCTTATTCAGAGTAGTCTAATAACGAGTTAACTTAATCACGGCTTCCCAGAAGACTATCCTGTTTCAATACCTCAATGCAGGAGGGTCACAACTGAAACACCCACTCGAAACTCATAATTGAGAAAATTGAGTAAGGTCATAACTTCCCACCTAAAATTTTTTGCGCTTTTAGAATTCTGATTTCTACGTTTACGGATACATCTTATAACATTGTTTTTACAAAACTTTGTAAAGTACAAACTTTACAAATCGAAGTAAGCTTCCAACATCCATTATACACCGAATCAGCCTGTAGACGTAGAAATTCAATTTCTATAAGTGTCAAAATTTTCAGCCCAAAAATTAAAGTTATGACCTTACAGCACTAGATTTCTCAGTTATTTCCTTACAGCACTGGGTTTTTCAGTTATGACCTTTCTGCGTGGATGTGTCATTTTGAGCTGAGCAACTGTTAAGATGGGACTGATGACATAATTTTGTTGCTTATAATTAAAATGTATCTCTTCCCCTTTTGTTTCCATTGCGAGCTTATTCTTATTGGAATATTTTTGTGTATTTGACTTATTTTTAGGAGAAATTTGAGAGCCTTTTTTTCTGAAAAAGCAATTACCTTTTCGTAAAGAGACGTTGTTTCGGTCGAATGCCTTTGATACACATGCCCTCCTCTCTGAAACTGCCCGTCAACGAGGAAATTCGAGCTTATTTATTAATTACTGAGACCTGCTGAATGCGTTATGAGAGTCTATTTGAGCGTAAAGCTCACAGGAATCGCATCTGCTGAGGAAGTAGACATCTCTACTGTTGTCTCAAACTTCCTATTCAAGGCTAGATTATGCGGAATCTCCTCAGAGCCCCTGCTAAGTAACGAGTAGGCAACTGGAGGACGCAGAAGCGTAGATGATTGCCTATAGCCTCCTCGACGGGCGCTCCAAGTATCAAAGGGCAGGCAGCAAGGTGACGCTGATGCGTTGAAGTTGCCTACAGCTTTATCGCTAGGGGCTTCAAGCCGCGTTGTTTGATTTTACGACTACTCGTCGAACTCATCGGCATTTACCTCTTTAACGTTTCGGGATGACATAGTACGTATATGTCTGGGAACACTTTAGGGCTGAGCTGTGAGCCTGGATTTTGATCAACCATCTCCATGCAATCACTTTTTATAAGTATTTTTATTTTTAAATTTTACCTCCTTATTATTACTGTTTAGATAGTTAAACGTGCCTGGAATTGATATAAACACGAAATAATCATTGAGTACGAATTGTTTGCAAGGAGACTACAAGTACTAATGGAGATATCAGGCAAAAATCTCACAGAGGAAAATAGGGCGATAGAGTTAATTAAAAATTATTTTTTAAAAAAAAGCGAAAGCTAACTTGGCAAGTTACCAGGTTCGTTACTAAACGTTACTGCATCGTAGCGACATTTATTAAGACTGTGCTTGCAATCGTTATTCTGTTAATGTAGTAGTATTTGTTGTTTAAACTAGTTTTTACTTAACTGTACAAATTTAGTTCCTTTTCGTGATATAGTTGATAACCAGATTTCAGAATCGTGCATTTGAAAATATACCATCACTAAAACTGCACACACCTCACGAGAAAAAGTTTCTCTAGAATCTTGATATTTGAGAGACTACCACTCGTTTTCCATTTTTCGTTGCTAAGTTAACGGAGGCGAAATTAGAGTCTGGCATAGAGATGTATCTTATTAATCGTTATAAGGCAACGAACGTCTGAAGCAGGATTCACTACTGTTGGCATTGTAACGTTTAGAACAAAGAAAGGTTGTATCGTCATAATTTTGACCGTGTATTCTCTTTCCGAGAGTTATTTTTAGTTCAGAGTAAGTTTGCACACCTTCCCCTTCAGAGCATGTACTGATGGTGGCTTGAGAACAACTAAACGGATTCAGATGAAACTTGTGATGAAAGTTTGGTTTGCCATGAAGTAGGTTCCATCTGATATTCATCAAAATCGTGGGGCGAGGGAGGTTTTTCACGAGGTTTCGTACCCAATCAACTTCCGACTACATTCCAGCAGCGTCTACCAAATGTTACGTTTTTCATGACACTGCCATAATTCTTATCGAGTTAGAAATAATTTAATAAGTTAAGTGTTACCTCAACGACATGATATTTTAAATTTTATACTGTATTGTCTTAACTCTTGTACTCTATTTTTGTTACACATTCAAGTATAGCGACATGAGAGCAAGACGCAAGGCATCCATCGTACCCGGCGCAGTTGTAAGTAACCTATTTTCGTCATATTATGCAATTTTGAACCAGAAAAGAACACACTATATGGGAGTCGTGTCTTTTAAACTTAGTCTAATTTTAGACCGAGTCTTTCCCACAGCTCATACCTGTACAAGAAACTTTTCCCAAACACATACTAAAAGCTTCAAATAAAACCGAAACTCGCGTGTAGCCACTTAAGGAGCGAGAGTTTCCAAATTTATTGATTCTATTTTTTTTATCGGAAGTCACCAGAAAAGTAGTAGAGATGATGAAGAAGAGGAGATACCTGTCCTTTTAGATCGCTTTCATGCCGACCAACTTACAGATCGGATTGTCGGCTCGTATATTATCTGAATAGAACGTTTATCGCGTTATAGTTTGACAGGGTCAGGGAATCAGGCAACATTGATGACGGTTATTCTATACACCCATGACAGATATCAAAGTGACTAAGATCTTCCCCACTTTTTTTTCTTTCAACAATCGTGATATCTGATTGCTTTCTGATAACTTGCTCAGTTTCAACGTAAGATTCTCAAAAACTTTCAGCCCAAAATGTTTGGAAAAGTAAATAAAAAAATAGTTTTTTTTTTCTAGTTACCATTAAAAAAAAGAATCTTATTTATTGTCAGATACTCTTTACACATTTCAATTAAATTGTAAGAATCTCGAGGATGAGAGCTTCTGTAATTGAACTTGCAAAAACAACATAATCGTGAGGTATTATGTAGTATCAATGGCGAAAGTCTTGCTCCTTCTCATATGTTTCAAACCTCTTTAACTTGAAAACGTTAAAAGATACGACAAAAAAGCTTTCTATTGAGTGGATAGATGAAGAAAATATCTATCGAATTCATTTTGTGCTCTTTTATGTTTTTCCTTTCGTTCCCAAGTTAAGAAGATGTGAAAACATAGGAGGGAGCATTACCTTCGCCACTGATGGTACCAAATACAACTAATCAGTTGATAAACAGACAAGATTGACCGAACGGTTTTAACTTGAAAGTACCTGATACTGACTATAATCCATGCTTCTCCTCTGCATCGAAAGATCCTTGAAGAACAAGAAAAGATTCCCGATTTCAGTAGTACCTACAAGACCGTTTATCGTTCCACGGCCACGAATCAAATCTGAAGGGCCTGTCTGTGATTGCTATGGCAACCCTTTTTAGGCGACGAGCTCATGCTGTGTGGGGTCCCTTGGCAAATGTGGAGAGCGGCCTGCGGTTAGCGGTATCATAGCACGCAGAACCAAAATTAAAAGGCGTAGAGGTGACAACGCCTTTGACTAAAAGTCTTCTGATCACCTACTTTACGCTTTTACGCCGTAAATTTTCAAAGCTCCATTTTTAAGACTGTTTTCAATGAAGTTATTCCATCTAAAAGAGTAAAATAATCCTTTTTGGTGCAATTCAGACTCACGGAAAATGCAATAATGATTTTTTTGAATGGAGAGTGATTTATGCCAAGGTAAATATTAATGTTTGTAGCAGGCGTTATACAACTCTAACAAACTTCGCCACGAAGATGGAGGACTTCTTCACAGCATGACGAAAACGTTTTACTTTGCTGCTTATGTCTTACTCATATACCTGTAAACTAACTGGAATTCCTCAAAATGTATTTTTATTTCATTTTTCTTGAACCTGCATTCTTCAAAATGCGAAAAAAGAGTAGGAAAAAGTTTTGCTTATATTTCTGTGAAATCGTATTTAGTATGTTATCATCTGGTTCTAATCATATTCAAGGTCAAGTTCCTCTTTATGATAAATAAGTAAGAAGAACTTCGGCGCTTCATGTATTATTTGCAGATTATCGGGTGGGGATTATTGCGATATGGAGACGGATACGGGCAAAGGAATCATATCCTTGTAACACCCAATGGTGCATCTTGGAACCACCAAAAGTAGCCATAGACAAAGCAAATTATGTTTGACTATTTTTTGGAGAACATATAACCTTCTTGCAGCCCGTAAATTGAAAATGAGGCCACTCTAAGTCGATCAAACGCAATTAATGCAAAAAATAAGAAAGAAAAAGATATTTTATGAATGCTTGAAAGATTTTTTTCCCAATGAAAAGGGCGGCTAAGAGTCAAGCGAGCAAAAGCGCCTCAAGGTTTTCCGAGAACTTTCACCATCCTCCTCTGAAACCAATCCAGCATAAGAAGTAAAATTCTCCTGTCAAGCAAACACCCGGAAAACCAAAACTACACGTCTCTCCCATTCCGGGTAGGCCACGGACATTCCCGGGGTAGGCGACGTTCTTCCCCCGCCCCAGGCTACGCCCAGAAAGTAGGCCATAGGCAACACATCTGGGGCGGGGCGCTGGGGCGGGCACATAGCCTACTCGACCAGGATCGCGTCGATAGCTTACGTTCTGGTCCAGGCGTTGAGCCTTGTGCTTGTCGCTATGGTAACGGCGGGCGTGCGCGCTGGAGGGGCCCGTCGACCCCCTCTCCCCACTCGACCCCCTCCCCCCACGGAGCAGCCCCGCTGCCGCGGCTGCCACGGAGCGTTCCTCAGTACGACAGATGGTACCGCGGCCGTACGCACGGTCGTCGTGAATCGTCCCGGCGTTCCTTGAGCGATTTGCGTTTGACATCCGCAGTGCTAAGTGTGTTGTGGTGTGCTTTGGGGTGCTGATCTAGCAAAACATGTGTTGTTTCGACCCGTCATGGTCTGGTAAGGGCTTTTGAAGTGAAAGGAGTGGTTGCGGTGGCTGGATTCTGGGTGTAACGACACCACCCTTCTGGGGGAAACCTTTTAATTTTTGTGGTAATTTTAAGGCTGTGGGTCGATCCGGCTCTCGGATTTCTGGATACTCTTTTTGATCATTGTCCACAGTTTGGAAGGGCGCTTAACGTCTTGTCTTTTAGCTTTGGCCTCCGAGCGGAGTGACAGCGAAGCGAGGCGAAGAGTACCTAGATTTTGTGGTTGGATTTCATTGGTTTTCATTCGGTAATGAAATGTAAACACGAAAGAGCTTAAAAGGTCGCAAATGCAACTCGGTGCCTACAGACATTGACCGTCCAGTTCGAGAAGACGTTTCCTTAACCGTCCAATTCGAGGGCCATTCCAAACTGTGTTTTCGGTGATTTAGAATTGTTCCATTTGCCAATATGTGTGTATTTTGGCCAGCGGAAACGGTTAATATTACCTTTACCTACAACACCTGCTGAACAAAATTCAGCCATACCGACGAAAAATATTCTTAAAGAGCTCTGAAAACTTTGTTTTGAATGTATTAACAAAATAATATATTAAGACTTATCTTAAACTCAATACGAAATTAAATCGAGTCCAGACAAATTTGATTGACGGGTTTAAATATTCTCATCACATTTGTAACTTGACTTAAAAGTTTACCATCAACACGGTAGGGCGCTACATTAATTACTTGCAGCATGATCGTCTCGATTGAAACACACAATAATGTACCAACGCTTACGCACCAACGTGCGCAGGCATACACTCTACAAACTTTGCGTGAGTCATAAACTCGACCTCAGACTGCTGATATACAGTGATGGTAAATGGTGTCATTAAAAAAATCCAAGGGGTACCGTTTTTTTTTTCTGTTTATCTCGGGGCCTCTCACAGTAAATGAACGCAATCTCTCTTAACGTACTGTGAGCTAGCCATAACTTGAAACCGTGACATCTGTGGATAGAAAACTTTAAGCCTTTCTTTGGAGTAAATTTGCACAAGGACATATTTTGCTAAGGGCTTGTTAAAAGACATTTCATACTAATTGTGAGAGACCTTAATTGAAAAGCTTCAAATGGCAAAAGGTACATTTTTGCACCGGGGACAAAATCTCTAAGCGCAAAAGCTCTGAAACGCCAGAGTGCTTCGATGGGTTCGTTTCATTAAGCATTATTAAGTAACCATGGTATCTGATTCAAAGCCTTTTCACTTAAGGACTTTGAGTGAAAATTTCTCGTTGAAACCAAAACATTATCCCCTTGAAACATTGGTATGGTCGGTTTTTGTTTAAATAAGCGGATTTCACTCACAAATTTTAAAGAGACTTAAACTTAAGTGTTAGCCTATTTTTAAATTGCCAGAACATGTTAGAGTCGTAACATCTAGCGAGAGTTGATCTTGCGTGGTGTCTTATGACAAGCGTGTAGAATGAACATTCGTGGTTATGTTAGTTTGATAGTGGACATCAAAAAACGTATCAGCCTTGAAGCCGTAAGGGCAGCGGGATCGTTTAAAAATGACTCACTTTCTTCGCCTTCAACTACAGTACAGCACCCTCTTGCTGTGAAATCCGTAGAAAACCTTGAAAGAAATCCTCAAGATCAAGCAAGCGTGTTGTATAGCGATTCGTCTATGTCAGGAAGCCATTCCTAAACAGTCAAGTATTTTAACGTAACGACGGCAAGTGTAACGGCATTCGCAAGCAACGCGGGCAAGTGTAACGGCTTTCGCAAATCCTTATCAGAAGCAATCAGACGTGAACATCGTAGCCGTCAATCCACCCAAACGAGACGCAACTTTAATTTTTGTCTGAGTATCGAAATCGAATGAGTATTTAAATATCTCAATAGAGGAAACTTGTTTTGAGGCAACGTCAAGAAAAGTAATGAAATCTGCGAAGTGCGTTGTAAATTTGGGGGGTTTTATTCTGCTAAACTTGTGCTTTACTTTTTGTTGCTATGTAACGGATGCTGCCTAATTATAGGCGACGGTTATTGCCACTAAGAACTATCAGCATCGGATTTAGCGAAAACCAAAAGAAAACACAGTAGAGCAAGGCATAAGTCACCTAGCCTAAAAAAAATGGCCTTACACGCGTGTAAGTCATAGGTTCTTGTTGGTGATATCTATTAGAACACAAGAGATGAACGATTCTGCCTCGAAAACCTTAAATTAGCAACGGATGACAAAATGTACCCATGAGGG
>Ga0058701_10004295_pt1 | contig 11539 bp, 10 predicted proteins | sample AgamicOrMae_FD_97039 | JGI IMG/M metagenome (GOLD analysis project Ga0058701, IMG submission 97039) | Agave microbial communities from Guanajuato, Mexico - Or.Ma.e | ecosystem: Host-associated > Plants > Phyllosphere > Phylloplane/Leaf | place: Guanajuato, Mexico | collected 2012-06-04 | reverse complement strand
TTTGAAGATTTCTTCAAATATAAAAATTTATTTCAATAGTACAAGTACCCAATGAGCAGTTAATTCAGTTCAAAGAAAATGCACAAGAGGATCTCAAGAGGAAGACAGTTCCCTATCCACATACTTTATCATGATAGAAACTCCTAATTTCTGAAAAAGGCATTACACATAATAGTAAGCATTCTCCTCAAAAGGAAGAATAACTGAGTTCACCGGTATGAAATAGTAGAAAAAGAATTTGAGACTTACAGCAAAGCATGCACTCTCTCCTGGAATGATAAGTTGAATATGTCCAGACACAGCATTCTCAGAAACACCAGACTCAAACCAAGGTTGTCCCAACTCATTACAAGCAGCATTTATGGCCATCCTGGCTTCAAAGTTGTCTACACAACTGAGCACAAGATCTACCGGGCCACCTTTTAAACTCCCTTTACTGCAACACAAATTCACAGAGTAAGAAAAATGAATGACAATGAAATGGAGGATATGCTGAGGACTATTACCTGATCCTGTCCATGAAATTGCCAAAATTATCAACTGTGGTTATATTATAGTTGTGTGTTTCAATTTCTACATCTGGATTTATACTTGTCAACGTCCTGGCAGCAGCCTCAACTTTTGATAATCCGGCTTGATGTGGTTGGAAGAAGAGTCTGTTCATGTTGGCCAGTTCTACTTTGTCATAGTCAAATAAGATGAGCTATTAAAGAGGAAGTCATATCTTAATGCTGTGCTCTTGAAATAAATTTGAGGATAAACATGGATAAATACGAACCTTCCCAATGCCGCATCGGGTTAGCATTTCAGCTGTGACACTCCCTACACCACCAACTCCTACAACTGCAATTGAGAAGTCTCGGATCTTCTCATAGTTATCCACAATGCCCATCCTTTTTAGTGCCATTAGTCGGCTGCCAAAGCACACCAAAATTCATGAAGAAACAAAGCATATGGAGTCACATTTATCATTTGAAATTACGACAATCCCAAAAAGGTAAATGATCAAAATGTAGGTTTTAGATAATGCAAGGTATAGCTATACGTTTGTTCAAGTTTTACCTGTATGGGTTTGAGTCAACAACTTCTGATGACATTTGGGCAATCTTTTGTCTGCCTGAAAGAGCTTCATCATTTTTACTCCTCTCCTTTACGAGCTGTTCCTCCAGCTCGCAAATACGCTTTTGTAGAGATTCCACTGAGGTCATTTTGAAAAATGCTGGTCAAAACTTTCAGTGTTTGCTAAATTTGAGTACACCGCAAATAGAGCAATTTGACAGCTGCAGACGAAACAGCTGTTGAGAATCGACCAGGAATCGACAAGTGCCGAATGCCACATGGCATGCAGATTAGCAAACTTTTGTTCGATAAATGTAGTGCGCACACCTCAAAAACTATACTTTTTCTAGAATATCTGTTTCTATGAAATTATTGGACCTAAATTAAGCGCATTTCAAGCTGACTTAACTTTCGGTTTATCATACTAGATAAATTATTGCAGCATATCCGTCGTGGAAATGGCTCAATAAATGTTGGCTAATCTGAGGAGCCGAGAATAAACAAAAACAAAGTCACGGATCCGTGACAAAGTACTTTTCACCAGATTCGTTAAGTGAATAAGATTTATACCAATTTTAATTCCTGCTGGTAATTTCGTGGCTCCGTAATTTACGATCTACATTTATCAAAGTCTCAAGAACGAATCGAAATGTTCTAATAGTAAGGTTATCTACTCATATCCGACTGGTACGAGGAGTGTGCGAGGTTAGTAATCCAAACGATTTAAAGACATGGTTATTTTTAATTAAACATCACAGTTTGTCAGGTACAAAATAAAATCTGTTTGATAACTAACTATGGGTGTTACAACTTAACTAAACTTCATCTTTGGTTGAAAAGAAAATCAAAACCTATCTTGCTCAATGCCTACTGAGCTCTTCCACTCTGCTTAGGTGGCTGTGGTTTGAGACTTCCACCTTCTTGTGGTTTAGGGGTGCCACTCCTTTGTGGCAGAGGCTTTGGCCTGCCAGCTTTGTTGACCTTTGGTTTCTTCGGAGATCGAGCCATTGGCTTGGCTGCTGACTTTGCAGCAGGCTTGGCAGGTGTCTTGTTCTGGGGACTGGTTGAGAGTGCTCTCTTCCTTGTGCAGCAGATATCAATAACTTGTACTCGAGGTGCAGGCAAATTCTGAAACAGGTCATCATAATTAGTTATTAATTTTATGGAAGACCCAGCGAGTGGTAGCAAACGGATACTTACTTTGCTCACTGCAGTTACTGTGAGTAAACCATCGAGAGATAGCTTTGCTGACAAGGTACTGGGATCCATTGTCTTAGGAAGGAAGAACTTCCTAGTGAAGCTGCGAGCAATAAATCCATGGTAGTCCTTGCGGTCCTTGTGCTTGCCTTCAATCACTATGCACTGGTCTACCACCTTGACCGTCAGTTCACCAACTTTGAACTGCTGAACATCCATGGTCACCTGAAACATGTTCAACTTCCGTTAGATAAAATATGAGAAAATTGAAGAAGTGTGGGATTTTGCTTACCTTGTATCCATTCTTGTTTTGGTACACCTCTGTGTAGCCAGTCTTCCTGAATGGGTTCAAGTGTTGTAAACGCCGGGCTGAGCGTTTTGAGGAAAACGTCACAGTCTTCTTCGAGGGTCCGAAAATTCCTTCTCCGAACTGCTTTTCGAAGAGACGGCACAAATGACGATATTCGGAGTCATCGTCGAAGAGTTCACTAGGATTTAGCGACAGCAACGACTGAAACAAATTCGATAAATATTAAATACCGTCGCCCACGTGACGCGCATTTTGAGGCGGAACTCACGAGATGTAACACGTGCTAGGTCGGCAGATTATTAATGAGTGCTCAAGGAGATTGCAAGACTTCAAGGCACATGTCGATAATTATTTCTAGCCTAAGAACCCTCAGGTGACTTAACTCGTAGCCCGGTTTAATATCAAAACCCAGTCACAATCGAAAGCACATGAAACATAGCGCTGAGTTAATACTTACATCCGTGCGAATACGAGTATCAGCAGTCTGGGCCATGATTATTCAATCAACCACAAGTACCTTATTCAAATATTGGAAACGTTGATTAATTCGATTACAGAACCCTTCACGCGACAAGTCTTTTACACTCAGCCCTATTAGTTCACAGACTTAGTAGTATGAATGAGCTTAAAAATGCACATGTTGTTCTCGTTGGTGCAGTCTGACAACTGTCACCACACGTGCTCTTGAACGCCTTTATATAGCCTTCCTCCACCGGACATAGGTGACCACGATGGTCAAGGAACCGGGCAGGAACCGGGCACAGAAAATGCAGCCAGGGTATTTATTCAATAAATAGTAATGAAACCGTTTACGTTTTTCGGAAGAGGAGACTTACTCCAGCCAACAAGTGCTTAAATTTATGTCTTTTTGACAAGATAGAGAAACTGAAAGAGGAATAAATCGCGGTTTGGTGTATTAATATTCGATCCTAATTTCTCTATGGCACCATTAAAAATTATCTGTTGAAGAAATTTCCGTGAAACGTCAGTAATACGGTTGATTTCTTTATTATTATTATTATTTTAGATATTTTGAACGGGTAAAACAATGTGTGATGCGTTAACGTTACTTATAGCCGCTATCTCTGCAGTAACGCGCAGGAGATCCTTAAGCGCGCGCATTGACGGATGACAGTGACAGGGCTGAGCGAATCAAAATAAACAAAGGCTACCAGGCTGAGGCCAGAGCTGAGAAAAATCGGGCAAGTCCCGCTCGATCCCACTTGACATCTCTACTCGTTTGTTGATAGTATAACGCACTATTTGATTGCATTCTCTGATAGATTGGACCATTGTTCATATGTACAATTTTTATACTCATTATACGTTGTTTTTTTGGTATGTATAACGGATTTATAACCCGTGTCTGTACCACGAGCGCGAGACGTTGTATGATTGGTCTTAGAGCTAATGCTATTTGAGGAAATTCCATCTGAGGTTTTAGCTTTTTGAGTAATCCATTTATATCCAAATAATCTATTTCAGCTCATAATAACAGAAAGCTAATAAGGGTGTTCGCCCTGTGATTGTGATTGAGTTCCTTTAGGATCTCAATAATACGGCGAGTAATAGCATCCCATGGATTGTTTATCGGATTCTTGGACTGAGGGCCGGAAATTTCATTTATTCACAGCGCAAAGTAGGGCGTAGAAACTTATCGGAAAAAAAATGAAAAGAATTCAGACGCAAGGGCGAGATTCGGCAAAGCGCAACGTTGCCACGACAGCGCAACTTGCAGTCTAATGGGGCTCAAGCTCGCATCACCACATTAGTATGTGATAACAGGCTTGAGCGTGTTCGGTGATGCACATCCGTTGTCGGTCGATAAATTACATAAGCGATATTGCAATATTTGGCGCAATCTAGACGCCACCATGGGAACTTCCCTGCGCAGGCTCCTAGGCGCAAAAATTTCGATTTCGTTCCGGTGGTGGAGAAAAGGTACGGTGATGCGCCTCCCCCCCCCCCAAAGAAAAATGCAAATCACCTTTGGCAAATTCTTATTCGTTATTTCCGCTCAAATAACGCCGAACGGTGGACAGCCGTGAATGTTTTTGAGCACTAAGGATCGCGCCCGCCTTGGCGACGGTATTTTTCACAGGATATTTTTTATTAGTTGAACTCTATGAACTTTTGTCTCAATGCAGTAATTATGAATGGAGCAAAGAGAGGGAAAGAAAGATGGTTTCTTTCTGTTATACTAGAGCCCCATGGTCTCATGTTATACCGTGTGAAATAGAGTTTGCTAGTCCCGTGCTATCATTGACAAGGTTTCTACGGGCGCACGGAACCCAGGAGTCTTACGGAACCAACAAACTAGTTGAGTCCTTTGTTTTGCAATTTTGGATTATGAGAGGAGGGCTTCATGTTTGGTTTAATGAATGCACCCAGAGCGCAAAGTTCAAAGTTGGAGCCCTTTCTCCCCTCCCCTGTTCCCGCAAGTTTGCGAACCCTAGAGAGCCTCACATGGAGAGGAGCGACAACTTACTCCCGCACTGTGTGCAGATTGGTGGGATTTGAGAGTAACGTGATTCTAGACGACTCTCTCCCTCTGAGGCTCTAGCTATCCCCACCAATCCCTACCTTGCCTTATTCTCCCTCCTTTTCTACTCGCACTGTTTTGTTTATCATCATCGTGTGAATCATACAGTAACACCACATCAGTGTCTGCTCTGAAAGTCTGGAATAATCGTCGGTTCTTGCAAATCATTTTCCAGCAAGGAGTAAGGTTATAAAAGCACCCACACCTCTCCGTGGCCAGCAGAGTTGCAACGAGCAGCATCTAGAAGTGTTAACCCTTTGAGTTATATCTACTACGTCCCACGATGCCTAACTCTTCTACTGCAATGGGAGGAAGCCGAAGGTAAGAAATAACATCGCAATGTGCTAATTTTTAACAAGTATTCGTGTTGTCATGTTCTGTTAGCTTTATCATCAATTCGGTAGCCAATGACTTAACACATTCTGATCAATCATGTAATGATACTTCATGGAACTGAGGCTTCCTTGTGTTCGCTTTCGATAGCTCTAGTCAATGCGTCACGCGCAAAAGTTTACACCATTTCAAGTTCTATTAAACTATTTTCTTAATACTTATCCCACCCTGTCATAACCTTATGCTGGGGACAGATATCAAAATCAATATATTTTGACGGCATGATGTAATATGGTTTTATGTTATTCAAATAACTGAAAAGAAATTATGATGAAATAACCACTGATTAAATCTGTATTTTGAGGATTTCAACACATCTGTGCATGCATTAAATATCAATTTTACTTATGTCAGCCACCATGTAGTCCATGGATTTCTTGAGAGAACATTGTTTCTTATGTGGATTTTCATTTTCTGTACAGGGGAGGACCCACTTTCAAATTCTACTGGGTTGAAAATGGCCAGATTGTCGCCATTAAGCGCTATGATGAATCTGAACCAACAGTCGTCCCATACAGGGTTTTCAAGCTGATTTCATTTGTTTTCCCCCAATTCAAAGTTGCCGAACATGTAGTGAAGTTCCAAGGTGAGTAATCTTGATGTACAGCCTTTAGTCTGTATGATACATTGTGCACATATTTCAAATTGGCTTTTAAGAGAAGTTCTCTCTTTCAAAGTTAAAATTGTTGCCTTGTAGTGGCCATCCATAAATTAGAGGCCATATTTTGCCCTCTTCTTCTATGTCACAAATTGCAGGTTTACACTTTAAGACAAGGTCATGCCTCACTTGCAGTCCCCTTTCCCCTCAAAAAAACTAAAGGGCATGTATTGTATTGACAGTCCCACATGTAAATAGTTTGCATATGTCTATGCTCTTTCTGTGGCTATTGTTGAGGAATATTTCCTATTTTAATATTATTTTCTTTTGCAGATGATACTGATTTAATTGAGCTAACAGAAGAAGATTGTGTCCGTTTTAATGCTGAGAGTGGAGATGTCCAAGTATATTTGTACATCTTCCCATCCCAGGAAGAAGGTAAATTCTTATTTTAATCATGTCAAACATTTTGTTTATCAGTATCAAAGTTGACAATCTCTCTAATTTTCTATTGCTTCTTTTTTTCAAACTTCATAAAAGCATCAAGAACTGTTTCTCCACCGACTGGCTCCCAGAAAGCTGTTCAGTTTACCACTCCCAGTTCAACGCCCCAAGTGACCTACCCTTCGCCCATGGTTGCAACTCCTCAAGTTCAGATGCCTCCTCCAAAGCCTCAGGCTCCAGCGGTGCCTCAACCGCAGGTTGCTCCTCAGCCACAGGCTACTCCTCAACCACAAGTTGAGGCTATGCAACAAAGTCATCAAGAAACGGTGCAAGCTCAAGCAAACGGCTCTTCAAATCAGACTTCTCAGCATGAAGCTGCTGATTCTGGTAAGAGCATTTTAAAACTTTCATTTAATATTGCACAATTTGAAGTCACCTTGGCAATTTCTGACACTGCTTCTGTGAATCTCCTTGTATTGTCTATAATGAAGGTCTTTATTGCGCTCAGGATAAGGCACATAATTTTCTGTATGGAGATGTGTTTGCAAGTTATGTACAATTTTGTTTTTAAATGCGTCCTTTAATTTATCGAAACAAGGAAAAAGAGATTGCTCAACGCGGAGTAATCTGTCATTAACCATTCGTCAAGTATTCGAAAGATTACGGGTATCGACTGGAAACGAATGCTGACATTCGTGAAGTCGCCCTTTAATTTTGATTATCTCTAATTTGCTTGATGCAGACGCTGCCCATGCTAACGTCATCTGCGACGGCTGCAACGGAAGCATCCCGTCACACCGTTACAAGTGCCTGCAGTGCCCGGACTTCGATCTCTGCGCGACCTGCGAAGCCAACGGAATGCACCCTGAGCATCTCATGATCCGTGTGCCGATACACTTCGTGCACGTTTACGTAAGTACCTCCAGAAGTATTTCCTCTGTAATTTTCCTCTGGACCACTGACAGCTCCTTTGTGTTTTTTTTTTTTTGGCTCGCTTGAAAGTTTGCATTTTTTTTAATCAATTTTGCAAAAATTTTTATCAAGTTTTCGGTCGCCGAATTCTGGATTGGTCTTTTATCAAGGCGATTTGCTTCTTGCTCTGACTATTTTCAGGCAGCATATCTATTAATGTTTCTTATCTCATATACAGTACAGAGCACCAATGTGACTTAAGACTTGTTGAAACTCAGATTGACAAATTTCAAACTCAATTCTTGACAAGTTTTTGTCGTTATTGTCTCGATGACACCTGAATTATCTTTCTTTACCCAGAGTTTATCATCTTTAAACCTGTTCAATTTTTGTATTGAAAGAAAACTCATTCTCATATATTGAAATTTTGGATCCCTTGAAGTATGTCACGTGAGACCGTGTATGTTTCTCGCCGCTTTTCTAACTTATTCGTGGCTCGACGACCCTCCGTTTATTTGTGCTGATGTGACTAGAGCGTAGCTTGCAGTGTTTTGGTGCCGATGCGACGAATTTTTGTTCCATTTCTCTCCTTGCTCCCACTACTATAATCACCTGTCATCTAATGGGAACCCATTCTATTTTATCCCAGTGTGACGTTTTTGAGACCATGCTAATGTGTTCTTGCTGACGTAAACCTCCACCTAATTTATTTTTGCGAAAATGCGACCTTCATTTTCTTTTCCGATGTGAAGAACTTGGTCAATATCATTGTAACATTTTGCAAAATCTGTTCCTTTTTTTTTAAAAAATTTATTATTTTTTTTTTATTTTTTTATTCTGGCAATTTAATTTTTTTTAGCATTTAGCTGATATTAATTGTTGAAATTTAGCAAACCTGAGTGATTTTCAATTTTTGATTTTTTTTTTCAGGGCCCCGATCATCGCGACATATTGGGCCGCGTGTTCAGTGCCGCTTCTCGGGAGTTCACCACGGAAGATGTCGTCATCGACTTGAGCAAACAGCTGAAAGATGTCATGAGAGCCTTTGGTATTGAATTGGTAAGTTAAATAGTGACTCTTTATATCCCTCTCCGCCCATACAGCGACAGTTCCGATAACCTCTCTCTGCGGTAGCTTGACAAATCTTTAAGCATCAAAGTGTCGACATCTAACATCACCAAAATCTCCTTAGAGCAGAGTCTTAACCGTTTTCCCTCACCGCATTGTCGTGTTTGCAGGATCACATGGGCGAAGGAAAGCATGGCGATTCACGGCGTAAACACAAGGGCAAGCACTGCCCCTTCGGCCCCTTCGCTGACAAGCGCTTCGACTCGAAGCACCACTCGTTCCGGAAGTGCCACCGGCGCGACGGCCGGGACGAGGGCCGCGCCAGCCACGACATGGAGGCGCAGGAGTCGGCCCCCCAGGCCCCATCGGCCCCCTCCGCGCCCGCCCCGGCGCCGGCCCCCACGCTGGCCCCCGCAGGGTCCATCCTGGTCCCCAACCCCGCTCATGTCCCAGCCCCTGCACCGGCTCCAGCGACGCCCGCACCCTCTGCTCCCGCGGCCACCGTCACCGACAGTCCCATGTACCCAGCTCTGGACAACGCTGACGCCACCCCCATGGACGAAGAATCCCCCCGTCCAGGAGATTGGCTCATGGTTGATAACGGTAAGTACTTCAGAGTATTGATTCTAGAATTTTACTGAAGATATCTGGTGCTGGAAACTGTCAAATAGTCTCTTAGTTGATGGTAGATTTTATAATAAACACTGAACTCTCACCTTGACTTCCAAACGCCCATATTATCTGTTTCCATCGAATCTTCAGAAAATATGGCCGCATTTTTACGTTGATAAGGAAAAAAAATCATGGCTGCCGATAAGTCTCTTTCATCACCTGTCATTTTGGAAACATTTTTCGTCACTATTTGTAGCTTTTTCGTGAATTCTTTCACTTTTTGCCACTATTTTATCAAGCTTACTTTAGCGTAATTCCCTGAGATACTGCTCTTAGGTGGACAGATGACCTGTTAATATGATCGCTCATTCGCGTTGCGGTTAGCCCTCGCGTCGCGCAGAATATCGCAGCATATGCCTTTCCCTCCATCCTCCCGGCCGTTATCTGCTCCCTCTCCCTCTCCTAGCCCGTTTAAAATCGAAAAATTCAGTGAAAGACATCGCTTCAAGTAATTTTTTGTGTCCGTCAATCAGATCCAGTAGTTATAACATAAAGATCCCACCAAAAAAATTCGGTCAAAAAATGGAAAAAAACGTAAGGGGTACCCCTTCCATTTTTTCTAATTTTGAACCTAAAACTTTTTGTTGAATTTTTGTTGAAACTTTTTGTTGAATTACCGTCGTCGGTTGATCATGTCATCAAGTTATACAGTCAAAAGTGGATTGTGAAATGTTGGTCTTTTCCTCGAACCTCCCGGCCGTAAACTGCCCCCTCTCCCGGTCAATCTTAAATCGACGAATGGAGCAGGAGACATCGGTTCTAACCTTTTCAAGTGTCCCTCAATGAGATCCAATCGTCAAAACATTAAGATACCTCAAAAAAAAATGGGCCAAAAAATTAAAAAAAAACGTAGGGGTACCCCTAGCCTTTTTTTGAAAATTTTCAATCGATTTTTTTTTTTTTTTAATATTGAACGTTTGATGGTTGGGATTAATTGAGAGGAACTAAAATTGATTAGTTCCATCGTTTGTTGCTTACGATTATTTATTGCTCCGAAAGTGTAACATGAAATTTGTGCCTTCCCATGCCACCTTTCAACCCCAAACTGTCGTCAAAATTTACAATTTTGGAGCATTTGCTCAGTAATTGGTTAACGTCAAAAATGACCTTTAACTGATGTCTTAATTTCCACAAAAATAAATTTAAAAATAAAAATCGTTTACTTCCCTGTTAGTTGTCGATCTAAATTATCCAAACCATCTAATTTTAATCAATATTTGTACAATGAGCCAGAAAGTGTGCTTACCCTGTAGCTCGCTCAAATGTTTATATCTGGCTACGATTTCGTGTATTACGGGATCTACCGTTCTTTGTATCTAATTTGGATTTTAATCTTTCTTTTCAGAGGGCGCTGCAGCTGCGAGTGAAACTAGACCTGCTGGCAACAACACTCAACCAGAATCGGCTTTATTGTTTTTGCACAGTGGTGAGAACAATTATTATTCACAAAAGATTGAAATACATTTTTGATTGAGCTCTTACCAATTTCGTCTCGCCACCTAAGGCAACGTTTGACCTATTTGAGATCGCCCTTAGCTGATTAAATCCAAACTTTAAATGTTCTATGATTTAAAATGTTAATTCTTCCCGGGAGTAGCACATCAGCAGCTTGTTAGGGACACTGTAGAAGTGTCTTTTCTTATCGCACGCACCAAAAGGACATGAGGCCATCTCAAATTACTCCATTTCAGCAATTTACGGATTGCCCTTCACTTATTGTGATGCCATATTTAAACCCCACTAAATGTTAGACTACGTTTATTATCGCATAAATCTTATAGACAGCTTTTCTGAATCCTAAAATATAGGCGATTGCATTTCATCATAAACTTAATATGTTTGCACCAATCCACGCTTCTACGTCAGGGGGAGTTTGGAGTGAGGCATACTTCCTACGACTATTTAGCCTTCAACTTTTACGTGTTGCAGAAGTGTTTTACGTCTTGTGATGTGCAGAAACCCTTTGTTTTTTGGTGAGAATCTTCATGAAAATATCCGCCATGTTTCAGATGACCAACTCAACATCACTCTGGAGAAACTGGCCCTCATGGGATACAAGATTGATGACCCCATGATTGTCCGCCTTGTTGAAGATTGCAAAGGAGACATCTCCAAGATTCTTGACTGTCTTCACGGCTAAAACGCTCCATGGGCCAAGCTATCTTATCCTTCAACAAAGATTTTAGTTTTGGTGGTGGGAATGTTATATCCTATTCAAAGCTGCGCTTGTTGCTTGTATTCAGTTTTCCTAAAGTTATGTTTTCTTTGATAAGGCAACGGTTTAGTCATCTCCACATTCCTGTCGAGTGACTCAAGTTTTTAGTTTTTCCGACCAGTGAGACTT
>Ga0058701_10004294_pt1 | contig 11540 bp, 9 predicted proteins | sample AgamicOrMae_FD_97039 | JGI IMG/M metagenome (GOLD analysis project Ga0058701, IMG submission 97039) | Agave microbial communities from Guanajuato, Mexico - Or.Ma.e | ecosystem: Host-associated > Plants > Phyllosphere > Phylloplane/Leaf | place: Guanajuato, Mexico | collected 2012-06-04 | reverse complement strand
TGTTAGCAGGCTAATCTTTTGCGTGCAACAATCTAAACGTCTACAAAGTGCATAACAAATTGCAAAAGCACAATACAACCTCTACTTTCTCCATAATGGAGCTCAACTTTCAAACTTTGAGCCGCACTAGGGGCCGCGCAAAAGGCGTTATGATGTAGCAGACTGCACACTTGTATAGTGTATGTATTTTGCAACATGTTGATATGATTATTTTTTGTCTAGCCCGATTGATTGCGAAGATATCGATGCTCCATTGTTAAGGTGTCAAAATCGTCTCAGAATTTGAAAAGAAATCGTTGTGCGGATTCAATGGCAGAATAGCGCACGATGGCAACAGTGCGCTAGCGCGTAAGAGCGGATCGGTCCACGATATCTAGGCTCTAATTTGCGGCTCTTCTGAGGTTTCTAGCCTCATAACAGGGTTCTCAGCATTCTTCTGGCATGCATTTGATACAGGCTAGAGGGTTGTATGGATACTACCATGAGGCGTCAAGCCGCGGGCTGGGACACTGTAGGACGGTCCTATTCGTGCAAATATCGTCAAATGCACGACCCCTTCTGCAGGCTCATCGATTCAAGCAAGGATCCCACACTTCGGAGTAGCCTACAGAGCTGCTCCAAGCTGGCTCCTGACAAGGATTGCGGGCTTATCTGGCCACAACAACCAGCCTCCTTGCCGCAAAGTGGGGCCTTGTTAGAGGCTACGATTCGTGCAACAAGCGCCCAATGCACGACCCTGCTTGCTAGCCTGCCGGGCCAAGCAAAGATGCATCACTTCAGAGTATCCCCCAGAACTGCTTCAGGCTGGCGTCTGATACGGACTACAGGCTCATCTGGATACAACAACCGGCCGCCTAGCCTGAGACACCAGAGGCAGTTGGCGGCGCGTTGCACGATTCGAGCACTCTTCCAGGGTACAGGTTCCCGCTGGGACGCCATGTAGTATCAGTGGAGAGATCCTTTCGCCTTCATGAGATACAAACCTGAAGCATGTTCATCACCTCATACTGAAACTAACACATCCAGAGGAACCGGAAATTGGAGTCTATATATTGTGCAAGGACTCGCTGCTACGCGGTAGTCTAGGCCACTATTGCCATCCTGCGCTATTCTGCCATTGCATCCGCAGAGCGTCTCCGTTTCAAATTCTGAGACGATTTTGACACTCTTACAATCAGGCTTCTATACCTTCGCTACTGAAGTCAGCTACTGAGTCATGTAAGTGCCGGGCTCTTTCGCTAATTCATTGCTTCTCTTACTGGCTGTTGGAGCGAGCGCTTGCGGCGACGTCGGAGCCGGCACAGTGATTTTGCGAGCGTTATGAGAGCAGGGTTTTGGTGTTGAGGCCACAATCGCTAGCCAGAAGAGTGTTGGATTGATGCGTACTAGCGATAATGATCCCATCGGATTCATTGTGCGAGCCGGTTGCAGAGCTCAAGCTCCAATTCGACCAGTAGACAAGCTTGCAGGTCTCTCCACCTCGAGCGAGCTGAAGCTTGCTGCGCCAGCGGCGCCCTGTCGGTACCAATTTTGCACTTGATGTCAATGCTCAGGAACTCGCGGGAACTGTTGTAACCACAGATCCGCGCGCAACACATTTCAGCAGGGCCTTTGGCTGGTAGAAATACCGCGGCTCTTCGAGACTGGATTACGACACGTAATGGGACACGTTCCGAACATGCGTAATTCAATATTTTATGATATGAAACTTTTCCTGATCCATTAGTTGCTTCCTGTACTTTTGAGAGCGTTAGTAGGCCAATTATCGACTCTTGTTCACCTGCCGAATTTGTTTGCTCTACTCAGCTTGAGGAGATGGATCAAAATTGGAAGATGGCTAAGAAAAATTTCATATTTTCGACGAGCGAAATTCTCCCTGTTCCGGATGATGGAAGACTCCAGGGAGGTCTGAGTGGAGTTTTCAACTCATTACAAAAGCGCCCATAATGACCACCACACGACAACCGTTCGTGGCTGCTGTTGAAAGCAAGTGACATCCACACGCACAAATTCTGAGATGCCGCCCCTCTTTAGCTCGCTCGTCACACCCGCTAACTCGATCCAGTTCCAGAATCAGTCTAAGCTAGAACGGCTGCCATGAGTGCTCTGTTGAAATACTTGTTCAACTGCACTCTCGATTCGCCAAGTCGCCTTAGCTCGTGCAACACTAATTTGTCGCCCTTTCGCCTTCTTGATTTAGAGTCGGTCTCTTCTCTTAGCCAGCAGAGCTGCACTGCCATCAAGACGACGAACTTCTCTCCGAGTTCTAAACCCGAGGACGAACACACAATTACAAAGACTGCTTGCAAACAATTCACTTCCGACCTTTCCCCACATGGGAAGTCAAGGCCTCTCCATAGCAAGGTGATGGGATTTTCATCAACAGGAGAGAGATAGAGAGAGGAAGAGAGAGTTTTTACGTCGTAAGTGTCTATTAGAGTTTCGGCTCCGAATAGACAGAATTCCGGCAAGAAAGAACACGAGCAACTGGTGTGTTTCCGGAACGTGACTCGTCGTTTCGACGACAAGATCAACAAGGAATTATATTCTTATTTGTCGTTCGACATCATGCGTACATTTAGGCCCAGTTTGATCCATCTTTCCATCGTTGAGCAGTGCTTCATCTAAACGGGCTCGCCAGGTTGCATTCGCGAATGCCGTGATCTCGGGCTGACAATCTCTCATCAGAGACTAATCCTAACATCACTCATCAAACTCAGCATTGACAATTCTTGAGCGCGGCTGAGAGATTTGCGTTGCACGCAGCTTGGAATGCGTTAGTGAAAACAGCCACATGTTCTCGAATCGCGACGACAATCCATGTGCAAAGAAAAGCAAAAAACAACGCTCCCGCCTCTGCCTTATAAGAACATTTATCCTGCTAGATAGTTTGCATTTCAACTTCCACCAATTGAACATCCTAAGATTCTTCAGGGCTTTTCCATATTGATAGTCATCTGTAATATGAATTGTTTAGCCACGAGAAAGAAATTCAAGAATAAGCATCCAGCCTGGACTGATCCCAGCGATCCAGAGGCATTGGCTGAGGCGGAGAAGGTCTATGAAAAAGACCAACAGAGGCACTCAAGCTCTTCGTCCTCTGAAAGCGACGACGATGACTTGGTGGTTGCTGGCGACATCAGGTCGAAGAAGGCCAGCTTGGACAGCAAGAACTTAAAATTCAAGCATGTCGTTGATATTAATAACGAAAGATCATTTCATGGATCAGTCAAACGGGTCCAATTCCACCCAAACTCCAAGATGGCCTTGGTAACCTTATTCAAAAATCAGGCCGACTTGTTCGAGATTGACGGCGAAAGGAATCGCCACATACAGAATATCAAGATACCATACACAAAGAAGCCCTTCTGCTCGTTCAAACCGGATGGAAATCATATTGTGATCTCATCAGAAAATTACCGTGGCAATTTCTACTCATATGATATGGTCAGTGGAGCCATCAGGAAGTACGCCCTGAAAGTTGGAAAAGATTCTAAGGATATAACTGATTTTGTGATACATGGCGACTACATGGCCTGCAGGTATGAAGGCAACTCGGAGATCATTGTCATCTCCTCGAAGACATACGAAACTTTTTTCACCCTGAAACTCAATGAGCCGGCCTTAGCCATAAAGTTCACTAGCAAAAATGAAATAATGATTGCGGGTGAGGATGCCAGAGTGTATATTTGGGACCTAAGGAAGACCTCCTTGTGCAAGCACAAATTCCAAGATGAGGGATCTGTGCATACGTCCTCCTTTGCTATATCAGAGGTGTCTAGATCTTTGAGTTTGGGGTCAGATTGCGGTGTAGTAAATACATATGATTTGAACGACTGCTACGAATCCAAATTCCCAACTCCAATCAAAACGTATAGGAATCTCAAAGAGTCTGTCAGTTTATTAACTTATAATCACTCTGGCGAGCTACTACTCATGAACTCAAGCGCTCAATTTGAGGGGTTCAGATTGGCTCATGCATTGTCCGGTACTGTTTACAGGAACTTCCCAGTACCTGGAAAGCGATACGGGAAGCTCAACGGGGCTGACTTCTCACCTCATGATGGTTATCTAGCACTAGGATGCTCAAGTGGAAGAGCTCATTTGTGCCGAATCCCGTGTTACAAGACCTATTAGGGCGCTAAATGTCTGCGAAGGTGAGATGAGTGAAAAAGGGAATGTTTCATGCTAGTATCAGCTATTTGATCTTGAATCCGCTAGATTTCAAGACATCTTTTGGCCCAGAGCTCACAGTCAACTGGGGATTTTTGTTCGGACCGACCAGAACTCGTCTATTTGCCTGTTTCCATAATTTAAATTCTTGTAGAAGGATGTAGGCTTTGATCACAAGATACAGAGTGCATGTGGTCATCCACGAGTAGGCTGATAACAAGACTATTGAACTTAATGTGCTCTGGTCCCCTTTCGTGATACCATGCGCAATAATACCAACAAAGCTAGTGTAGTAGATCAAGAATGCTATGGCGGATGCGTTCAATATGCGCCCAACTTGTTTCTTTTCCAAGATCCAATCGAAGAATGAGCGCTCGAGGAAGCTGATCTCATAACGAAAGCGACAAACGTCACAATACTGATGCCTGGTGGTTTCAATCCAGTCCGATAGACATATGCTATGGGCGTAGGCAAAATCTCCACGACAGTTACATGGTTTTATGAGCTGATCAACCGAGTTATCTTCAGCCAATATCTGATGTATACTGACCTTGTCTGATGATTCAAAGGCATGATTGAATCTATTCAGCCGGGATGAGCCACAGATTCGGCAATGAGTACCTGGCGCCAACAGACTAGGGCAATCCGCGGACATGATTTTCCTCCGACCTGTAAAGCCTACAAGTGACTGTCTGAATCATCGCGCACTAGCGCGTTGTACGAGTGAAAAAGTGTAAACACTCAGGCTCAAACGCCTCGTGGCATAGATTGTGACAACATTATTTGCACATTACATCTGTTAATCTGTTCCTTCTAGTCTGATAACAGTAACAAATCTATAATCAAGAATGGCGCCTCATCTGAGGAATGTCGAGAAGAATGTCTTGATACCTCGCTACATGGAATACAAAATAGCCCGTGAACTCTGTGCTGAGGAGAACAGGCTATTCGCTCAATGTTCACGTCAAGCTGGTCTCAGAGTCGTGATTGACTGTAAACTCTTATTGAAGCAGTTTCACGAATGCGCTAACCGATGGTTTCAGGATGAAGAATTCAAAAAGCAGATGGAGCAAGAATATTTGGCTAAAAGAGCGAAGTTCAGGAAAACCGGAGTGGCAGAGAAATCCCCGATTACTCGGTTCCAAGGCTAGCGATATTTGTCGAAGCAAGCTTCACCACTCTCATATAAATTAAAATATCATCCCCTCACGGAACTCCACAAGACCGAGCAATGTCTCTTGTTTAGATACCCGTTTGTATATCATTGAAAGGTTTCAATTGATCGTCAGATGCGATGATTACCAGATGAGCTCCCATAGTAAGGGACAATAACCCGAGCGAATTTCGCTCGGTATAACTTTTATGTGTCGATTGTTTGATTATTATTGTCTTAAGTCAGCTTTTAAGTTGAATGCTATCAACACCAATGCCAAGAAAGCGTGTGTACTCTGTTTTGATCCAGAAAAACCACGAGTGTGAGCAAACATAGGGTCATGTTAATGTTGGTAGCTACTATCAGGATTCAATTATTCAATCTGGTGAGGGCATGCATTTGAGGCGCTCAAAAGCGGCTTTCTCTAAGGTTTGTCTATGATCAGGATGAGCAATGTTGATCAGAGCGTATGCCCTCTGCCGATAGTTTCTTCCAAAGAGCTCAGCTATGCCATACTCTGTAACTATGTAGTGAACATGAGCTCGTGTCGTTACAACTCCAGCTCCCTCTTTCAGGGTCGGTACGATCTTTGAGATGCCTTTCTTGGTCACCGAGGGCATTGCCAAAACTGGTTTACCTTTTCCATCCATACCCAGGGCTGCACCTCGAATGAAGTCAACTTGACCTCCGAATCCAGAATAGACCTGAGTTCCTATGGAGTCGGAGCAAACTTGCCCGACGATATCGACTTCGATGCAGGAGTTGATCGCTGTCACTTTGGGATTTTGAGCTATATTGAATTCTTTGTTGACGAAGTCAATAGTTTTCATAATCAGAAACGGATTGTCGTCCATGAAGTCAAATAACTTTCTAGTTCCAACGGCAAAAGATGCGACAATCCTTCCCGGGCAGATTTTTTTCAATCGGTTAGTTACAGCCCCAGCCCTAACTAGGTCTACCAATCCGTCACTAAACATTTCCGAATGGACTCCAAGATCTTTATGGTTGGTGAGTTGCGCCAACACTGCATCGGGTATGGCACCGATACCCATCTGAAGGGTGGCCCCATCTTCTACTAGGTTCTCGGCTATATGCTTACCGATTGCGTTCTCAATATCTCCCAGGTGGGGTGGTTGATGCTCGGGCAACTCCAGTTGACCTTTGACTAGTGCATCGAAGTGAGATGTGTGTATGAGGGCATCACCAGTAGTCCTTGGTAGTCTAGGATTTACTTGACCGACAATATATTTAGAATGCTGCAGGGCAGCTCTGACAACGTCGACTGAAGTACCAAGTGAGTGATACCCATGCTGGTCAGCAGGTGTTACTTGCACTAAGCTGACGTTGGGCTTGATTATTCCCCTGAAAAATAACTGTGGTATATCACCCAAGAAGATAGGCGTGAAATCTGCTCGGCCCTCAGCGATAGGCTTTCGACAGTTTGAGCCTGTAAACAACGAATTCGATCTAAACGTGTCCTTGAGGTCCTCGGCGAGGTATTCTCCCTGACCCTCGGTATGAATATGGTGTACTTTGACATTCTTGAGATTGTTCCTTCGACCGTGCTCAGCTAGCGCTGGTACCAAAACTCTAGGGGTAGCGGCAGCTCCTTGAACGAAGACATGATCTCCTGACTTCACAAACTGCATGGCTTCTTCCGCTGACATCCATTTTGGCTCCTTATCAAGCGGATGAGCGGGCTCGTTACAGTATGAGTAGAGAGATCTTGTGAGGATGTTGAAAGCTCCAGTTTTAGAGTACAATCCTCTCCCATTCAAGGACTTGACCGCCGTATTCATTAGATTTGATCCAGGCATCTTGAAGAAACGTTTTCTGTATCGACAAAGAAGAAACGCTCTGGGAGCTTGTTGTTGTTGATTTGGTAAAGTTTTTTACCAATTTAGAGACGACTTGTTTTCTGACTCTATCGCTATATATCATCCGAACACTCCAGACGTGTGACGACACAGAGAGAAGAAAACAATTTTCAGCCCAGTGTGAGGTAACATAACAACAAACTCGTTCAGAGAGCACACGTACAGAGTTGTAGAGAAGTTGTAGAGAAGTCAATTGGCGACTTAAGTCTCCACTTGGCTCTACTCAGTCGAAGCTGGCTTATACAGTCGTCATCTTCAGCTGGACTGACAGTTTGAATTGCTTCAGCTCACTGCATAGTTTGTGTACGGAAATCAGGCAGTGAACTGTGCGATGAACTGCTTACGCGCGATGCCCTATCTGCATCCTCGCAGCAAAGTTTGGCCAGTCCTCCCGCTCAGTCGTGTTACCGAATCAGCTCAGTTCCAGTCCATCCACCATCTATGGGCACAGTAAGAGGAAGCCATTGTGTTCCCTTGGTGCTCCTGCGCCGATTAGCCTCACTGGCTCGGGCGTACTCGATCACTAGTCTTCCCTGGCCACATCTATTTATTTAGATCTCAATATGGTTCGGGAATCGAATCAATCTGGTCCGCAACGATTGCTTTGATATGAGATCGCCGTTCGGAGAGATATCGAGTTTCGTATCTCACAAGGGATCACGAGTTCGCCTAGTATTATTTGCCATCAAGATGTGTGTCAGTGTGTTCGACCAACTAGGTCCGCTGCAGGAAGATTGGAAGATAGCGAGGTATTGACACTACGATTTTGCGCTACGACTAACCAACAGCATACAACTGTCAGTCTCGCAGGTCATACAGGCTGGGCGCGGGCACAATGACGTTTGCTTGCCTCCAATGTACTGCTAATCGAGCGTTCACTCGAATCCGGTAACAAGTGGCTCTTGAACAAAAAAAGAGGCGCCGACAGTGCATCGCTGGGGGAACTGCAGACTTTGAAGAGGAATTTCACCTCATTGGGAGACGCCACTCGCACTTGTTGTCGGGGGGAGGGAGAGAAAGAGAGGAAGAAAGAGGAATGCCTCTTTGAGAAATCGATCGACCTTCGTTGATTGAGGCACTGTTTGTGCGGCCGGCAGCCGGAGTGCACCAACCGTAGACACACAACACCAGTGGTCAGTCTCACGGCCATAGACGAAAGGTGGACCTTCAAGCATGAGGGCGAAATGGTGTGGCTTCCGAGGCTGAGTAGAAGCACTTGCAGGAACTAGAATCTGAATGTGTGCTCCATTGTGAGAATATTTGCCCAAGTCTCTCCTTCTTGCTCCCTCTTGCCGCTTGTCCATCCTGCTTCGCTGTCGCTCCTGTTCCTGTACACTGGCACAGCTTTTGCTGGCCTTTTGTGAGCGCCTCTTCGGCAACCACCATGGTCAACCTGAAACTCGGATGAGTTGCAGATGAGTCAGTGGAAGCGCACCAAAACACACTTGTCTCTACAGTGTATTCCTTCTACAGAGAAACTCCTGACCACATAGTTGGTGTCCGAGATCTCCCTTGAACCATCACCTTGGACAATCAGTTAATATATTGGCCTCTTTCCTGATGTAAAGGATGGAATTATTAGCCCTCGCTGTGATGAACTAGCAGGATATCCATTCCAAGCAACAGGTGATGAAACCATAGCCCCTAAATTGGCTTCTGGGAACACTGCCATCAACCTTAGCGCCTGAGAATATTCTAATACATAAATTAGACCATGCAGAGTGGGTTAAAAACAGATCTCAACGATAGAAAGGAAATGATCTCTTCGTCGGACGACAACTGCGAGCAGTTGGTGGCTGGGAATTATGATGTTATCATCAATGAATCTGCAACTGAATCTATGAAACAAGTTTTAACAGATTATTTGGAACATTTTCAGCATCATGAACAAGAATTGCTACTTCAGATGCAACAGCAGCAATCGAAACAACAAAATCAGCATCAGCAACAACAGCAACAAAATGATCAACCAGTAACCAGTAGTTATGTTAATGAATTTAAGCTGCTAAAAGAGTTATCTAAAGCCTTGAAAGAGGACCGCAGTAATTTGGAAATAGGTGAGAAGGATTTTAACCAAAAAAAGAATCGTTACAAGGATATCATACCATTCAGTCATACTCGTGTAATCTTACAAGATATCCGACAACAAGGGGCCACAACTGCCGGTTTGAGTGGCCACCATGGTGGAGAGGGGAGCTGCTATATTAACGCGAACTATATCCGAGGTCCAAGTGGCTCACCTAGGGCCTACATTGCATGCCAGGGTCCTTTACCCAACACTTTGATGGACTTCTGGCGCATGATTTGGGAGTGCAACGTGTCGGTTGTGATAATGGCCTGCAATGAATTCGAATCGGGTAAACCAAAATGCGAATTATACTGGTCTGACCAGATAGAGTCGAGTCAAATTTATGGTAATATTCAAGTTACACTCTTGAGAGTTCGTCAGATAAATTCGGACTTCTTGATCAGAAAGTTTTCAGTCAAACTTCTAGCCCCAGAATCTCGAGATACAAATCATAGGCCAAATTTCGAGCAAAACCTTATGCAACAAAATGGATCAGTGAACATCGAGGATGACAAACATCAAGGATGTCATCAACCCCCTAGCAGAATCGGTAACAATCAACAATCGAATACGGTTGATAGCATGGACCAAAGACCAGTTAACGTGACTCCTCCGTTGTTGGACAGAAACTCGTTTCCATTGAAAAACGATATCAATGGTAATTTTGATCACTCGCCACCGATCAATAGCAGGACTAGCTGTGAGAGCTTGAACACCGCCAGTGATACAGCAAGTGCAACAAGTGCATCGACTACAAACATCAGAACCAACTCAATTCCGAGTAGCGCCGGTACGAGTCCTCAAAGCTTCCATCAGCCTAGGCCTAGAGTAGTTCTAGCCGAACGAACAATCTGCCAATTTCACTACACCACCTGGCCAGACCACGGAGTCCCTGATTCAGTGGGTCCCATACTGGAGCTCGTTCGTCTAGTTCGCGAAGTTCAACCTACCGAGGAAAAGCCCATCCTAGTGCATTGTAGCGCTGGTTGCGGACGGACTGGTACGATCTGTTGTATCGATTATGTTTGGGGTCTACTTAGGTTGGGGAAGCTAGATAATGATTTTAGTTTGTGCAGGATAATAGGTGATATGCGACAACAGAGGATGGCAATGGTCCAGACTATCGAACAATACATCTTGTGTCATCGTGCAGTGGCAGCTTTGTTCATTGAACAGTTACAACTGATTGATGGTCATCTGGCCGCGCTAGGTATATCAAACGATTGCAACGAAGAGGACTTCAATGTAAAAAATAGCGCCTTAGATGATAAGCCGCACTCCCGAGATAATGTCAATTCAGAATCATCCGAGAGTGAAGATGATATGGGTCCTGTGTTCATTTAGACTTGAGTATTGAGCATTTGATCACTCTTTGATATGTAATCTTAAAACAATGTCTGTTAATACATGATGAGGATGATTAAAGTTCAACTTCATTGATTCTAGATCCTTTGCATCAGTAGAGATCGTCATGCGCCCTCTGCGCGTCGGTCAGTGAGAAATCTTCCCAGGGAGCTGCACCGGGCTTCAACGAGTCCGTTCGAGAAATAAATTACCGACATAACTCCAGGCTATTGCAAAGACCACACTGCAATGACCAGAGGCTATAATAAACCATTCCATCCCATATAGCGTCCTAATCTTTTAAGATGAGCCCCGATATTAGCAGAAAGAAGCTGTCTGTGATATTGCCTACCTACAATGAGAGAGAAAATCTTCCGATTATTGTTTGGCTTCTATTCAAGTATCTTGAGCCAATCAATCAACAATTCGAGGTTATAATAATAGAAGACGGATCGCCGGATGGAACCCTAGAAGTAGCACAGCAACTGCAGGAGATCTACGGCGATGAAAAAATCATCATATACAATCGTGGCAAGAAACTTGGCCTAGGTACTGCATATAAGGCTGGCCTCGAACTCGCGACAGGTGACTACATCGTCTTGATGGATGCCGATTTAAGCCATCATCCGAAATACATTCCAAAATTCATTAGATTGGCCTCTGAGAAAGACTATGATATTGTCACAGGCACCAGATACTCAGGAGACGGTGGTGTCTATGGGTGGGACTTCAAGAGAAAGCTTATATCATGTGGGGCGAACACCTTGACACAGTTGATGCTTGGACCAAGCGTATCAGACCTCACAGGTAGTTTTAGGCTTTATAAGAAAAAAGTGCTGAAGCGTCTAATGAATATGTCTAAAAGCAAGGGCTATGCCTTCCAAATGGAAATCATTGTACTAGCTGAACAAGCCGGCTATAAGAT
>Ga0058701_10004293_pt1 | contig 11541 bp, 9 predicted proteins | sample AgamicOrMae_FD_97039 | JGI IMG/M metagenome (GOLD analysis project Ga0058701, IMG submission 97039) | Agave microbial communities from Guanajuato, Mexico - Or.Ma.e | ecosystem: Host-associated > Plants > Phyllosphere > Phylloplane/Leaf | place: Guanajuato, Mexico | collected 2012-06-04 | reverse complement strand
CTTGTGCATCGCTTAACTTTCTCCTTCTGTCGCCCATCCTGACATCGCTTACTTTTGGGCGGCATACCGCAGCTGAGCAGAAGTAAGCACCAGCATCAGGATGGCCGACAAGGGTAAATCAAATGCGCTGTGCCTCGTTCCGCTTGACTTGACAAAAGGTGAAACACAGAAAGAAGGGAATGCAACCTTGTATGAGAAAGAGCGGCGAAGAGAATCATTTTCAAGTTGTTTCCCCTCCCCTAATTTTTCCAGATAGCCCTCGATCAATATTTGAATTGGCAGTACAGTGCCAGAGAGATGTGGACTGTCTCTATTCTCATGGTACCCATCCACTTGACGAATATCCGTTCTCTGCGATAAATCATACCGAAGGTCTTGTCGCAGCCAGGCCACGTGGAGCAGCCTGCTTGGCACAATATAATCGAGGAATTACGAAGAGCACTTGTAACCACATGAAATCATAGTCAAACAAATTGTGTAACATTGTAACTGCATCTTTGTTTGTATTCAGTGTGTTTCGTCGCGAGCTTTTTCGTTTATTTTCCTTTAGGTTCGTTACTGAAATCTTCCTGTCCATGAGAAGTTTGTATTCAAGGGGTGGATTTGTAAAGTATTGTTGTTCCGAGAGAAATTCAGGGAGCTCTTCCGAAACCCGAACTAATCCGGCAATCATGCGGGCTTACCTTCTAATAGAATTATGTTACCGTTCCCAAACTGACGTAATTTGACGTAGCCAAACGTAACTTTGCTTATACATAACCCACCCTTAACTCATCTAAACTGAGTCAACCTAACTTCGACCTTTTTTAGGTATGATAATGACCCTGTTGTCAAGAGTTTCTTCATGTCGGAAAACACCTTCATTCACTGAGTTTTAAATTTGGATTTTGAAACTATCCGCGTCACCCTGCATGTTTCAATCTTTCATTACATTACATTATGAGAATTCCGGTAGTGACATGTGACTGCGAAGGTGAGGTAGACTTAACATCTTTGTGCCTCGCTCTTTTCGGAAGGCCCTTGTGATCCCTTTTCCTGCCGTACCGCTAAGCTTCAACCAAGCCTGGTTCTTTTTCTCAGTGGAAATAGAATTAGGCTTGGTCGTGGAAGCCCTCCTCCGCTGAGAAGTGGGCGCCACACGGATCGGCAAACTTTAGGTTCACTAAGGTTACCCACCCTGTGCCTCGCTTCTCTCAACATATTTGTAAAAGATGGAGTCCAAGAGATGGGAAATCCAACCTCTCAAATACCCCATGTAAAAGAATTCATATCAGACAAAGGATCCCGAACCATTAAGACTTATACCTTGTCTTTGGAATCTCTGTTTGTGGACTACAACGAACCTAACTAATCAATTTCCGAAAGCAACAACTATTTGTCTCCCTTATTATAAGAACTGATCACCAGTAAGGTGTCGCTAGCATGGCTACATCCTTCCCGCATCTCAGGGTTTCCCCTTAGTCCCGCTCCCCTTCGCTGACGCCTAGCTAGCGGGAGCGCACTGCGAGCGAGCAGGCCTTTGTCTCACTGAAGGCAGCGTGTGTAGCTTCGGAGAAAGCGGATTGCCTTGTTTTCAGGCGAGTTATTGAGCTATTTCTCGAGACCAATAACAATACACAACGACGTTTTTGGCTGGATTCTTTAAGAACAATGCTTGCGTGCGCAACAGCAAGTCTTAATCCCTTTCTCCCAGATAAAGAAAGGCCCGAGCCCACGGCTTATCGGACCGAACCAATGGTTGGGTTTTGCTACCCCTTAACTGTGGACCTAGCATGACTCGCAAATTACTCGGACTTACTAAACATGACCCACGTAATCCACGGGTCGTACAATTCAACCCGTGAGAGTCTGCCCTGACACCCAGCATGGACACTGTCTTAGGAAGACTGCCGGAACACCATTAGGGTCACAGAGACATGTCACTCGATAACTTACGCATGTGGTTTGGTGGTATGGTTCGGTGGCGCGCTCCGCACATTCGTACGAACTTATGGATCCCTTTGATAACCCGGTTTCTTTGTCAACTGTCTTGAGTCCCTTCCATCAAGCCGGATTCTGTCATTGTTCCTCACCCAGCACAGATATCGTGAAAGGGAAGGAAGATGTTTCCCGATGCCGCGTCAGGTTCTGAGACACTCTGCTCAAAGTAGATTTTCCATCCAAGGGTCGTGGAGCTGATGTATATAGGTTTCGTTAGGTTAAGTGAGGATGAGCTCACAACGCCAACTCCACGTTGCGTTGGGTGCTTCGCAGTAAATCTGGATGGTTGCATTTCCTATCCGGGTTGAATCCCTCACCTTATTTTCAGGATTCGTGCCATCTCAGGATTCGTGCCATCCAAACGCGGATTAGGTTAGGTTAACGTAGACTAGGTTCGTTCTTATTCCTCATTCCTTACTTCGCTGAATTGAGTGACAAGGTGGAACACAAGAAATATGGAAGATATTCCATCTTTCCTCAGGTCAGGTGTAGGTTTCAATTAGTCTTCCACCTTGAGTGAATTGTTGCCGTTGGAGTCTTCCACGTCGTCGGAGATGTTTCTGCTTCTGGTGATGTCCATATTGACCTGTGGTCGCGGCCGTGGGCAACCCTGAAGGGCGGGTCTACGGCACGTCAAATTTCGCAGTTATAGATTATTCGTGACGTTATTAAAGGTGCTCAAACATTAATATCAAGGCAGCTTAAGTCTATGTTGATTACTTATAGGTCAAAACACGGAAGCGATCGGCCGGAAGAGCAGGTCTTGTACCGGTTAAGTTTTGGGCCGCACTGGGCGGTGAGGCCTGGCCGCGTGCTTCGGAGGCACCTTAATTATTTACAGCGGCCTAATCTTCTGCGTTCTGCAGCCCCTCTTGCTCTTACAGATGTAACCCCAGCTTTTGGCGGTCCGATCGAGAGGTGGACTGGTTAGGCTGGCGTTGCGGGGCGGCGCTTTCGTTGCCGGCGTCTCTGTTACTTCGCTGTTGGGGCATCAGGTGCCCATCCTCGGAACTTGAGGCATACTTTGCGCATGAAACTAGAAGGATCAATGGACAGGAAACAGTTGGGCCCGAATTGGGTACTTGCCCCAGTAAAGCTGGTAAATTTATCCGGTCGGTAAGAATTCGACATAATTGTATCACATCGCTGGATTCAGCGGAAAGTATCTCTTTCAACAGAAACTTTTTGACGATTTTATTCCACAAAACATACTTAGACAAAAATACGGTCGTAGGACTCGACGACTCGTTTTCTCGGGAAAGCCTTTCCTTCGATGGGGGTTGATGTTCTTTTGTTATCATGCGAAGTATACATTGTATAGACGTATTTGACACCTCATTATTAGACTATTTTTTATATATAAATTTTTTAAATCTATTTATTGGAAATTTCTACACGGATTTGCCACCAAAACGTACATCACACTAACAGGACGCACGGAAGAGACGATATCACCCTTGGTTGTTGTCAAACTCAAACAAGCTTGCGGACTGTCAGTTTATATATGTCTTTAGGTAGTGACTTCCATTGTACTTATGTAGGATGGTGAGAATTCTAGCAAAAAACGAGTTCCATATCGCACAAAGGTAAACATCAGCCTAATGCGTTTGACGCGAATGTTCGGTCCAAAACTTTGATTCGCATTGCTGGTAGAGAGGCATTGTATAGAGACCAATTGTATGTTGACCTGAGCAAAAGTAACTTTTGTTTTGTTGCGTTAAGTAAAATGTCATGTTCATATCCTTTCGTTATTGTTTTAGGTTAGTTTTAGGGTAAATGTGCGTTCAGAGTTACCATATAATGGATTGGGGCTCATAGAATGGCTGTTTGAGCTTATAAAATGAGGTTATATTTTTTTAAAAGCATTTTACACTCTATTATTGCCTACCTTTGTCCAAGGGTTTGTCAGTCTCATTCTTATTCGGTTTAGGAAAATAACGCAAGTAGCTCTCTATGGATACGAATCGACAGTCCACTAGCTTGTTTGAAATCAACCATGGACATTAGGACCTCTTCCATTCAATCTCCGTTGCTGATGTAGGTTTTTGGTGACGAATTTGAGTAGTAATTCCAAAAAACTAAAAAATGAAAAGAAGAAAAAAAGAATAAGAATTAATTTTCGTAGTCAATGGATTTGGCGCCAGAATGGCCACACAATCTAATTCCGCGTAAAAAAATTATAAAAAAACAAAAAAAAAACGCTTATAAATGGCGGTGCGTTCTTGTGGTCGCGAGTTACCGAATCCAGCAACTGCAGTTTTATGGTTTTAAAAAAATGTTTAACTTATTGAAATCGTCTAATGAAATTTCTAAATTTCATTGAATCCAAGGATGCTTAAATTTTTTCAACTCCTAGCCGATCAGATTAACTCCGCAGTTGCATTTAGGCAGGTGCCCTTCTCGGGCCAAACCGTTTCCTGCGCATATTTAACCCTAGTTTCATGCATTGCGTTAGCAACCATCATGTTCGTGTTGCCCAGTAGTCCTAGGCAGTGGTGATGTAGCGATGCAAAGCGACGCAAAGCGATGCAAAGCGACGCTGCCCATCGTTATGACAGCTTTGATCAGGCCGCGGAAACTTGCGCATCGCGTCGCGTGACCGCGTTGCGGCAAGCTTCTGTTGCGTTCCTTCTCGGAGCGGAGATTTCCCTGCATTGTAAATGAGAGAGATTCGGCTTTCCGCCTCTTGCGTTTCAACTTCCGTCGTTAAGCGGAGCGGAGCGAGGCACAAGGCACATCAACACAAGCTAACAAACAGGCCCTATTCGATTCCCACTGACTTTTGGTGATCCTGCGAAGACTGTTACAATGAAATCGGCACCTCCGTGGAAGACTCGACGAGTTCTCAAACCTCAGTTTTAAACTGAACTATACTTCAACTAGGGTAAAAAAATGTTGTTTTTCGTTGCAAATACCTCTTTTATTATTCGTCTGAAATGGATGACAATGACGAAACATTTTCCTTGGCCGCCGGAATATGTTCTCTATGCATCCTTATTTAAATCACACGAAAAACAATCCAATGGTAAGAGCTGAAAATGGGGATTTTCCGCGCTCTCGAAAGTGGTCTAGTTTAAAACTCAGCTTTTAGAACTGGTTTAGTCTTCCATGGAGGTGCTGAAAAACAGAATCACTGGACCTCTCACCTAACCTTACATTGTACACCTAAACGGAAATAACCTTACTTAAGGTATCATAACGTAGCCCTGCTGAACAGGGCGATGCATTTTGCTTCAAATTAGAAAGATAAATATCTCCTAATGAGATACTCGGAGAGGTTAAGTTGACCAGCGTTCCGTTGCGGCATGTTGACAAAGACAAATCAAACCGCTGAGCGCAACGCACGTGGCAGCCAGGACCAATGTCGGTCTATGTGTCTGTTGACTATGGCACAGATTGTCAAATGAGGATAGAGGAAGGGGGCTGTGCTCGTCCAAAGGACAAGTAGGCGAAACCGGCGGAAAACCCTTTTTGTCAAAAGGGCCGCGGCTCAGCCCAGCATGGTTCTGCTGCCACTCCCTTGGGAACGCGCACATCGGCAAAGTTTACGATGCGCGCCCTGGCTAGGCCGCCCTGGCTGCTTTAGCCAGCCCTGTTGGCTGCTTCAACCAGCCCTAGGCTGCTTCAACCAGTCTTTGGCTTCTTCAACCAGCCCTTGGCTGCTTCAGCCAGCCCCGCTGGAGGCGACCTCGCCGGAGCGACGACCGGGCCAAACCGATCCTCCTCCCCGGAATATACTGGCCAATTTCAGAGCGAAATTCGATACACGCTAACGACAACGAGATGATGCGCTGCATATCGCAAAGACACGCATCAGCTCCGACGACCCCCGTGCTGGGGATCAAATAAATAAAAAAACAAGTGGGTGTAAAAACGACAGTTTTTCACGTGCCTACCCATCATAATGCATCCGCTTACACTACTCGACAGGCAGCATTGTAAAACCCAAAACTTTTTTATTATTATGTCCCATACCGGTTTTAGGTATAAAGGTAAAACCGTGGAAGAACGTATTTTTTTAAGATATCCCTATCGATAAACATATCAGAAAAGAGCTCTCGACAAGACCCTTTACATTTTTGATTGATGTACATTAAGTTTATCTTTTAAAATAAGCAATTACGCTCGTTCCCCGTTTTACCTTTAAGCCGGAAACAGGTGTAGGACTACATAAAACATAGGTTAGTTTTTACTGTGAACAATTCATTTGTTTTTAATGGAATTTTCCTGATTTTTCTGATTCATTGTCTAAATTATTTGTGATCAAAGAAAAACTAAGCCGCCCGAAGTTTTCTAGATTTTGTACATTTAAGCAAATGAAATTTTTCATGATAAAATTATTGTTATTCAAACTGGTGTATTTAGTTCAATTATTGTGGTTTTTGAACTGAAAAAATTATCTGGCATACGGATTGGCTGTGGATCGTGGAGACATCATTTCTAAAAACAAACTTAGTAGATCGATTAAAAGATAAGTTTATAGGAACACGCTTTTACTTTTATGCGTCTAGGTGTATTATTTTTATATTGGCCGGTATGTTTGTGTTTCCTAGGCCGCAGAATTAGCGAGGTTATTTTTGAACTTGTCGAGTGCTGATATGACCTTTCGAATAATCTCCGACTGTGTGACGTGTGTATGTAAACAGCAGACATAACGACGTGGCGCCGGTAAATAAAAAGCATGATTTGGTGACAATGGGGAGGCGAGCGTGTGGCAGCCCGGTCGTCTCGGAAGAGAGACAGAACAGGCAGGCCTTCAATTAAACCTGACTATTAATATCGAGTACGGGACGGGATAAGACGAAGGTGCCAGAATCTAAGTAGGTGATTAACCTGTGCTGTGCTCGTGTACTTTTTTTCGGTCCGTGACAAAGAAAAGCAGATGGCGATTGGTGTAGAAGTTGGCGCGATAGAGAGCTACTTGGCTGTCTGTCTTGGCGACAAATCTCGCACGGGTTGGATGTCAGACAGCTCTCGGTCAGGATCGAGAGCCACATATTGCCTGCCTGCTCCCCGCCTGTCTGCCACGCGTCACTTTTCGGAAAGAATATTCCTGAAATTACCGGGTATTTTCCGTTACGTTTCCTGACTGTGCCAAGGAAAGGAGCTTTCTTAACTGTAACTCTTATTATGCAGACGTGGTTTGAGACGCGGAAAAATACCCGCCAAGGACTTTGCCCATCTCTGCAACTTAACCTAACTTTTTCTAATATATCCTCTATCCTTATACCTAACTGAACACAACCTATCTTGAATCCTCGCCGAACTTGACCTAACCTAGCCTTTATCCTTCCCTAACTTAACTCAACGTATCCTATAACTTTACCTAACCTAACCTATTCTTTATCCGTAACTAAGGTAAGGTAACCTATCCGTTTTCCTCACCTAACTTAACCCAACCTTTTCAATAACTTAACATAACCAATCCTTTATCCTAACGTAACCTAACCCTACTTAACCCAAAAACAACCTACTGCAATCTCTTTAACCTAATTTTCCTTCCTCTCAAATTAGAGAACATACTTCCTCCTTGTCGAACAACTTTCATGAGGACATCATCTCACTCTTTGTGTTTCGGCGCCAATTTACTTTCGACTAACAGTATTGCTGTAGCAGCAATATCGGATTTAGCACTTGAAGATCAGTACCAATCAACGTAAGCGAACTCCGTGCTGTTCAAGGCCTGTTGCGTTGTTACAACAATTGCGTTTAGGCGTTTTAGTCACCAGCATTTTCGGGTGGCAACCCTTTCTTAATCAGCGCAGTTGCCAGAGCAGGCTAAAAATGCTTTCGTCGCAGCTCGCTGCCGAAGAGGCATGGCGCCATTTATGTCATACTGAGCTACCTTCAGCAGTAAATCCAAGCTTTATGCAATAGTACATCCTCTATACATACGAAAGTGGCATACACTCTACTGTAGTGATACTCCTACTGCCAGTGCCATAAAAAAGGTCAATTCCAAGCTTTTCTAGAACCAGCTCGATTGACTCTGTGGTCCATGGGTGCGTTGTGATTAGGGACGCCAGCGCGCCAATCTTCATTTGGTGTATCTTTAGTATAAAGTGGCGTTCCCTTTTCTGTTTTCTGGTTTTGTTGGTAAATTTTGGTAGGTTAAGTGCCCTATGCTTCGCTCCATACGGCTTTGTGACGGAAGAACATTGTTCAACCATAACTTTTAGCGTCCCGTAACTGAGACTCTATTTCACCAATCTTTATTTGGCATATCTTGAGCCGCAGCCTCGTATAAAATAGCGTTTGTTGTAGCTCGCTTGTCTTGGACGCTCATATCGTGGTCACTGGGAGTTAGTAACTGTCTCCGGAATCCCCCTCCCTAATGAAGAGAGTAAGTTGGGCCAGTGGCTCTCGTCCCGCAGCCAAAGCGGTCCCTCCCCTGCCTTTCTCAGCTGATAAGGCAAAGAAAACACAAAGTCTTGTGATTCTGGATCGGCAATTTCATTTCCACATAGAAAGACCTCCGCAGAAATGCTAGACTATCCACAGGGGAACGATCCGCCGACTGTCGAGCTGAGCCGAGCCCAGCCGAGCCCAGCCGAGCCGGCTGCGTCGCTTGCCAACGCCGGCCTCCGCTTCGCAGCGCAGCGTGATAAAAGCACCTTCCCCAGCACCACTTCCTTATCCTTCTCTCCCCATAAAACCCAAAGCCGGCCTCAACCTTTTCTCCGAGCGATTATGATAGCTCAAACTTTGAATTTATACACTCCACGCATGTCTGTGACCAAAACGACCTTTATGTGCTCTCAACACGCTTAGCAAGAATCAATTAAAATTCACTGATTATCCTCTGACCGCCGAGCCTTTGGAGAATCAGTGACAATTCACTGAAACATCAGTGAGAATCAGTGAAGACGACCTCAATGTGCTCTCAACACGCTTAGCCAGAATCAGTTAAACTTTGCTGATCATCCTCAGGCCGCCGTGCCTTTGGAGAATCAGTGAAAATTCTCTGATAATAAGTTAATTTCACTGAAATATTAGAGATAATCAGTAACTTGACCGAAAATCAGTGAAATTTTTATTGAAAACCAGGACATTTATTTTCTTCAAACTAGTGAAACGTCACTGGTTTTTGCAGAGAACTTCACTTATTTTCCAGTGACACGGGGTGGCCTCAAGATAATCACTGAAATTTTTACTGATTCCCCTAAGCGTGTAAACGAGTATTCCTCGCGTCTGTTCAATGACTCTACCTCGTCGTTCCCCCTTATTTATGAAAGGTTGGCCCTTTTTTAACCCTACGCATTATTTCACCGAGTATTTTTCATACCAGAATGGCATGTTTGTGGCCTTGATGCATAGAGCACTTGATATCTATGCGACAATGGTCGTGTCAGTGTCCGCAAAACAAGATCTATGAAGGAAATAACTGCTACTTTCGGGGGAGGCGAATCCGCTGTTTTTTTCCTGACTAGACGAATAGAAGAGCCAAGTAATCGTGTAATTTCTTTCAGCTCGTAATGTCTCCTAGTGGTAAGTCAACATGTCCCCCAGTCAATCGTACCGTTAATGGACGCGTTCTCGATCGAATCTCTGTTTACCCAGGCCCTTCTTTACAAAGGGCATCGCTGGACGCAGTGGCAGACTGTCATCGTACCGACGCTCGTATTCTATCAGCAGTGTTGCCAGATGCAACGAAATCGCTGAATTTAACGGTGGTTATCACTGAAATCGAAATACATATATTCAGTAACGCGAACGCTGTAAAAACCACACCGTGCTTTAGGTAGTCTCATGTTTTAGGTGCGCTATTAAAGCAAAATAGGGGAAAGGCGTAATATGCTTATTCGTCGAGATACGCCTATTAACACTGAGTTTTAATCAGAGCAAGTCTTCGAGATTCAGTGAAAATTCACTGAATTTCAGTCGTTATAGCAGCATTGAAAAAATTCAGTGGTTTTAAATTGACTGGAGTTCAGTGAATTTTCACTGAATCTCAAAGACTCTCACTGATTCAAATTTAGAGTGAATAAACATTTGAGCACGAAAAAAGGTTTTGTTATAGCAACAAAATCATTTGTTAAAATAGGGATAGCCAAAATATTTTAAGACAACAACAAAATGTTTGGTTATATCAACAAAACGTTTGGTTGCTGCGGCAAAATTTTTGGTTGCAGCAACAAAAATTTTATTTGTTGTTCCTAATTTTGTTGCCGTAACAAAACCATTTTTTCCGTGAGTGCTCTCGACGAGACCTTTTCATTGATACAGTTGTTGAATTTGGTTGCTCCTTAAAAAAACTCAAAACCAGCTTTTTTCCTGTTTTGCATACCTAGGTATGGGATTATGCCTAAAACAGGTTTTTTTTTTCCAACAGTGAATACCATTTTTAGAAATCACTAAAACACAGGTTTTCACAAATTTCGTTTTGTTCGCTGGTTATCTCAATGTCAGTAAAAGTCAACCACGGTTAAATTAAGAACTTTCTTAAAGCCTATCGGCGTTTAAAAGGTCGGGCAAGGATGGTAGTTCTCCTGTTTTTAGCAAGTCCTGTGTCATAAACCGCCTGCCTCTTTTTTTCCCTCTTTTTTTCAATAAGTGTGTCTGATAGCATGCTAACAAAGGTCCTGAGAGATTTGTTTTTGCTGTAGGACTGACGGATTTTTAGCGAGCTCTTTGACATCAAAGCGAAGATCGACTTTTGTTATAGGGCCTAGCTAGATTGGATTCGATATCATCGGCCTATATAAAGGAGATGATCATATGCACGTGGGCGTCGCGATTTCTCGAGGAAAATGGAAGGGCGGTCCTTCTTTTAGAGTGGCGCGGTAACTTCATGAATTTCTTCTACTCTTTCTTCGCGAATCGCCTACCAGGAATCCTAAAGTCTTTGGCTTCCCCCCTCCCTTTTTTTAAAAATCATATTAAGAAGATTGTCATCGTAGTTGGTTAGGTAGTTGGGTAACCGAAAATTGAAGTAGTTTAATAAACCTAAGCTCCTTTACGTGTGATGTGCCGCGGTATGGGCAACCGCTCCGGTCGATGTTTTCCGCGCTTTCTTCTCTACCGCTGATACTGGAAAGAAAACAGCGGCATAAGGCTTATCGGCCGTTAGGTTAGGTTAACCAAGGCTAAATTAGGTTAAGTGACGTGTCATCCGACTCCTCTGTCCGCTCGACTTGAAAGCGGAACGTGATTCACAAGGGATAGAAAATAGAAGAATGATATGTCAGGATCATTCTTCACTTTAAATCTCCTCAATTCGTTTCAGATCAGATTCTTAGAATTCTGTCATACCAAGAATAAGCATGTGACTTTATCTGTTTAAACCTTGTTAACATGAACGTAGCCCACTGATTGTAGCTCATAATCGAATCTCAATTTATGGAGCGCAACGTAGCTTACCACTTACACCCAAGTAACCTAACCTAACTTGATTCGTGTGCTATTGATATTCGTGGGTCATGTAATTGAACATCACTTTTCTCGTTTCGGCATTTCATCAGCTTTCTTGTGATCCAGTTGATCTGATCGGGCCGACGATCTCTGCAGAATCGTCGGCCGAGCTGTCCCGTGCAAAGAGGTCAGAATAACTCTCTCTTGAAG
>Ga0058701_10004292_pt1 | contig 11543 bp, 8 predicted proteins | sample AgamicOrMae_FD_97039 | JGI IMG/M metagenome (GOLD analysis project Ga0058701, IMG submission 97039) | Agave microbial communities from Guanajuato, Mexico - Or.Ma.e | ecosystem: Host-associated > Plants > Phyllosphere > Phylloplane/Leaf | place: Guanajuato, Mexico | collected 2012-06-04 | reverse complement strand
TATAATAACGGACATGAAATTTTAAAAAATAGCCTTTTTAAAATGATGTGTCAAGAGGTGAGGCCAACTGCAGCTTATTACGATTAAAATAGTCCTCGTACTGAACAAAAAAGAAAAGAAAAGTTACCAGCAACACAAAAAATATCTAAAAATATCCAAAGCTGCGTGGTAATAATCATGAAATTGCCTGCGAACAAAGTCAGGGCTTGAAAATAAATTCTCAAAACACTCATTTTTCACCAAATTATCCCAAATAAGGAATGCGGCATTTCTTGTTAGAATCAAGGCGAGGGTCTTAACGAGGAATTTTTTGGAAAAATAGCTATGTGGGGAGCCTAAAAATGTCATAGGAAAGAGGTGTCATGGTCCGTAGACAAATGTCATTATGTCAACAGTATAATGAGGCTGTCAGCACACATGAGGTCGGAGCTCTCGGAGAAGGAGGGGGGGGATGAGGGGAAGCGATGGCGGGGGGTCCAACTCGTAAATCTCTCAAAAACCATGCTTACACAAATTCCTTGTTTCTATTTATATATCTAATTGGTTTTTCTAAGAAGGCGTTGATGTTATATTGTACACAGAAAAAGTTACATTTTACACCTAAAAAATTCTACCACAGTTTTATATTGATGGTTTGCTTAGACAGTTACTTTGTTTAGATTTTCTGGATTTATGAATACTCGTCATCAAATGTTAAGGAAACAGTCGATTCCAACAATGCGAATGCAGCGTTTTACCGACAAAATATTTTTTTAAAAATGTTTATCCTGATCCAAATTTTTTGACAATGGTAGTATGAAAGGTTCATAATTTCACGAAGGTATTCATCAAAATCGTTCATTAAAAAACTCTTGGAACGCTTTTTGATACTTGATATATTTATGATATATTTACAAGATACTTAAAAATCCTGCATGTTACTCTTCTGAGAAAATCGTTGCATTCAATTTTGAAATACAAACTTTGGAGAATCTACAGAGATTTCCTTCTTAATCATACGACTAAAACTTTTCCTTGACGAGTTTTACTCTGCTTGCTGAAAATGCATGTATACATATTTTCTAAGACCGCCTTTTTTTGTAATTCTTGCTTTTGTGAGAAAGGGTATGTTTAAACTTTTCATCCCGATAAAAAATAAATAAATTGAAAAAAAAAACGCTTTTCAGACAAGATTGCCTCTCAAACAAAACCAACCTCCAATAAATCTGCCCTGAAAATAATTGCTCTATGCTTAAAATAATTCGCTCTTTCCTTAATAGTTTCCAGTCAAACTTCTTCACCACACTAGTTAAGATAGAACAAAACAGAATGCAAAAAAAAAAACCTAACGATACTACATTTGGTCTTAAATGAACTAAGAATCATTGGAATCTGAATGGAGGCAAAGCCTGCTCCATTAGTCTGTGGAAACGAGTGGCAAATCGACTTGGAAGGGCGGAATGGGGACGGGCAGAAAAACGAAACGAAATAGACTTAATTGAGAATAAACAGTTGCGCACTTTCTTCCACCCCAGAAAAAGTCTTCTTGGTATGCGAAACGCAAGCTCCAAATTATTCGTTCGACCCACGTTAAAATGCCATTACAAGCCTTATAAACACATTGGGCTGCCTTTTAAACGATTGGCTCTGGAGGGGAACTGCAAGTTGTAAATCTTACCTAAGGTACATTCAATTCAGGGTAAACAGGTCTCGCGTCTGTTTTGCTTCCCACTTTTACCCCATTATTTTTTTAAATTAGCTATGCTTAAAATGATGGTTTTGGAGAATTAATGTTGCGGGAGAAAAGTGGTGAAATTGATTTAAATTCTCAGTTACGAAAGTTGCATTTTCTTCCGTTTTTTTGTGTGCTTTTCAAAAAATATAATTAAATGCATTATGGGGATTATTTATTTAATTTAAATTTTAAGGTTGAAGGTAAGATTTGATTGCTATATATAGGTTGATTATCACTCCGCTAGGCTCTTGATAAGCGGCATCAGGCTTGGCGACGAAAGGCAGAACACCAACGGCAGATAATGTAACTTAATAGGATGTGCAGGCAGGGTGACCAACCGTAGAATTAACGCATTTCTAAACGACACACCTGTTTGTGAGTCGCGCTTTAAATTACAGCCAGGTTTTTCATTGCCAACTTAAAAAAAAGTGTTTTACTTCGTCTATGCAGGCTTTTGGCTTTTGAGTTTTTTCTCCAATATACAAAGTGAAACTAACTGCAAGTTGCCTTTTTCTCCGTAATGCCCGCGGGAGATTTTTGAAATGTTTTATGGGTAGATTGAATTATAAATACTTAATGGACGGTTTGCTCTTTTATGCTCATACCTTACTTACTTGTGGAAACCCCACAAAAAGTAACACTTATTATCATAAACGTGACACCGCGAACAACTTTGCCTGTTACATATCAAAAAGGAGACATTATTATTTCGTTCGTAGGTTTGGTTGAGTACATGCAGATTATAGATTACTTTACGTTTTGTTAAGCGAGATCAATTTATACGCAGGCGAGAGAAATACTTAAGTGAATTTAGAATTCATTACGTTCGTTTCCATGCCAAAACAATAACCAAAGGATCATTGAAGTCTTGATTAAACTGTGAACAAATGCCCGAGTGAGGTAAGCGTATCATTTTCAGAGCGTCTTGCTGAAGCCCACTGAAAACTTCCAACTTGAGTCTCTGCACCAGAAGGGATCGCCAAACCACAACAGTCTCGAAAATCAGTAATTCAAGCGGTAGAGGACTGAAAACGATTTCCAGAGACTAACCTCAATTTGTGCGTTAATGGTAGTTGCAAAAGGGTGCCGAGGCGTGAATATGCAACACAGCGCACTGTCGTGGGCATCTTATTGGTCCAGACAATGCAATAACCCTTCCATTCCCCGCTTGCTTGTTGACGTTTCACCAAACGATAATCGGACTGAAATTGGATAGCACCATTGCATTGCCTCTTCCTGCCTGCCCACTGACATTTCATTGCACCAACTTGCTCATGGAAATGGCTGAGAGACACGTTTACTCTACGCCCCCCCCCCTCTTTGAGGATGGTTTTTCAGACACCTCCACTGGAGGAGCAATCAACGAAGCTACCCATTTTTTATGGTTTCTTGAAAAAGGTATTTTAAGCCATAACAGCCCAAAGTATTTGGAGATTTTAGCTTAAGAAAAATTCGAGGGATTTTTCCCAATAAAATACACAATTTCAAGCTTTGGAAAATGCCTAAATTATTAAATTTCAGGTTTCCAGAGGAACCTTTTTTTTTAAATTTGACAATACTGAACTGAAAAGACCCTCTAAATTTTGTTTCTGTTTCAGAACGGCATCGCTGGGCGGTAGTGGGTTAATATAAGCAATTTTAGGCCTACGAGCAGTTTGTGTGAAGATTAATTTGTTTTGATGTATTTTTTATTCTTAAATAGTAAAAGGTAGCACAGCTCTAAAAAAATGATACATTTTCTTTTCATTTTCAAACTATCCCTGTCGACAGAACATATAAAAAAAATGCATTTTTGAGATAATACAGAAAAAAAGATCCCACGGACGTACTAAATAGGTACTGTAGATCGGCTGAGAATTCTTCCTCAAAGTGTTAAATCTTCCTTGTTTCTTACTGGTGTAATCTTACATTACAGACAACTCGCATGTCTTGTTAAAAAAAGTACTAAATTATTGAGAAAAAAAGTACTAAATTATTCAGGAAAAAAAAACAGTTTTGTATCGATAGGCTAACACACCTTTGGTGAAGTTTAGCGAGTAAAACGTCCGAGGTTGGCATCCGTAAAACCATCCGTTCGCTTCCAGACTTTGCCATGCCCTTCACAGATAGCCGTCAATCAAACCCATAGAGCAGGTCAAGGGAGTGAAGGAATGGACGAGGGCGAGCGACGGCAACCGGCCCACTGACACACTGAAATAGGCGATGCGATACTCCAGTTTCACTGAGCACTAGGCAACCCGCATAGCAGCTCCTCCTTTGTATGCGCGCCGCACACAACATTGGAAAAGAAAAGCTTTTTCTCCGCGACCAAGCGCCGTTGGGTCGCTATGAATACCAACGCGCCACAATTTGGGGGCGACCGCTTTCCCCCACCCCTCCTCTTCCCCCACCTCTCCCCTTCCCCTCGAACGCATTCCGCTCCACGCAGCGTCACCTCCAGTGTACAAATAACACGTGAACGCAGGAACGTAAGGGTTGAGGGGCGAAAACAGTGGAATCGTTCTTTTTTTCTCCCAAGAACGGTTCGCCGCTGTTTTACTGCCCCAAACAAATAGACGCCCCTCCAAGAGTGTCTCATCTTTCTATCGCCATAATTCATTCCGCAAATGAATATTCTTTTGGCGGGAAATTGTTTTTAAGGCAGCTTCGTCTTTTGCGGCTATGAAAAATTTACGTCCAGGGCCTTGTTGTGGGTACATTTTTGTGGTTGAGGCTATTTCAAGTCGAGATGATGAATACTTGATTGGGCTCAGCGGTGAGACACCAAGTTCTCCGCTACAGAACTACGATACCCCGAAGAGAGGGTGGCAGAGTAACCTAACCTCTCCCTCCAACAAAAATCGGCGAGGAGGGAGTGCTCCAGCATGGATGTAATAATGCACGGGTGTCAAAGGTTTTTGTTCTAATTATAAGAGTACAGTTGACTTAAGACAAGCATCAGGTTATAGGTTAGCGTTGTCTAGTCCGGCTAGGCAAGGTTAGGTTAGGTTTAGTTCGATCAGGCCCGTGTGGGTAATGTACAGATATAGGATACATCAGACACTGTGAAGAGTAACGTAGATTCTATGGGGGAAAAATGGCTGCTTATTTTTAAGTTAAATTTTTTTCAAGTCCGCCTAAGCGAGCGTATTTCCCGTTATGTTATCGTAAAGAAAGACACAAGAATGAGTCAAGGGATTTAGGCGACGCAGGGATAATAGAAGCGGCGCCAAAGTTAAAACGATTATTCCCCCGACAAATTTACGCCACATTGAAAAAAAAATCGGAGGTAGTATAAACGTTGCAGGAGTTTTTTAAGACCGTGTCGTTCGATGGAAGGGAACGACACATTTAGCTTGGCGGCTTGTCAGACAAGCTTTATGTTCAAGTCTTCATTAACATGGTAAACAAATCTTAGTGTTTTTCAGTGTCGAGCATAATCCCGCGGGGGTTGTAAACTTTTTTTGGTTTTGTCTCGAACTATAACAGCGCTGGTAAAGCTACAAGTCGTCGAACAACTCAAAGCCCCCATTTGTGATTTAAAGAAAAAGGATATTTTTTTCTTTCTAATCTGAAGCTTGTTTACATACGAAAATATTCTGTAAATGTATATGTCGGTATTGAACCTTGTGATCAACACCCCTGGTCTCTACTCTTCCCTCGAACAGTGATTTAACCTACAGAAGCCTACCTTCTTAATACCTGTTTAGGGTATAAGAGGTAAAAACAGGCAGGTTTAACGCGTAGTTAGTTTTGTAGAAAGATCTAGCAATGTTAAACGAAATAGCTCGGAGCCTTTCCTTTATTAATAGGTGAGTTCTATTCGCACGCCAATGTTATTACAAGGGAGACTTGAACGCACGGAAACCAACCTAATGCATTTCAAATAGGAGGTGACCTGAACGCACGGAAACCAACCTAATGCATTTTAAATGGGGCAGCGTGAGAATAGTCACTTCGTTATCAATATGGTTGCTAGGAAATTATCTCATTTACAGATAAGAAGCCCATCTAGGCTATCAATCCTAAAAAAATCTGAATGAAATAAAAATAGATAATTGTTACTGCCAGGATTTGAGCTTGAGTAGCTGAAGGTCAACGGATCACGGAAAAAAAGGCTTTGTTATACCAACAAAATCATTTGTTAAAAAAGGGATAAAAATATTCTGTTACAACAACAAAATATTTGGTTCTATCAACAAAACGTTTGGTTGCTGCGGCAAAATTTTTAGTTGCAGCAACAAAAATTTTATTCGTTGTCCCTAATGTTGTTGCCGTGACAAAACCATTTTTTTCCGTGACAACTTTTGAGTTTTCAGCTCGTCAGAGGAAGCAAGTAGCAAGTGAATTGGGAGACATTCTACAAAACTTGAGTGCTCCGTGGAAAGGTTCATAGTTGCTTCATTGACGCAAACGGTAACTTAAACTCCTCTAGGGTACAATCCAGCAATAAATATGGAGGGCAGCGGTATGATTAAGCACCGAAATCACGAAAAAGCATTGAAAAAGGCGTTAATACGATCGTAAGTGGCGAAAAAATGGGGATGCTAGCAACAGGTCGCTATCCCCTCCCTCTGCCCCCCCCCCCGGCCCCGCACAGCTCGCAAACTAAAGGACAGGGAAAGGGGGCGGCCATAAATCCGAGGGATCCACCCCACCTGAAGTCTCCCCGTTGCCATGGCGACGGTAAGAGGAGACGGCGAGCGGCACTGAGGTGACGTAAATCGAGACCAAATTAACCACTTTTACTGATCGTTTACGACCACAAGCACTTTTGCTTTTCATCAACTTCCCCCTGCCATATATGGGTGATCGGGTGGGGGACCCAAGCTTGGATCACGGAGAGAAGTTAGTTTTGAAAGATTTTTGCTCGGTCAGTTTAAGCTCATGACCTCGAAATATACCGGGGGGAGTTAATGGAGAAGTTGACAGACGTGTGTTCTGTATCTCATTCGGGGTAAAAATAGTATAGTCAAGATCTTCGACAGTCTTGAAACAGTTTTTGAAGTCTTACCGTTACAACAATATTAGCTATAAATATGACAAAGCCAATGGTAAGCTTTAGCCATTTCTTGACTAAGCTATTTTATTTCACGAATATAGGACTAGAGTTAAGTTTCACAAAAACGGGCACTTTTTGTTTGAATTTGCTTTAGAGGAGGTTTTTGAAGGGTAAGCAACAAACCAGTGTGTATTCTGAATTTGGATCAGAGGAAATCTACTGAAATCTACGGATTCTTAAATTAATTAAATATTAGTATTGTATTGAAAATAAATTTTAAGTGGTGACTAGAATGGTATCTTTCAAACTTATAGTGCACAAAAAATGTTCAATGCTTAAAACACCTTTCAAAATACCTTTTTACTATAAACTAGAAAACTAGAGAAAATGGTGAAAATTATTTAAAGCAGGCTAGCTTCAATAAAAATGTATACATTTCATTATAATGAAGCCAATGTCTCATTTAAAAAATGTGCCAAGAATGTTTCAGTACACATCCATTTTGAGAATAGAATTAACCGCTGCGGTTGTTCAATGACAGGTTTATAGTAATCAAATATACACCTATGACAAGATCGCTGATCTTACGTGCATCAATACCGTGAGGTTCTAATAAACTGATGAGACTTAATTAGCCAAGAAAAATACAAAAATCAAGTTAATGCAACTCTAATATTCTTCTGTGGAAATCTCTAGTCAGAGTTCACCATTGCCCCGGCTCCGGGGGGGGGGAGGTGAGGGGTGAAAGGTCGCAGATGCTGACTGGCGCCTTTGCCATAAACTTAATTACCTGACATCTGAGTGAAGAGGGCCACCCGGGCTGCGTTTCCACTTCTCCTCTCCAAATGTGGATCCCAGTCACAGAATTAAAGAGTAACTGCCCTTTAATTCACCCTTCACCTATATCACTCTTTTTATTGCAGGGCAATTCACTTGTGATTATAATAGACGATGAAAAGGTTGCTAAAATACTGCAGATGATGGCAGTAAGGACCTAAAGATAATTGTGAAAGGTGAAATTTGCTATCTCTTGTGTTCCACTTTGTTAGTCGAATTATCACGTAGAGTATACGGCGCTCATTCAAGTAATACAAACGAAACGGTCCCTATGTCTGATACCGCTTGCGTCTCACATCAGTGATAACAGCCTGCTGCCGAGAAGAAATCAGCACCCGACTTACAATTTAAGCGACAGAGTAGATAGGTCTATGATAGAGCTGGCGCAGCACCTAACCTAACTTAGCTTAGGTTTATTTTTCAACCTAACCTAGGCTAAGTTAGGTTAGGTTTCAAAATAAACCTAGGCTAAGTTAGGTTGCCTTAGGTTGAATTTAAGAAGAACACAAAAGTGAAAATGCGTCGTTTGAGACTGAGTGTATTACTTCAACTTCTAATTTCAAATGAACATGAACCCAATCCAACCTTTCTTGGCCAAACAAAGCCAAACCTAACCATACCTTGCTAGACCCATCCTAGCCAAACTTTTCTTATCCCAACCTACTTTACCCTAAGCCTAACCTTCCGTAGTCGAACAACTATAATATCTGTTATCTGATAATCAGAAGTGCTGCGGAAGTTTGTAGGACTGATAAGAAGTCCCGCTAGGGGCGGAAAATTTCAGGGCACTACAAACAAATGTTTTACCCCAACTGATTCCCACATTGAAATATAGACTTTTTAATTACCTTGCTCGTTTTTATAAGGCCATTAATCTGAGAAGACAAATTATTCAAGTAATACATTTTTTCTGTCGAGCCGGCCACACCCACCTAAGCCCCGGAAGAGGCCGAGTTCCACTCTCCAAGCTCGGGAATTTTCGGTGTGCAATGAGGACTACTTGATATAAAACCAGCGAATAACAAATTTCAGCCGGCAAAGAGAGAATTGACTCGGGCATCAACACTGAGCAGGTTCGGTGACATTGAAGTTAACGCATGGAACAGAGGACACGACCATAAATTGTAAATCGACTGACGCAAGCCAACAATAAATGTGATTGAAATAAAGGGGCGCCTTTTCCCCGGGGGAGGGGCGAGATGGGGCGCCGGAAACTGTCTACTGGCGGACACAGGCAGTTGGCACGGAGGTTGGCGGTTTTTCGCTCCCGCTCCGCTATTCCATTGTTTTCCGTCACTAAATGTACGCGTTTGTGGCTTTCTATTTACACTCACTCTTTATTGTTATTGCTGGATATAACGCTTTTCAACACCCAAGCAGTATTGCAGACAGAGGCTAGATTTGTTATCGATTTTCTAGCTTTGTTAGCGAGTTTGAAAAAAGGTCGGGGTTAACCAAATTTTCTGACATTTTCTATTTTTCCGATAGGGAAAGTTTTCTATCGTGAAAAAAAATCGATTGCGAGATTTTAACGATTCGGTTTTCAAACGGTTGTTCGACGATTTGTTTCGTTTGTATCGATTTGTTTGTTTTTCGCGTTTGTATCGATTTCGTTTGTCGATTTGATCGACGGTTTGTTTTCGAATCATTTGTAACGATGCGGTTGTTTTTAAAGAATTGTTTATTTTTGATGACTGGCGCGTTTCTGTTACACTTTTAAAAAATATTTGAGAATATAATGCGCTTCCCTTCTGGTGCAATATTTGACAATAAGTTTTATTACATACCTACCCATATCCGTAAGACACCAAATACACCGATATTTTCGGCTGAACGATTAGTTTCAAAGATGTTTGAGCTCCTGAACCAGATACCCATTAAAGAGAATGGGTTGCTACTGACCCGACATGCAATTAATATAAGGAGACTTGAGCGCACGTAACTAACCTTATGCATTTTAAATAAGAGGTGACTTGAACGCACGGAACCCAATCTAATACATTTCATATGGGGCAGTCGGGTCAGTAGACACTTCCAAAAAGAATTGAAGTTAAAGGAACTGACATACTGTGTTAACCACAAAAAATCTTCGAAGGAGGACTTGCTTTCTACGGCGATCACACCACTTCAGTCTCAAACAAATCACCCCATTGTATACTTCCAAGAAAATATCCTATGGTATTTCCTCTAGAGTTCAGATATGTGTGAAAAGACAACGACATTTTGGTTGATTCTCTACTTCGATTTCCTTGCAAAGTGATGTCTTCTAGATGCAGCCGCCACCCTCACCTCAAACTCCCTATCAACTTTCGGCTCCTGAATATTAAAACGGCTCATACATCTAAGTTTCCCCAAAGACACGTCTTCCCACTCCGCAGCTTATATAATAATTCCTCACTTTAATTAAAATGCACGGCGAAAAAACACCGCCGGCATTTTAATTAAGATCGGAAGTGATTTTAGTGGCTCAACAAGAAAGCAAATGTATTTAATAATCCAGTGCGCGTTGCTTAGTATAGTTTGAATTTATTTGGGCTTCCGGGTTTTGCCGGATTAGGCGGGGGAGGGGGGGGCACGGCTAGACACATAGAGCAAACAAGCAGCTTGCTATCCAATAAACTGAATCCGCCCCTCCCCCTCCCCCCACGAGCCTCCGGCTCTCGGTAGAGATTAAACACATACGTTTGTGTAATACGGAATAATAAAGTCCCGGATTCGGTTGGTGTTCCGGGGCCGCAGCTTAGGCTAAAGCAAGCCGCTAACTTGTCTCGACATAACTTCCGACTTAGACAATCATTTCGGAAGCAAAATCTGCTTTATTTGGTCAAATATTGCGGCCCACGGGAACTGCATCCGTGGCGTATTTTACGAGTTAACGACTGCGGGACTAATAAGGAAGACGGGAATGGCATTGTATTCAAGTCCGAAGAGTTAAGTCTTGGAGGAAGGCTCTGACAAGGCTTGCGTTTTCTACCTCTTGGTTGATCTACGTTTCGTAGCCAAAGACGAGTGACGCTAGACGCAGGGCAGCCAACTTAGAAACCAACGGGGACTACAAAGAAGAGGCATCAATCTTGGGACGGAACGGTCCCAAGTCCCGTAGGAGTGGGACGGAAGCCGAGCGAAGAACAGTGCAGTTAATCTAGCCTAACCTTCGCGGTTGTGATTACTCGTGACGTCACGTAATTTAACGTTGAAATAGGTAAGAAAAAATGCAATTTTGAAAACTTAAGAAGCAGAAATACCCGTCACTTTCACACCCACAAAAAGGTGGCAGAAGTGTTAAAGACGTCGACCGTTATGAGTCTATTAAAGACGTTGAGACGACGTCGATTGAACAACGTACAGAGCCTCCTCTATAGTTAGTCGTTTTCTCAGGCGACCAACTTTTATTTGCCCCATCTGTTTTCAGAAACTGGGCAAAAAGTGTTGATTAGACAGACGTACCAAAACCGCAAAACAAATGACATTTATAACAAAGGGTAATTACCGTGCACTTATTAAAACAAACTTTTCTGTAGACTTTTTCGCCTCTCGGCTCGCAGGCAACTTTCATCTCCAAAAAAGGGAAATTTTGCGCGGAGTTATGGAAATAAAAAGGACTTGATTACGCAGCTGCACCTTGTAGCCGCCGCTGGCGCCTCGTTCGCTTTGACATCGCCGTGGGAGAACCTCGCGGCCTGTCATCACTCCATTAAAAGCGTCGCAGATGCTTGGCAAAGCTCTCCGCTCTTCAGTGGGTCGGAGCGCAGCGCCTCACTGTGCGGTGCCTTAGCGGGAAATACGAATTTCGCGGTTATTGCTTTGTTTTATGAAATTGGGGTGAAATTGGCGGTCGGGGATCAAGCTAGTCCAATGACAGGGACGCTGTAACGAATTAATGTTTCGCTAGAGTAGCTGTCATAAGCGCCAAAAACCACAAGCGCCAACGCTGCAAGCGCCAATCCGTAACCGCCAAACGAGAAAAGTCGCAAACGCCAAAGGTCTTAACCGCAATACTAACCTTACCTA
>Ga0058701_10004291_pt1 | contig 11543 bp, 8 predicted proteins | sample AgamicOrMae_FD_97039 | JGI IMG/M metagenome (GOLD analysis project Ga0058701, IMG submission 97039) | Agave microbial communities from Guanajuato, Mexico - Or.Ma.e | ecosystem: Host-associated > Plants > Phyllosphere > Phylloplane/Leaf | place: Guanajuato, Mexico | collected 2012-06-04 | reverse complement strand
TTTTTTAAGGTTAGTAAATAAAAATAAGCTATTGAATCAAAATTATGACGCTTAATTATCGTTGCATTGCAAGTGCCAGAAGCCAAACTGTTTGAATTATGTTCGCAGAATGGATGACAGTTTTGAAAGCGACGAGGAATTTGCGAACTTCGCATCTAACCTCAAAAGTGTCTCGACCCCTCGTAAACCTTCAAGAAAATTCAATGGATGTGAGTAGTTATAATAAATGTAACTTTATATATTCATCCCATCTGAGGCGAAGTAATAAAGAATCCTGGTTCCCTCTTTGTTACAGCCGAAGACACAACTATTTCTTGTAATGCGAGTTCATTGGCTAACTTCTCGGAGATGGAAAACTCCAATCCTAGAAAATTACCAAAGAAGAGAACTCTGCTTTTCACAAAGCCTGACGTGCCAAACCTGAAACGCCCAAAGAGGAACCCAAAATACAAATGCGACTCCTGTGGGAAGGGATAGGTTTCATTGCCTTCCTTCAAAAGACATAATCTCATTCACAAAGTTCAAGGTGGGTGAGCTAGAAATAATACAAACATATATTTTTGTCTATTTAGAACTTTTTCGTGAATTTACCGCAATGCTCACTTGTATTATCGTACACAGATGCTGCCTCCAAATACCCTGACAACAAGGTTGTGTTTGCCAACATGGGAGTTATTGCGGCCTCTGCTTTTGAGAAGGTGAAGAATTCTATTTCATGTGGAGAAGATGGTGCAAAATTTCGTGAAGTCCTGGCTCACATTGAGCGCTTATCATTGCAGGAGTGGGAAAACTTCATCAAACCCCTGTTTTCCTGCTTCTTAGACAAAATTAAGCCTCAAGAGTTCCTTCTTCCATCAAAGCTTTATCCATACCTTTTCCAAAGAGTAGAGGAAATCTTTTCCAATGCTGAGGAATATGACAGTCTAGTGGCTTTACTTCATGTGCCAACAGATCTTAGTTCAAATGTGATTGACCAGTTTATGTTAGGTTTTGCAATGACTGTCCCTCGAGAAATGGTAAAGTTCATTTCCAAGTCTGTGCGAGATGTGGTCATTAGAGATCCTGTAGGAGAATTAGATGCTGAAGACAAGGAAGTGGTGCACTACATTGCAGGGTCAATCTTCAGGGGGTACTACAGGATTGCTTACCGTCACAAGAAAAATCCAAAGTGGTGTAGCATTATGGATGCTATAAAAAACTGCATTGTGACCAAAGATGCAACTCAAGAGGCTGCTGCATGGACAAAGAACATTGATAAGGGTGGCCTGCTTTACATTACCAAGAGGTGCCAAGAGTTCAGCGAGGGGCTGACAAAAGTGATCTTTCAATGTGAGAACCATGATGGATCCATTAACTATGGTAAAGTTCTAAATATAGTCAGTGCTTCAAGGCTAGTGAATGACTGGGATGAAATGTTAAGTGGATCTCTGCCTAGTCAGATCTCAGTTAACCTTATGAATGATTTCATCAAAAATCTGTGTCAAACATGTGCTCGGGGGTTTGCCAAGAAGAGGTTGAACAAACTTAGGCAGAAACCTCTTGTGTCCATGAATTTGAGACATCAGGTGAAGTGTTCAAACCAAAAGAAGAAATGAGTTCTGTGATATGCTTTTGATATGAAGCGATATTTTTGGAAGATAAAGAGAATTCTTTTGAGTTCATTGCATTCTCTTATGTTGTGCCATGAAAAAAGGCGTTAACTTGGAATGCCACAGTCTGTAATTGTTGATTGACTATTGAAATGACTGTTATATGTGTGTGTTTTTACCTGTTAATATAAGTGGAAAGTATTTATTTTTATTTATGCTGCCATGCTGAAGTGACCTTATTTTATGATAAGTAATACTTCCTGAGAGAATGCTAGTTTGAATGGTATAGCAAACTATGCTATAATTATCTGTTTTCATAACTTCTTTAACTGGAGAGAAAATGTTAAAAGTTCTGATTAGACATCTGCCAAAGTGGGTCACTATTAGAGCTACTAAATACTTGTCATTCTCAAGTTTTAAGTTTAGGGATTTTTTTTAAGTGTTGATGATACAGTATTTTGAGGGAATTTGCTTGCAATGCTTACTCTAGGACTTGCCGTTTTATTGTTGAGCTGACTGAAATGATTGATTACCTGTGGGTCCTCTAGCTGTACCCATCACTTAGCTGGCCTAAGAAGAGCTGCAATATTTTTTCTTTTTTTTTAACAAAGTTTTAGGAAATGTATGTGTTGAAAGTTTGAAAAAGCAGTGTAGTGAAAGGGGTGTTTTTAAGTTTGATGACAGGGAGGTTTATTTGATTTGCGCAGTTGACCTTGTCAGGTTTTTGAAGTTACTCTGTCACTTTTATCTCCCATGCTATGTTAATGGGAAGTTTGAAAGGTGAAGGAATTTTTTTTGTTTTTTTTAATACTCCCATGCTGTGTTAATGGGAATTTCTACAATTTTAAGAATATTTAGAGAAGTTATCTTCTGAATGGGGATTGCAGCAGTGTAGTGGAAGGGGTGAAAGGAAGGTGATAATTTGAACTGCCACAGTCTATACTTGTTGATTGACTATTGAAATGACTGGTATGTGTGTGTGTTTGTACCTCAAAGTATGTATTTGTATTTATGCTGCCATGCTGAAGTGACCTTATTTTATGACAAGTATGAGAGAATGCTAGTCTTAATGGTGAGCAAACTGTGCTACAATTACCTGTTCTCATAATTTCTTTGACTGGAGTGAAAATGTTAAAAGTTCTGATTAGTCGTCTTGCCTAAGTGTGTGGTTATTTGAGAAATTTTTCTCAATTAAATTATTCTCTCTCGGTTTTCCACCAGTATATTGTTATAGTTTAACACGATTTTTACCTGTACTGCAAATTTTGTTGCTGTCATAGAAGTTCTTTTCTTGATGAAAAGTTTCTTAACTGTTATGAAGCTTGGTTAATATGCAATTAAACTTCCCTACTTTTCACATAAGTGTTGTTATTTCTTGATGGCCTTCACTAATCTCTTGAAGGAAAGTGTCTTTTTAACAATATTTGGGTCTTGTTTATAGTTGATTGAATTATCTATTACTTTTTTAAAGCCTTGAAATGTGAGGATTATTTTCGTGGAAGCACGTTTTTTATCTAGAGGTAAAACCTTATCGATTTTCCCGATTATCAGTAGCCTGCGTGACTTTTACAATTATAATTGATCGCTTTACCTCTTTTTACTTAATATACCTTTTTTTTCAATGACATTTCATACTTAATAATCTAAAAGCGGTTTTTCGTAATACATAATTAAGAACTGTGAAGCTGCACAAAGCATTTAACAGACTGGACTCGAGAAGATCAAGAACGTAAAGAATTTTAAGTAAATGTGTGACTTGAACGGGAAATAAATTTTGGTTTCTGTAGGGGACAAAAAATGGATGGTGAAATTATCTATTTTTTTCAGCTATCCCAAATGTGGAGTTTCTACATTTCTCATATGTGGTGTACAGTACATTTCTAATATATAAATTCAATAAATAAAAAAATGCAATGTTGATTTTAATTACTGAAGAGCCATGACCCCTCTGATATACCTAAACACTCGTGCTTGTAAGCAAATCTGGTAGGATAAAGAGTTAAGGAACTATCCTATAGAGATCTCGGGAGCTGCCATAAGGGGCTGTATGTCGCCCGAAAAAAAAACGAAAAAAAAACGGGGAAAGCGAATGCAACAGGCAGCTCCTTCGTCGCGCCTAAAAATCGGAAAATAGTTTCAAACTTGGTTTAGTCGGGTAGCTTGCAAATGAACACAGCACTTAGTACTTGTAATTTACAGTTTATTATTTTTTTGCAACTGGCAGTCCGAGTGTTAAAATAGTATTGAGGACAGACCTGTCAAAAGATTTTGTAAGATTTCTAAACAAAAAAACAGCATTCCGCAAAAGATCACCGTAAGAAGGAGTACACTGGTACACTGCTGTCCAGAAAGTCTACTTTATGCAATAAAAACTATGCAGTATATCCATATAATGCAATAAGCATACAATAAAAATTAGTCATTATTGGCCGCCGGTGACATATATATTTTAAATGAACGTCGAGAGCAAATTCAACTCAGATTACTTTTCTCTTTTCAATCGATCAACCGAACTGGTCTCTGACACTTCCGCTTTGGAAGTGCTTCTGTTGTGACCTCCACTGGACTAAGTTCTTGTCCTGAGTTACCCCTTCTCCTTTTCACACCCAACTGTCCAACAGTGTGTATGGCTCTATTGCGATACATCACTTGAGTAAGGTTTGGATTGTTACTTCCTCCTTGACCAGCACGAAGTTTACTGAAGTGTTGCTCGAGAGGATCTTGGGTGAAAATGCGAGCATTGATGAAATCAGCTCCCTCCTTCAACATAAATTTCACGACCGATATGAATGCTCGGGATGTCATTTCTATGCCTTCCAGGGTTTGTCGGCTTAAAATTCTTTTGCTTCCTGGTGTGTCGTCTTCTTCGCCAGGCGGATTTCCCTCGTCTATGGTGTCTTCGTCCTCTGGTCCATCCCCGGGCATCGTCGTTGTACAGTTTACGGATTGTGAGTGGTTTGCATTCCATGCATCTTCCTTCCATTCCTCCAGGTATTTCAGGAACGACAAAATGTCATCGAAGCGGCTGTCATTTTCTGATGTGTAAGGCTCCAGATTTTTATTGCGCGTCCTCTTCCCCTGTGAGCTGTGAGCTCCGTTTAAACAGTCAAACCAGTCGTTCGTGCGGCGTAGGAAAGTGACTGTTTCCGCAGCTTCCTCCCACTTTTGATCTTCAAGATCCTGCGCAACCGTCCGACTTATCACCTGTCCAGCGTATTTCACCTTCATGCGGGCGTAACTATCTGGATAGACATTCATTGCGTTCAACTTGTAGGACTTCCTCAAATTTTTCCCCTTTTTTTCATTGTACAATTTGATGATAAAGTCCCAGGTTATCTTTTTCCCATTGCGAGACATGAGTCGCCTGCCTTTCTTTTTGTCACTCCTGGAGTTTAGAAGACAGTTTCGAATAGTTTTCAATAAATGCGGAGTGTCCGACATGAAGTAGAGTATTCTGTCGCGTGACGCCTTATTTATGGTGTCGAAAACAACCCCACTTGTAAGTTTAGTGACTGGTTTATGCATCTTGATAAATGCTCGATTCACCGAAGATCCGTCTGCAACGAAGGCTACAACTGCAATGCCGCTCCTCTCCAGCGCACCGATAACGTCCCAGGTCCATGCGTACATCTGCAGGGCAGTGAGGTTTCCGACAGCATACGTCGCGACAACGTCCTTCAATCCATTGGTTACGCCTTTTACCATATAGACGAGAACCTTAGTGGCAATGTCTTCCTCATAATCAGCTTCAGCCCCATTCTCAAAAAAACATTCCAATCTCTGAATGTCCTTGTCTAACTCATCAAGAGTTGTATAGCCCACCAATCGTCCAGTGGACTTTTGAAAAACTAAGTTTTGACTTATATACATCTCATCTGCCATGAGCACATGGTATCTTGAATGTCTTTTTTTCATTTTTGAGAGTTTAGCTGTCATGTCTTCCAAAACTACCTCATCAATACCTTCTTTGGCTGGCTTTACATGAGAATAATTAAACAATGTTCTACAAGAAGGTAATTTAACCATGCCAGTATCTCTTAACATATCATACGCTGATGGGGACTGTATATGTAATGACAGAGCTAGACGTATCATGGTTGGGTGCCACCTCATACCTTTAGATTCTTTTTGTGATGCTTTTATTTGCTGCTGAAGAAATATTGCCTGTGCTGGAGTAGTTCTATCAGAATTGAGGATGTCCACAAAATCCTTTGATAATTCTTCATCAAGTGTGACACCTTCTCTCTTTATCAGTTCTTGCATCCGATCCTGCAGGCGTTGGATTTTTCTCCTAGAATTTCTTATCTCATTCTGCTGCTCCTTCAACTTACGCAGCTTCTGATCTTCTGTTAAATGTGCATTATTAGTATACAGTTTTGGGTCTTCCTTTGTTACCTTTGAAGCCTTCCTCTGCAGCGGTCTGTAGATTTTTCTGCACTCATCGCACCTCCATTTTGACCAAGGAACAAGTAACTGACAGGACCGGGATCTGAAAGTTTCCACATAGCGGCACTCTTGATAAGGATTCTCATCAATCACACCATGCTGGCAAGAAGTCCACCCTGTTTTCAACTTCTCATCGTCCCACCCGCCACAAATTTCTAGCATGCGAATCTTCTCCACCACTCCGACAATCCTATCTACAAATTCATTAACGTTGTATTCATTCAAAGGAAAAGCAGCACACACATCTGACAAATACGAATTGACATCTACTGACTTACAGTGAACTTGTAAACTGACATTACCGCATGTTGAGAAAGTAATATTCCTTTGAATGCTTAGATTTCTTTGAGACATCAACACAACATGTACCGCTTTATCCTTTAAAATTACCATTCACCTTGAATGTAAAAACAGCTCCACTTTGCACTTCACTTCCCACATCACACGCCAAGGCACAGCAGGAGCACTAGATGATGTGTCATTGTGTGTTGGTTGAGGCACTGTGGTAACATGACATTCACTGTCTAGCTGGCTAGGTGATGATGTGGCTTCACAAGCACTACAAACAGATGTTACTGGCTCTTCTGACACAGAAGTGCTGCCAGCGTTGAAAGGTCCCTCCTTCTGGGTGGACGTGCTTGGCGTGGACTTAATAGGAGAGAGTGAAGAGATGTAATTGTGGAATCCTGTTGTGTGAATTACCTAGAAGATATTTATAAATAAATTAATGTCCTAAGCACTCCTTCTTCATTTAACCTTCACAAGCAAAACCAGGTGTTCAAAATGTCACAGATATTTTTTTTAAAACTTCATACTTACAGAATTACAACTTGTACTTGGCTTGGCAGTGGTACTTGACCCTGGTGGGCAAGTCAAGGTATGACTTGAGTCTGTGAATGTGTTAAAACCAACTCCATCTTTGGAAGGAGGGGTGCAAGATGTTGGAACGTCATAACAATCTGAGCCCTGGACCAAACATAACGCTTTGATATTAGTATGAGTGTGCAATCTGAAAATTTACATTTTCCCAGCATACGGTACTCACCGATCCAGTGACAGTCGGCGAGGAAACTTGTACCGCATTGTGACGCACACCTTTCTTTCTCACAAACTGCTTGCGACGAGGTTTCCTCATAATTATTCAAAAGCTCGCTTTGAAATGAAACAAATCAAAATCGCTTTCAACCTGACCTGGAACACATGTAAACACAACTCTAAAAATTCACGCCTTGAGACATGTACACGAAGTGATATGCATCAAAGGGTTCACGCCTTAATAGACAAGTCTCTCACGCATCAACCTCTTTTAAATCTGACATGGGACGTATCCAAACATGAAAAGCAATGCAACGATAATTAAGCGTCATTATTTTGATTCAATACCTGTTTTTGGTTTACTAACCTTATAAATCCGTCAACACGGCTCGATGTTGTTGTCGTCGGGAGATGCAAGACCGAATTCCTAGTCGCTGCAAACATAATTCAAACAGTTTGGCTTCTGGCACTTGCAATGCAACGATAATTAAGCGTCATAATTTTGATTCAATAGCTTATTTTTATTTACTAACCTTAAAAAACCGTCAACACGGCTCGATGTTGTTGTTGCCCGGTGAGGGAAGACTAAGAATTAACGCCACTGGAAGTCTCTTTGTGACATATTCCTAGTCTACGGTGGCGGTGGGGGGAGGTCACGTGACATCCGGTTTGTGTCGGAGCCATGTACCGCGACTAAACCTCATTTTATAATTGTTCTGTATTCTAAAAGTACGAGGTCTAAGAGACGGGATGTTAATCATTGACTCGGGGCATTATCCTAGAATAATAATAATAGTTCAGATCATCGCAAAACGCCTCAGTTTTACGGAAAATTGGCCCCCCGTTGGGCAGGTGCGCTGCGGCGGGTGGATTTGATTCCACTCCAGGGCGGCCCTCCTCTCATGGCACCTACCACGGCGCGCGATTAGCCCTTGTGACGAGGAAGAAAGCAAGGGGCGGGGAGGAAGAGGTTACCAAGCCAGTCGCCATCATCTACTACACGAAAAATATGGGCGGCGTCGATCGTGCAGACTACCACTGCGCCTCCTACAATTTCGGCCGAAAATCTAAAAAGTGGTGGCAAAAGATGTTTTTCTGGGTTTTCGAAGTCGCCGTAGTAAACACTTTCTTCGTGTACAACTTTGTGCAAACCAGGAAAGGGGAAAAGCAGGTAAACACATCTTTAACAGTTGAAATGTTAGGGGTTGTAAAATATTTGTATAGAAATAGGCCAATCAAACTTTATTTGCAGATTCGGCATCTTGCTTTCCGCGAGGGTTTGATAAACCAGCTGATTGGCGGCTGGAAGCGACCCGTGTCAAGAAAGCGCCCCAAATCGTCCGACGGCGATATAACTCGCATGTCGCATGGACGGGCTTTTTCACAAAATCACGAAAGGGAAACTCCGGGACTGTGCAGTTTGCAGCAGTAGGACCACATAGGGTGCCAGAAAGTCGTCGTCGAATTTCTGCGAAACGTGCCCTTCCAAACCGTCGCTGTGTGTCGACAGTTGCTACAATGTCTACCACACACAGGCAAAGTTCCGGTAGTGATTTATTGTTCGAATACGGTTTTCTATTAGTGTAAACACAAATAGCCGTTTTGGGTACGTCTACATCTATGCAGGTAAAACGGGTATATGACGTATCGTGAAAAATAACCGGTCATGTATCCGTTTTACCTTCATACAAAAAAGGTATACATGTACCCAAAAGGCTTTGTACAGAAAAAAAAACACTAATATACAAGACTTTACATTCTGAGGTTAGGTTTAGCCCTTGGTTAGCCGTTCCTAACCCCATCCTGTGAAGTCGTGTAATAAATGTTTCTCCGTTACAAAGTGAAATGACGTGACACTGTTTGTGTATTACATGACAAATTAACTTTGACAAGAGAGGATTTAATCAGCTATTTGCTGTTGTTTGGTGTTCTTTTCATTAGATCTACGCCTTGCAAAATACCGTTCTCACCAAAAAAAATCTCAGTGACATCGCCCTATCGACTTCCTCTTTGCCAAGCCAGATGCAGACAAGTGTATGGAGGAAATGCGGAGCGCTGAAGTAATCATTCCAGCACCAAAAGAGACGGAATGGGTCTCACCAATAGTCATGGTCGAGAAACGGTACAGTTTGTGGAGATTTTGCGTAAATTTCAGACTAAATAAAGTTACGAAAAAAAGTACACATCCCTTGCCTCGAGTAGAAGATACTTTAGACGGGCTCGAAGGTTTCTCTCAGTTTTCTTCCTGGGACATCAAGAGTACCTTTTGGCAAGTTAAGGTAGCACCCGAAGATCAACACAAGACGGCTTTCGTGGTTCCAGGTTGGGGTGTCCACGTCTATACGAGGATGCCATTCGGCCTTACTGGAGCGCCAAGCACGTTCCAGGCGCTTGTGGAAACGATTCTTCAATTAAGGAGAGGGGGAGGTTTGGGTAGGGAAAGAGATCGGTGTGTTTCGCGTTTTTGGATGACATTATTGTCCCATCCAAAGGAGTAGAGGATGGACTACTAAACCTTGAATTGGTATTAGCAGCCCTGAAAAAAAAAAAAAACAACCTAAAGCTGCATCCTAAAAATGCAAGTTGCTGCAGGGAAAGCTAACGTATCTAGGGATAACCATATTATCTGGAATGGCTGCTGAAGAATCAAAGGTATCCACAATTAGGAGTTGGCCCCGTCCAAAGGGTCAAAAGGAAGTCAGAGCTTTCGTTGGTCTATATAACTATGTAGCGAAACACGTCAAAAGTTATGCCAAGATGGCCGGACCATTATATCGCCTCACGGAAAAGGCCGGAAGTTCCAGTGGACCCCAGAAGCGGAACAAGCTTTCGCAGATCTTAAAGCTGCATTGACTTCAACACCAGTACTTGGTAATCCTCGATACAGTAAGAAGCCGATCACCTCGATCGATCTGAAGCTAGAAAGAAACGAATTGCTCAGGATACTGGATACAGACGCGAGTCTCACAGCAGCTGGAGCCACATTAAATCAAATTCAAGATGGACAAGAGCGCGTCTTAGCATACTTTAGCGATGCCTTTAGCAAAGAACAGCTGAACTACAGACGGGAGCTACTGGCCGCGGTTCTGGCAATGAAACACTTCGAATCATACCTGCTATTCCGAAAGTTCGCTGTCAGGACAGATCATAGTGCCCTATGATGGATTCAAGGTCTCAAAAATCCGGAACAGTGACTGTTTCGGTGGTTGACGACACTGCCAGGTCTGGACTTTGAGGTTTTCCATCGGCCGGGTGCGCAGCATACGGCTCCAGACGCTCTTTCCAGACGACCGTGCGAGGAAAACTGTAAAAGGAAGCGCAGGAACGAGAGGACGATGATAGGATAGACGTATACCACGGGAATACACTGCAGACGGCGGTAGATTCTCCGATCCGTATGCTAATGTGTTCACGAGCCGGAATTTTCTGCGGTGTTCCATGGGACAATTATGTTCTTCAAACGGCGCAGCTGTACGACCCGGACCTAGCTCCGATCCTCAAGGCTAAGCTCAAGGGGGAGAAGCCGAACCGAAAAGAATTATCGGATCCAAGCGAAGCTACCCAGTACCTGCTGTGAAACGTTTTGAGTGTGAAGAATAACATATTACATCGGAAATGGTATGGACCAAGTGGTCATGAGTGGCTTCAGATCTTTGCTCCAAGATCACTGAGACCTGCAATCATTTTAGCTGCACATTGTCCCATGCCAAACGCCAATTTTAAAAGGAATAAAATGATGGCGCATATTAGAACCAGGTATTATTGGCTGGAGTACCTCCACGACATTAACATTCATCTGGCCATTTGTCGGCACTACCTGCGTCGGGTAAATCCTTGTCGACGAAGGGCACCCATTCAGACATACAACGTGGGAGCAGTGTTCCAACGCGTTGCAGTGGATATTCTGGGAACGTTTCGAGAAAGTGGTGATGGGAACAGGTACCTAGTCACGTGTTATGATCAGTTCACGCGCTGGCCAGAGGCAGTTGCTGTAAAAGATACCAAGTTGGAAACTATCGCGGGGGCTATACTATACAATGTCTTCAGTAGTTTTGGCATACCGCATGAAATTCACTCGGACCGGCAATCATCATTTGTTAGTGCATTATTCGAGAACGTGATGAAACTGCTTGGAATTCGCCACACCAAGACTACCTGTCTGTTTAGACTACGGATGTCAAAAACCGACCGATATAACCGAAAAACCGGTTTATTGAGTTCGGTTAACCGGTATAAACCGGTCTTGTTTCCACCTCGGTTTTAACCGGTTAACCGACGGAGAACCCTAATAACCGAAGGGGAAAAAACCGATAGCGGAAAAATACAATAAAAACACGGAAACTGAAACAAAGTGTAGTTTTTGTTACCGCTACAGTTGGTAAGGTCGTGCGTGATTGATGAAGAGCAGAGCCACGAATGTCGAAAGCGGTGAGTATCGATAATCATATCGATTCAGGAGAGGCGTATCGATAC
>Ga0058701_10004290_pt1 | contig 11544 bp, 5 predicted proteins | sample AgamicOrMae_FD_97039 | JGI IMG/M metagenome (GOLD analysis project Ga0058701, IMG submission 97039) | Agave microbial communities from Guanajuato, Mexico - Or.Ma.e | ecosystem: Host-associated > Plants > Phyllosphere > Phylloplane/Leaf | place: Guanajuato, Mexico | collected 2012-06-04 | reverse complement strand
GAGGCCAGGTGGAGGCCATTTAACTCAGGTTAACCTAACCTAACCAATGCGGTTGTTTGTCCTCAATCGTATTATGAAAGGTTGAATAGTAAAAACGAAAACCTGTTTTAGGGAGTTCTATACCTGTTTTGGGTTTGAAACTAAAACGGGGGTTGTACTTATTTTGGTAATTTTTCAAGATAGGCCTATGTTCAATCACATCATTCAGAAGGTCTCGGCGAGAGCTTTCCACTGATGTGGCTGAACATTGGTCTATATTGAAAAATTACCAAAATCCATACTACCCCCGTTTTAGTTTGTGTTTTGTTTTAACTTATGCTGTTGTTTGTCCTTAATCGTATCATGGAAGGTTGAGCAAGGGTGGATAACAGGTGGGAAATTCGAGCTTTATAAAGATTTCGTTTGAGATTGGAAGAGTGGATCCGTTCACAAACTAGCCTAGTGTATTTTCTCGGGCTACTTTGAAAAAGTTTCTTGTTCTTTGGCGCTTAGCGATGGCAACGGCGCAGCCTACTTGATTGAGCAGCCCGGCAAGGCGGTCCCCATTGTGTTGGGCCTCTCTTTCCAACTCCAAGTTTGTCCCTAATTTCAGAATGATCTAATGGCAGTGCTCGCTGCTCCCCCAAACGATAGCCATTCTTCTCAAAGTGGCCTGTTAAAATATTCTTGCAGTGGTGCGGCTGCGGCTGGCTTATCCTTCCCAAAATAAAAGGCAGGCAGCACCGCCGCCGCGCCGCGGTTAGTCGTGGCGAGCCGCGCCGTATCAATTCAAGGGATATCAGCTTGTTAGAGCGAAAGGCTGCCTGCTCTGTTTCCAGCGTTGCGTTGCGCTACGCTGCGCTACGCTGCGCTACGCTGCGCTACGCTGCGCTACGCTGCGCTACGCTGCGCTGAGCTGCGCTGGGCGAGAGCGCCCAATCCAATACGGAACCACCCCTGACGCCCTCTCCTCAAACTTTATTCTATTTCGCCTCTTCATTGCCTAGGCCTAACCCATATTACACTGGAAATAGGAGAGGTGGAATTTTTAGACTCTTGTGTTCCGCCTCTTGTCTGCGAGAGGAGCGAGGCACAAGGCACGCAACCCTGCGGAATCTGGGCTGCAAATGAGTGGAGCGCCAGCGAAGCGAGACATAAACTTCACACGTTTTACACCGAAAATAGAGCATGCCGAGGCGTTGAGGAAAATTGTTGATAACAGGTTCCCTTTTTTTACGGTAACGAGTAAATTTTACCCGGAGGTTTTGAACGAATATGTCTTGTTATCCGGCTGATTTTTAACGTTATTCTACACGTTAAAAAAGCGCAATTTAAAACTATGACTTTTTACTTCTGACTTTTTAACTATTTTTTCTCCAAAAGTTATGGCTTAAATATTTTGATTGTTATTTTCAAAGAACCTTTTTAACAATTTGTAAAAATGATTTGTACAGATGCAAATCAAGTAATCTTCAAGCATTTTTTTTTTAACCGTAAATCTTTAGTTTTGAAAGTGATTTTTTTTTCAAAATTTGAGCATTTTTTTTAATTATTTATTTTTTATGATATTAAGTAAGGGAAGCTTTGTAATTGATATGAATGCATCGATGCATAAGCTCAATGCAGTTAATATATTTTCACGAATACCTATTTACGAATACCTATTACCTGAATGTGAGAGGCGCAAGATTAGCTGAACGAGAGGGAAAAGCAAGATTGGTGGTGGGCGGGGGAAGGACTGTGCAGTTGAATGGGATGCCGAAAGGGGGGGGCGTTGAAAGAGGGGCGACGGGCGCCAGATCGGGGCATTTGAAGCTAAAAAATGACCAGGGGGCAGTGCCTCGGTACTACCAACGCAATGCTCTTCTAACAAAGTGGACGAACATGATGAGCACAAAGGAGCGCCGGTGCGCTGTGGGGGTGCGACAAGGACGCGGCTAGTACACTCTAAATTTTTAAGGTTGCATTTTCACCCTTTTGGTGCAACCCTTACGACGTTTAGCCGAGCGGAGCGATAGCGGAGCGAGGCACAAGCCACGAAACCTAACCTAACTTAACCTAGGGTCACCTAATTAAACGGTCGCCAAGCCCGATGCCGCTTACTTCTCGGCGGTTCTAAATCGGCCGCCGAGAAGTAAGCGGCATCAGGTTTGGCGACAGCCGAGCGGAGCGATAGCGAAGCGAGGCACAAGCCACGAAACCTTACCTAACTTAACCAAGGGTTACCTAATTAAGCGGTCGCCAAGCCTGATGCCGCCTACTTCTCGGCGGCCCTAAATCGGCCGCCGAGAAGTAGGCGGCATCAGGCGACAGCCGAGCGGAGCGATTGCGAAGCGAGGCACAAGTGACTTTAACTAATTTTGGTTAACGGCAAGGGGCTTGCTTATGACAGGTTAAGTTAGGTTAGATGCCTCTTGCCTCGCTCCGCCGGATTTGACGACGAAAGGTTTAACCAAAAGGTTGAAATTGCTACCTTAAAAAATTAGAGTGTAGGAAGTACGTTACTGTTAATTTGTAACACATCAAAACATTTGCTACTTTACCAAACTTTCCAACTCCTCGCCGTTACTTATAATTACTACCTTTTTGCAAGAAGGCAAGGCAGCACTTAACTCGTTACTTTTCAAACAACGAACTACAATATTTGTTACTCTTCCTGTTCTTTGTAAATTGAAGGGTGGCTCTTTCCACCTCTTTCGTTCCACCTTTCGTTGCCAAGGGTGGAGTGAGGAACAAGGAATTCAACCCAACTTGACCTGACATATCGCCCTTAAGCCTCACACAGAGATTAGTTTACGTCCTGCTTCCGCTCCGCTTGGCTTTTGACGAAAGGTGGAACACCGAGAGAATTCCACCTCCCAAATTTTCAGTGTCCTTAAATCGTGCTTCTCGGAAAAAGACGTCATTTTGACGTCGAAGCGTGGGATTCGATTCATATTCGCAAGTTTACGTACGATATAAATTAATATTAAAAACCTTAATCTAGGAATTTATTTATATTTTTAAAAAGAGTTGTACGTAATTATAATTAAAGAAGACTTAATAAAAGAAGATTTAATATTGCCCTTATCCACAAAATCTACGGCACGTTTAAGGAGGATTTATTAAAAATAAATTGAACGTGAAAAAGGAACCTGTTCGTTGGAATATAGGATTAAGTCGTGTTGGATTATCAAATAATCCAAATCAAGTTTTCGTGAGTTCATTTTTTGACTTTTTTTCTCATTTCATATCAAAATGATTTCTAAGAGTGAAGTAACTTCTTCAATTGAGTTTTCCGAGCTCGATTTTGTTTTAGTAGTTTTTCTACATTTTTTTAGAACAAGAACTTTTTTTTAAAAAAAAAGCTTTATTTTTTGTTTTCCAACGCATTTAGATTTTTTAAAGATTTAGTTAAAGATTTTGAAGCTTTCTTTTTGAAAGGAGCGATAAAAACACTGGAAAGTGAGCTTTATAAACCAAAATGTTTTGCAGTACGGCTAGCTTATATTGTAATTTTTTTCTGGCAAAATATTTTTTTAATTATTTTTTTGCGTTCTCGACTTTAGTATTTAAAGGGTTATTGGGAATTTACTTCTTCTGAATACAAGCGCTATGTTTTGATGCTGTATGCGCACTTTTGGTTTAAAATCATATCAAAAATAGCGTAGAATATAAAACAGAATTTTCTGCTTACATGTATTGTACTACTTTGCAAGGGTTTACGGGTAGGCCTGCAGTTTAACTAAAACATTCAGAAAATCAGGCATTGAAATAAAAACGAATCTTGAAAGATAAAATGTGGGCCTTTGAAATCAACTTATCCATGTCGAATGACGATTTTTTCCGAAGGAAAGACTGATTTTTGGTCGACTTTTTCGGGGGCTGCGAGCCTAGAAACTCTTGTGCTGTGCAAGAGGCATAAATGCCGAAAACCTATCGGAAGACGCCCCTTCCCAAGAAATAAGCCCTTGTGAGATCCTTTTCAACTGACCAAGAAATTCGCTTCAAATTAATATGAATTTTTTGTTATTCATTTTTCTTGGAATTCATTTCTCATGCTCGCAGTAATCACGATACATCACACAATAGTTTCAAGAAAAGTTCGCAATCTCAAAGTACTCGCATATTCCATATTCAGTTCAATTTTAAATGTACTCCAATGACCAGTTTTTCTTAATACAAAACTTACTTGTCGATTCTAAGGTCTTTGGGGACTGCTTGATTAAGTATACGAATATCTATCTCGAGAGAGCACTGAGATTTAAAATGTTTACTCCCCTTTTGTCAGCCTTCATTCATCACACCGTGAGGATGAACAGCAACGCAACCGCGTAGCTTACGTCAACTTAAGACAGGTTAAATGCCTTATGCCTCGCTCTGTGGTCGCTCCTCTCGGCTTGCTTGCGGAGCCGACCACAGGTGGAACGCAACAGGTGGAAAATATCACCTTTCAAATTTGCAGTAGAGCACAACTCACGGTATAAAAGGTTTTGTTATACCAACAAAATCATTTCTTTAAAGAAGGATAACAAAAATATTTTGTTACAACAAAATGTTTAGTTCTAGCAACAAAACGTTTGGTTGCTGCAGCAAAATTTCTGGTTGCAGCAACAAAAAAATTATTTGTTGTCTCTAATTTTGTTGCCGTAACAAAACCATTTTTTTCCGTGGCTGACGATAAGCTATGCCGTAAGGTCGCAAAAAGAGCTCAGACATATAAAAATGCATATGCAACCCGCGTGATATGTGTGCGCTGCAGTTGCCTACCTCTCCATTTACGCCAGTCTTTCGCAGCTGAAAGCCTTACAGAACAATACGATATTTGACCATCGAATATGTCGTTCTCCACAACATACCAAGAATATATAACTAGTTTCTAGTATACTCGAAATGATAAATATACTTGTTTTAAGATTGTAACTAATTGTAAGCGACTTTATTCGTGATTCAAAAAGACAATGCGATCAGAAAGGCTAAATTTGAAACTAGTTCATGATAACGTCAGCTCATGTTCATTTTTTTAATGTTTATTATTGATTACAATTATACTTGGATTTAGACAAGTTAATCTTGGTTTAACGCATTATGCTTGCGTTTAGTATCTCGGTGAGTGGAGATTAGATGTCAGTATTTAAAAGATGAGTTCGTATATCGTTATAATATATTTTTCCCGTTCAAGTTTGTTTTCGTAGATTGCTAAAGTTGGATAGTGGAAGGAGGTTGTATTGAATCTTCCTCGACCGCATTATCGCTAAGTTTTAAGTGGTTTCAACAGTTGACAAAGCATGACGGACAGGTTCGGAGACTGTGATTCACAGCAAGGTTCCCCTTTGTTTGCAGTACAAGTTTCCACATCTCAAAAACTCTCCAATATTAGTATGAGCAGCTCAATTATACAAGAAACTACCTCAATTCCTTGTGAGAAATTAAGGTTTAGACAACAGACGTGATTTGTTTCTTGGAACCATAACCATGTACGTAGGGCACTACTTACATGAGCGAACATACCGGAACACTTATTTCGTGCCGCACTTTGCGTCTGTAAAAACGGCCGAAAAGTTTCATTGTTGAATTGCATCCTATATGGATATTTCGACACATAAAACTCTCGCGTCGAGTTTATTTCAACATACAATCTGATTCGCCGTCCGGGATGAAATATTTGTTTTGCGAACGAGACTTAAGCGGACATATTTCAAGTAAATTCTCGATCCGTCTGATTTTTCACTTCTTTTACGGAACAGATTTCCTCGTTTTTTTTTCAGTTTGCTATCAACCCTCAAGATGTGCCATGTTTTATAAAGATTTGACGAAATATGAATCGTGAGTGAGGGGAGAGGAGATTGCAATTTCATGCGTCGGCATATTCCTGCGACGCGACGGTGCCCCAGAAAGATCGTTGGAACATCAGTCTGGCAATAAAACAACTTCCCCAAAGTATTTTACCGTCTGGAATTGAGTTGATTAAAGCGCGGTACCCAAGGAAGTATTTCGCGTGGAGGAACATGTCTACTGGTCACTTCTGGACAGTTGTATCATGGCATTCGTTTCTAGTCGGTAAAAAGAATTGAAATATTTTGCGAAAGGCAAAATTTGAGTGAAAGGTAGAGAAAAGAGCACGCGTGCTTGCGGCACGTTGCGGCACGCTGCGGTGGCCGCGGGGCCGAGCCGGGCCGGGCGCCGGGCCGGGCCGCGCGCCGCGCCGGAACCCGGAGATCGATGGCGAAAACGCAGGCTGCCTTACGGAGGCCAATATTGCCGACTCTTTCGGCCTTTTCACCGGATTCGGAAAGCCTCGCGTAAAAGTTAAGTGAAAAGCACTGTGGATTCTCGCCGAGCGAGCCACACACGGTCAAACGGAAGCAAAGGCCTCGAGCGCCTTGCTGCACTGGAGCCAGCCCTTCGTAGCCCGCGACTAGAATTGCTAATCCAAAGGAGTACCTACCACTCGGTACTCAGCACAGCACTCGTCGAAAGATCCGCAGGGGTAGGAGCACAAGGCACTCGCGACCGAGCCGAACACGCCGTGAGTCTGGTCCGAGAGCGCTCGGGTCCGGTCCGTCCGGTCGGGCCCGGTCCGGTCGGGTGTACGACAGCGCGCAGTCTATTCGGTTGGGCTCGTCTCCCTGATTCACCGAGACCCGGCCGGCGATGCCCGCGCCCACGGAGCGTCCTTACCAGCCGGCCACCACACCCAGAATGCTGATCCTTTTTGGAGCCGGCGAGGGTGGCTAGCTGGAAGGCTGGCTGCCGCGCGGGGGGAGGGAGGAAAGGGGGTTGACAGGTCGCGGCGCGCCGCGCAGCAGACACGTTGGGCTCGCCACGGCACGGCAGGCGCCCGCGGTGGCAGGCAGGCCACGTTGCGGGGCCGGCCGCGCCGCTGTGCGCCGCGCCGCTCTGCGCCTGCTGGCGGCGCACACCCAAATGAAACGAGGAATAGGCGCATGCCTTTCTCCCTCTCTCTCTCTTTCTCTGTCTGTGCTCGCACGGCGCCGCTCCGTCGCCCCACTCGCTTGCTCCACTGGGGTGGTGCGGTGGCTGGAGTGGCACCAAGGGAAAAATGACGTACGGAACGGATGGACAGACGTCGGTGTCGCGAGCCGTGCTGTGCTCTGCTCTGCTCTGCTATTGGTGGGAGGAATTGATTCAATGATTGATGAATTTGCTGAGAAAAGACTCACAATCAGCTCACAGGGAGTCGGCCCTCAGCGGTACACAGCAAATCTTGAAGATGGCATTCGCTGCCTCTTGTTATCCATCTTCCGTCGCCGAGTGAGGACGAGCGGGGCATCACCTTCTTTAACGTAGCCAGTCATTGTTGAGACCTTCAGCCTACGGGCGGCAGTAACTATCGCCGAGAAGTAAGCGCCATTTAAAGCGCTGGTGGTTGAGCGGAGCGACAGCAAACCGAGGCACGAGGCACCTTACCCACTCTCATCCTCATAATGAAAGCTTGAGCCGGCTAAGCACAAAAGGTAGAAAACGCAATCTGCCAAAATTAAGAGTGCTCGTTTGAGTGTCGCATCCCATTCAGAGAAATGTCCCAAGTTTATCTTCTCATCAATCCCGAGATAAGAACTTAAATGAACTCAATTTTCTTTCCTCCAGTAGTCTCTAAACTTTTGAGATCATTCGCTTTTAATTTTGATCAAATCTTGACTCTCCTTCTCGAAAAGGTTTCATCCCACTTCAAGCGAATGCGCTCACGAAGAAAATGAATTTCGCTCTTTGTTGGATGAGCATGGTTTTGAAACCGCAGGATATACTTTGGGCCGACAGTAAGTATGCCCTGACAACTTGTTACACTTTGTGAAAACGTTAAATGTTCGAAAAGAAACCTAGTCGGATTATTCGAGCCTCGCGTTGCTTGCTCTTCATAGCAAGCACTGTTATTTCAGAGAAGGAATTTTCTAAACCTCGTCAAATAAGTGCCAAAAAACTTGGTAAACGTTAAGCTAGACTAATCCAACAATATAATAAGTTAAATGTCTTGAGAGTAGGTTACATGTCTTGGGCCTAGCGACAAAAGGTGGGGTGGAAAATTCGACCTTTCTTGGCCGTGAACGCCAACTCGGACACGAGTGATTTTCACTCGAAGACTTGAGAATCCTGCTTGTGAGTTCGCTTCGGGGTGTGCCCCATATGTTCTCTTCTCTCGACTCCTTTTACCTCCCCGACTAGGAGGCCGGGTGCACTCTGAATTTTTAAGGTTGCATTTTCAACCTTTTGGTTCAACCCCTACGACGTTAAGCCGAGCGGAGCGATAGCAGAGCGAGGCACAAGTCACGTAACCTAACCTAACTTAACCTAGGGTTATCTAATTAAACGGTCGCCAAGCCTGATGCTTCTTGCTTCTCGGCGGCCGATTTAGGGCCGCCGAGAAGCAAGCGGCATCAGGCTTGGTGACAGCTGAGCGGAGCGATAGCGAAGCGAGGCACAAGTGACTTACTAATCTTGGTAAACGGCAAGGGGCTTGCTTATGATAGGTTAAGTTAGGTGGGATGCCTCTTGCCTCGCTTCACTATCGTTTCACTCAATTTTGACGGCAAAGGGTTGAACCAAAAGGTTAAAATTGCTGCCTTAAAAAATTAGAGTAGTCTATTGTGGCTGTGACCATCGCCTAAACCGAGGCTACGAGAGGAACTCGGATACCTCGTCTGCTTTTGAGCGATGTTTAGCAATTCAGCCGGACATGTTAACTCGGGTCGGACAAACCACCAGATTTGCCAACTGGGGTTGTACATCAGGGCCCGTGGAGTGGGTGCGTGCTTTCGGCTGTTTCCGGAAGGCACTCGGCAAGCACCGCCGTGATCAGCTTCCGCGCTGCGGATACGATTCACCGACACTGAATTGACTGAAATAAAGTCAATCTAGTCAACGAGTCTAAATTGGCCTATGAAGGCGGCCCACGCTTAGCACTCGGCTGACTTAAAAAACTGCGATTCGTTTTTTTTTTTGTTTCTTTTATAATCTTCCCATTCGGTCATTCTTATGAATGATAAATCCTAAAATGTGAGGTAATGCAGCGAAAGAACCTTGAAATGCGGTGAAATGATTTTGGCAAAACATGACTTACGAGTGGACCACCAAAAGTCGTTGGTTCGTGTGATGTTCTCTTCGCCATTTTCCAACCTCTGCGAGCAAAACTAACCGCGTTCGTACTCCGAGTTTTCCTGCAAAGTTTCGTGCTTTTGCAATATCTTGAGGGAATATTTTAAATCCATGTCTGACGTAGTAGGTCAGTCAAGACTGACAGTATGTCACTTTTATCCTTTTTTTTTGTCACTTGAAACAATATTTGTCACTTTTTCAAAAACTCACTTTAGCCTCTGTCGTTATGAGATGACCCTCAAATATGATCGCTTATTGGCGGTTTGCCCCCGTGCAGAAGAGCATTGTAAGTTACGCCCTCCACTCCATCCTCCCGGCCTTGAACTTCCTTCCTCTCCTGGTCCCTTTAAAATCGACGAATTGAGCAACACACATCGATTCTAACCTTTTTCAGTGTCCCTTAATATGATCCAACCGTCAAAACGTAAGATCCCACCAAAAAAAATTCGGGCCAAAAAATTGAAAAAATCCTAGGCCTTGCCTTTTTTCAAATTTTCAGTCGAAATTTTTTTGTCGAATATTTTACGTTTGATTGTTGGGATTAATTAAGGGGAAGTAAAAAATGTATTTACCGTCGGCTGTTGCCCACTTTGTTCATATATTACCCCTAAATTGGAATTTAAAATCATTATCCCACGTAAAAGTAGACCCCTGAAAATTTGATCGCGATCAGGCTGCTTTCAATCGATTACGCAAGTTATCTCAATGATGACTGGCACACAGACGGCCAGACTTATCTCGTGAAACTACCAGGCGTCTTGTTTTGAAAACTGTAAAACAAGTTTACTGGATGAGTTGTGCACGAGCTTACAATACCCTTCTACTGCATACCTGTTCTTCTTTTTAACGGATGAATCACAGAACTCCAACGGACAGATAAATCGTGCGTCTGCAACCGCCTACACACGGGTGTGTTGCGGTTGCCTACCTCGCACTTCCTGATTCCGAGTGAGGGTAGGCAACCGCGATACACTCGTGTGTAGGCGGTTGCAGGGGGTGGATCACCATGAAAGCGCCTTCGCGGAATAAAAATCGAAACTTTTTTTCCTTGAAACCATCCGGGATCCAGACTTGCTTTCGGTCGCGTATTGCAAAAAGTCATTTTTTGGCAGAAAACACCTCTTTTCGTAATTGCTGTTGAAAACATATAGGCCAGAGATTAAGCTGAAGTTGCAACAGAAACAATACATAGACGTATGTAATTCGCAATGTTTGTGCAAGCCGTTGGCGATACTCAACGCTCTCCCCGTTTGAAAAGAGTAGCGCCAAGGTGTTGGGCTCCAATACTCTCACTGGAAGAGGAGCGAAGTCAAAAGCCGATCCGCAGTTGAGCGGTTGATCGGATCCCTCGTGTAAAAATCAAACGAAATCAATCATTGAAAAGACAGATTTTAGAAAAATTGTAAGAAAAAAAATGTGCGAGGAGCATAATTGTTCGGAGGGCAACATGATGTAGGTTTTTGTATTTTGTTTCGACTGTGTAGACCGATGCGATGCCCAGTTTCAAAGCAAGGACGATTACAAACGCAATGTCTTTATGATTACCCGAAATATGAAGACATCTCTGAAAGGCAGGATTACGTATAATCCTGTTTCTCATCGATTTCGTTTCGTAAATTTTAATATGCCTATTTGCCAAAAAAAACACGTTTAAACACGTCTCTGCTTCCATATGTTAATATAAATTATGATAATGGCGCAAAATATCGAGGTTTAGATTGAAATCCTGTTTGTGGAACCGTTGTCGGTTTTAAAGAAAACGTCGAGATATGCGGTTTTTAGCAAAACGTCAGGCAATAAATGCAGCCCTATGAAGAGGGCGACATAGTACAAGAATTGTGACTGGAATTATCGCGATTAACGAGTGAAACGTTAGTAAGATTGAAATGGGAGGGAGGGAGCACACAAGCGGAAATAGAGCAATGTAGCATGAAGGGAACGCGATTATTCAAATATGACTATCAATGCAGCGAAGTGGTCATTTGAAGAAAGAGCGCCAGCGCCCGCTCGTGAGAGGAGAGGGGAGGGGAGGCCCAAGGGGAGGCCTGCTGAGGGATGGGAAGTCTCCTCAATGACTCCACAACTTCTTGCTATTCCATGTGATTTGGTGATGCTTTTATTATCTGTTTGAAATGCTCGACACTTAGTTGAATTTTCCACTACCGCTAAATTGAGCCAAAAGATGGGATAGAAGACTTGCGACCCTACATTTGAGCTTACTGCGGCTGAGAAATCGGCTCGGCAACCTTAAGGTGAGGTTATTCGCACGCCTCGTCCCGCTCGACGTCGCTTTTGGCCCCGAAGGGGGGACACGATCAAATTCAACTCTACAGTGCTTTCAATGGGTATCTGTCATAAGCGCCAAAAACCACAAGCGCCAACGCCGCAAGCGCCAATCCGTAACCGCCAAACGAGAAAAGTCGCAAACGCCAAAGGTCTTAACCGCAATACTAACCTTACTTAACCTAACTT
>Ga0058701_10004289_pt1 | contig 11544 bp, 8 predicted proteins | sample AgamicOrMae_FD_97039 | JGI IMG/M metagenome (GOLD analysis project Ga0058701, IMG submission 97039) | Agave microbial communities from Guanajuato, Mexico - Or.Ma.e | ecosystem: Host-associated > Plants > Phyllosphere > Phylloplane/Leaf | place: Guanajuato, Mexico | collected 2012-06-04 | reverse complement strand
GCCATACAGATGGCAGCGCGCCCTAGCGGACAGCGGCGGAAGCTCGGTTTGCTGGACGCGATTCGGGGGCCGCGCGGGAAGGCCAGTCCGTGCTCCATATATAACTCCGTGGGCGAACGGAGATGCGACAGAGATGCTACACTAGGGGGGAGCCTGGGTTAGAGTAATCATGAGCGTTATCCAAATAGAGGGCTCTACATGAGAGTTACTCTCATGGAGTAATGTTATTCTATATAACCTTAGGTTAGAGAGTCTCGTACCTACGAGGCTCTTTAAAACCACTCCCGTCGAAAATGGGAGACGTTTTCTAACGCCGCTTGTTTGCGCGAGTTGCCTACTTACAGGGTGAGAGGCAGCCTTTGCTCGGGCGAAGACAGGTTGTAAAAGTTGTAAATAAAGCTTAGTGAATTATGAGGTAAAAGATCTATGTGCTTTGAAAATTCTTTGGAAAAAATGTTCAATAATGCACATTAGTTCTTTTTTTTTAATAAAGAAAAATAGAGGGCTCTACCCCATGCAAAGTTTTCCACCATGACAACACACACCTGTTTGGTTTTCTTTTATCGACAGTGGATTGTTTTTATAGAAGTCTGAGCATTTAGGAAATCTCGTTTTGTCTTCAGAGGGTGGTTGGTCGTATAAGACAGCAATAAGTCCTCTTTATCTCGTTGGAGGATAAGAGAGCGTCATCCAAAGGGGTTTGGAATGACAATGCGCACCGGTACCGTATGGCGATTTTTATCTGCTAGTTTTTGGTGGCAATTCAGCAAACGGTAACAACCATCAAAATATGTATCTTTGATGAAGAATAAAAAGACATCCCATTGACTGACTAACGGTTCCACTTTGGTATCTCGGTATATCTTCTGCATAGGTAATGGGGGTGCCATTATCTACTGCTTACTATTGTTGCGACCTCAGAATTGGTTGCATCATATTTGGCTACGTCGAGCTGGTACGTACCGGTACATTAACACAATGATATCTTTTTTTTTTGTATCTATAATGCCTGTTTTTTTAAAATCTAGATTGTATTTTTTGGAGAACGCTCCGGGGCCAAATGCCGAAAATTTTATTTGATCGAGCTCATATTAAGCTACCTTTCCCTTAGTAGTAAAGAAACACGCCCTTTTACGTTCCTGCTCGTCCTTCCGGAAATATAACCCGTACCGTTTATCTCAGAGCATCAGTCTGGGTCGCCAGTGTTTATTATTATTATTATTTTATATAAAGCGGGTAGCATGCCCTATCGGTCCACCCCTGATGCTGATAACGCAGCTGCCACTTCCTCTTCATCCAGATTTTTTAAAACAAACCTAAATTGTTTTTATTTTTTGATTTTTTTTAACTTTCCAGGTTGGCTTCCTCCTCGGGACGATCGTTTTTTCGTTAATCGCAGGATTACAATGGCCAGATAACCCTCCAGGTAAGATTACTTGTTAGTGGATGGAGGCTATAGGCTAGGATGCCACTCACATGCCTTCAGTAGTTATCTTCAGTGACGACGGCATCATATATATTTCCTCTGTGTTGATTTAAGGAGGAAAAAAAAGAAAAAGGTATATGGTTTGAAATATTAAGTCTTCCATTTACCCTTTGAATACCTACCCATTATTTTTATCTGAGGGCTCGATTATTTCCATACCAAGTTCAAGACTTATCTAAAAAAATAGCCAACCACCAGGTTTGTTTCTAGTTAAACTGTTAATTTATCCTCCCTTGCACAGATGACATCGAGCAAGCGTCCAAAATTATCTTTCTTCTAGCTGCCATCTTGTTGTTGCCCTCCGGGGTAACCCTTTTGATCGGAGCATACAAGGTATGAGATGGGCCAGAGGCGATCGGTTTGAGAGCGAGTGCGCGAGCAATTATCTACTAAGTCACGTAAAGGCACATTGCCCTCAGTTCTCTGCAGACATTCATACAGCTTTTTAGAATAGATTTCGAAGCGAAGTCACTTAGTTGTCCATTCCTTTTCCAGGAAGAGCCCCAGTACGTGCTAGCACATCTCATCATAGCTTTGGTAGTTCTGATTTTAGGAGTAATTGCCTGGTTCCTACCTGTTGAAATAACGCCATGGTGGATCACCATCTTAATAATTCCGCCGCTAAGTGAGTAGATATGTTTGGGCTAGAGAGCCTCATAGGCAGAGAGGCGACAACTTATTCCCGCGGCGTGCGCCGATTGGTGGGATGCAAGGGTGACGTGGTAGCTGACTCCTCTCTCCCTGTGAGGCTCTCTAGTTTGGGCTAGTCACTGTGTGGCAGGAATTCAATCGCTGATAATGCATTTTTTTTTATTTTTCAGTGTTGGCCATTGAGGATGGGTTGGTAGTGATCAGTTATTACAGGGAAATCTCTTGATGAACCGGAACCAGGAGGAGCGTTTCACGAGCTCCAAGTTATTCCACTTGGAGTTAGCAACGTCCCAGTCCGACAAAAGTAGCCGGACCATCTCAACCTTTGGGGTGCGTCGAAGACGACAATTAAGGTCGAATGCGAGATTGGATGGCAGTGGTGTTTATTTACAGAAAATAAAGTTTTGTGGTTCTTTTTTCAACCGTTCTACATAGTTTTCGAAAAGTATATGGTACAGGTAAAAATATTAGATTCCACGAAATAATGAACCGGTTGTTGGGAAACCAATATAAAAATGGCGTGGCCAGTAACACAATCCAACGCGGTTGTTTGACCTTTTTCTGTTAGTTTGAGTAAATGGCGGCAATTTTGTTCACGCGTTACAATTAAAGCTGACTTCGCTCATACTCCCAAAGTGTTAAGTGACTTATCAGTAGGCCTCCGATTTAAGTATTGCCACTGAAGAAAAATACGCAAATCGGGCACTGATACCAGGCTCTAGTGATGTGGAGTATGAACGTTTTCCGTTTTCTTTCACACAAACAAAGAAATAATAACAACCGGTGGGTCAAATGTAGAACAGCACGACAGCAGAAAAGCAAAGTCTGGCCGTGATAATCAAATCGAAGTTCATCTCTTTGTTATCTTTGCATTAATTAAACTTCCCTATGGCAAGATTCGATTCCTTCACGCATGCTAATCAAAGGTGCTTTATTTAGTTAAGACATAATGTAATGTACGTCAGAAAATAAATAATCGCTTTAAATCTAAATGGCAGAGTAAAGAAGCAGTAATATTCCTACTGCGTTCAGACATGTAAAAAATACAAAACGCTAATAATGCAACACATTATGCTACCATATTTGCTCTAAGAAGATTCTCACTCACATGCGCGTGTCTTATTACATAGTTAGGCTGTACCCTCGTCCATTGTTTCACATCGTCATAAAACCAGTCTTAAAAAATAATAACGCGCACAGGCCAAACGTTCACCCTGAATCGAAAGCATCCAATGAAAATCCGCCAATCAACAATTATTTTCTCTCAATATTCTCACTTTAAAAAGAACCTCTACTTTTAGGTATTTTTTTTGCTTATACCCTGTAGGTACATTTGTTTCACATAAAGTTTCGAAGATAATCTCATTTCATTAAAAAATGATTTTGTCCGTTGTCAAATTTGCACGATAAACCTTCGGATAGACAATAATCACAATGCAATTATACCTGCTGTGCGTGTTTGCACATGCATTGATATCCCGAACCTTTTAAAACAAGAATTTTATTGAAGTTCATCGTTTCCGAACAACAAACTATATATTTGATTTTACGCTGTATTTTACTTAGCTCCATTACTAGATCCCTTTTTGTGCGTACGGTAAAATGCTCACACATGGGGGAAAAATGAGGCTACGTTTCAAACAATCTATGAAAATTTGCTTGATGGCGACCCATGTCAAAGTTCAGGAGCCATGCCGAGTCAGTTAATATTCCTTTTGATTGAAGGGATCAAAATTATTTCCAATAAAAGGAAATACACAAGAAGTAAACATCCTGGTCTTACCGATACGTTACGACTACTCATGCATCAGTACCTATAAAAATAAAAAGGCCCACAATATCGCTTGGACGACTCAAGGCTTGCAGAGGGCGTACAACAGACGATTTTTCACTATACATTCTTGTCAAGCCGAAAAATGTTTGATGGTTTTTTAAGGCACAAGCTGTGAAATTTACCCTTTCGTGATCTAGCTTAACCGTAGGTTTGTTTAAATGGGTCACAAGATTTTTGAATGACATGAAACTTTGATTAGTTCGTTTTAAAATTGCATCATATTCTTAAAGAAAAGAAAAAAAAATAAGTGAGGGGCAATATATCAGAGAAGTGGTACGGGTGTTAAATCGATTACACTAAATGAGCAGTATTTGCAGTTTAAAAAAGGTGAGAATTAGAGCCTTCATTAAAGGCCTTACAACATTGCAAAGCAATCAAATTAATACTGCAACGAAAGAAAACGCATGCGTTTTTGGTACCAGCCGACCTTGTCGAATATCATGTTAAGCGGGAAACAAAAAAAAAACGTTAATGTCCTCAATCCGCCACACATCTGCGCTTAAAAAGCAATGGGCAATATAAAACGTGGCATAAATTTAAAAAAAAAACAGCCGTAAAGAATGAGTAAAAATGGAAAATCGTAGCGACTTATCGAATCTGGATGTTACGAAATATAAATTAGCAATCTGCAGAAAATGTTTAAAACGCCAACCTGGTCCGAGCAAAGCACTCTTTCTAATCCATCATAGAGTTGAACGTGGAATGTTGTTGCCTTCCCAAACTCCAATGTGTTCCAAACACTTTTCGAATCCGTATCACTCTTAGAGTAGGCGCAGTGAGAGAGAAAAGTACATTTGACTAGATGAAAACAGATCCTGGTCCAACAAAAAATCATAAATAAGTATAAAAACTCGTCGAGTCAGGCACAAAACGAAACTTGTATCCTGCGCCGTTGTGGTAACACGTCCGAAGTAACACGGAACAAATATTTACACTTGACACTACAACACGAACAAAAACTTGTCTATTTACAATGAATGGAGGATGCACTCATCGTTTCTCAAAGACATCCTAGGGCAGTTTGTGAGCAAGTACTCCCACCACAGCGTCATTTTTGCTCGACTTTGATCACTTTTTAACTCTAGAATGCAAGTTTCTTAAACTTGATGGTCCTCTTCAATTCTTTTATTCCTAAATAATACTTCGTTAGTTTGTTTTGTAGTTTGGCGGCAAGGTTCCTTTTCTTTCGAGTCTTTGAGCCGCGCCTTCCTTAAATACATGGTCAACTCCGTTCGCGGCTCGGTTCGCGGCTCGGTCCGCGGGCAGTTCCGAGTCGGCCGCTCACGAGAACGGAACGGACGCGCGTGCTACGCCTGCAACAATGGCGACGCCCGCCAAAACGCCGTTATGGCGGTAGCACGTCCAATTTCAGCCCCTCTTCTGGCCTGCAGCCTCCACAGTAACCTCCGCAAAGGCCGCTGATTCTGCGATCGTTCTGGGTCACAAAAACACCAAAGTCAGAACAGTTTGTAAAGATACATATTCCGAAACGGACGAAAGACGTTGCGTGTCTCCGATCGAAGAGTGCGTCCAAAAGTAAAGGGTTTTCATTTCCGAACATTTTAGAGATGCGAGAGGCTTAACGGATTTCATGGTAACTTTTGGATACTCCCATTTTTTTTTGAATAATTATCTCAAGATTAGAAAAAGGTTTTCCAACGAACAGGTATTCCAGGAATATAGTGCAAGATGTCTCAAAAACTGTTTGAGATATCAAAAATACTTCAATCAATATTGCTGGCATTCAAAGTTCCTTTCAGATATGGATCCCTTCCACATCTCGATAGCTTTCTTGCGAAAGATTGAAAAACCGAAACCTACTCCCTAGAGAGAGGGTTTACCCCGATCAGTTGTCCCCATAAACCAGAAGATTTCCTGCAAATCTGATAGAATTACGGTAAAGTCTGTGTAAGGTATCGTTAACTATTTGAAAGAGGACAGACAGACGGGTGGAGGGACGGATAGACACACACATATACGGATGTTTTGCCGAAAAGACTATTTTCTTCACGTTTTGAGGGCTACAAAAGCTAAATCTCTTCTTATGTCTCAGAGACGATTTTCTGCAGTATAACGGTATTATACCGATACAGTATCATTGAAACCAAAAAGTAAGAACAAAAACAGACAAAAAAAAACACTTACCTCGTGGCGATGAACTGATATCCGCGATTTATCGCCGTATTCATTCCATCTTGTAACTTCCGCGACTCGGAAAGCCGTGCCCACGAGATTGATAGCAAAGCGGCCTTGCGGACAACCCGCACTTGAATAACAATCCCCAGCCTCGCCGAAAGGAACAGGATAACCCTTCAGGGTTTTCGAAAATCGCCAATCCCGCGCTGAAAAGAGCAAAAGCGTTAGTAATTTTTGCAGGCTCCCAAGTACCGTTACCAGATCCGCCATACTTACTGTCGATTTTCATTGAATATAAATCAAGGCGCACTCTTGTAAAGAGCGTGATTCCTTGACTCTCGTAAGTGGTGCATCGGCAGTCATTGGTCCGGTTACCGTTAAGAGGACATGTATCAGGACGCAATAACCTTAAAAAATAAGAATGAAAAAATGATGGCCAAAAGTCAAATCGTGGACTAAACCACTATTCAATGGAATAACACTCATAGGAAACATAACTACACTGGAACGAGTCTCTCATTTCTTTCGACATTGTCTCATTTGAGACAACTAACTTACGTTTTATCGTAAATTTCTGCGAAGTTTTCAGTATCCCCCGCTACTAAAGTGATGTATTCCTTGGGCTCATCTGTATTCATTCCATGACAATAAATTGACGCATTCGCTCCAAGAATATTTAATCGGTACTCGCCGTCTCTTCGTGTGTTCATCGAGGAACGAGCTTCCGCACATGATCTAAAGCCACCTGAGACAGATAAAAAATTATTTGTCCAAATATCGATAACGCATAAAGTACTTAACGATTGAGGGGTTCCATTCCACGTAATTCAGAATAAAACAAACATATCTATGTATTCCGGACTTACAAGGTCTTTGGTTGCATTTCCGTTTCCTTCCTGGTTTCGTTTTCAGATCACAGCGACGAACTCTTTGCGCCTTTCGACCGTCCTTCCGCATACAAAAGACTTCGCGCACTTGTCTCCCTCTATGGCCGCAACTTTCCGTACACTGCAAAAAAATGCAAACGCCGCGTAAAATGGCGAGTCTTCATCGGTATTCTTTCTTTTTCTCCGTTTGGAGTTGAAACTTACGTCTCTCCAGGGCCCGGCGTACCAGAAGAATTTCGCGTCGCAGGCGTGGGTGTTGCACGTCTGGTAAGTCGGGGGCTGAACGGTGGCGTTGCACATTTCGGAGGGCAGTGACTCCAGTTCTGGCCAGCCGAGGGCGTTGAAGCGATGGCATTTCACTCGTCGGCTTTGATATCCTCCACCGCACGGTTTCGTGCACTGAAAAAGATCACTTTTGAAACACGACGACCTCTCCGACAGTTCATGTACAGTGGGCTACTAAAGTCATGACCCTTGCTTCCATATACTTACGGGAGCAGGGGTCATGACTTTGGTGAGTCACTGTTAGGTACATGGCGGATGTTAAGAATGAAATCACAGCGCAAATGTATAGCTCAACGGCTTGCGCGAATTCAGGGCGAACAAGGCGGATCATATACTTCCCCTCCGCGCCTCGGAGGGGAGGTCAAGCAGGCTTTGCATTTTTCCGCCGAATCATCCCATTTCTCGGTAGTCGTCCATCAAAGCTCGCCCAGAAAATAACGCGTCTAAATCTTGCATCCTGGTTGACATCGTTTGACGGGATGATAAACTTATCTGATCAATCTGGTTCGCTTTAACCTCTCCCTTCAACAGCCGAGCTTATGCTGGGCTTCATTAACAGAAAATTAAAGTCGTTTAACGGCCCACTGGGCAATTGGAAGCGTTTGAAGGGTGGTGAACGATCTTCTATAATAATTAGCAAAGCTGAAATGACAATAAGCCTTTTTGAAGTTTGTTAAACTTACGCTGGAGTGCCGACTCACAAAACTTCAGTTTACCAAGGCGTTTATAGGCCATTTATGTCAACGATAATAGGACATTCAGATGTCTAATTATTATCTAAACGGTTTATATAAGCGTAATTCTACGAAATGCGTGCACCAGCAGAGTTCCTGGCTTCGATTAGAAGTATGAAGTCAGGTTATCGGTAGAGAGCCTCGTAGGGAGAGATCCGACAACTTATTACCGCGGTGTGCGCTGATTCGTGGGATGCATGAGAGCAGACCGCTGATCGGTGGGATGCAAGGGTGACATGGCAGTTGACGCATCTCTCACTGTAAGGCTCTCTAAACGTCACACATCTCGAGATTTCACAAAGCATCGCAGTAACATACGGCACAACATATAAACTCGAAGTAATTCCTCTGAGAAAAGTACTGTACCTCAGTCCAATCATCTGGAAGCCAGTCGTAAGGGCAAGGCGTGACATTGCAGCCTCTGACAGCTCTGGGTCTGTCTTTTAGATGGTTACAATGGCTGGGACTGACTACAGCACCAGTCCCCGTGGACACGCACTCAACAACGCGTGTGCGCTGGCCCTGGCCACAGCTTTTCGAACACTGCAAAAGCAGGAGGGGAAGCAAATGCAATGCAGTCAAATACGTGTACTCATGTAACGTCCCGTCTGGTACTAGCAGTCCAAAGGGTATTGTCCAGTTCTAGTCGTGGCGGTGGCAGCAAGGCGGTGGCCAATGTATTTCCCCATAAGGCGGAGCCTTCCAGCGCGACCAGAACCGGACAATACCTTTAGGACTGATAATACAACATGAGCTTGATTAAGCCATTTCCAACAGCTGCTCTTGATATCGGGAATGCGCCTCAAAATCAGTTACGGGACCATTTTTGGGGGCAAGAGGAGGCCTACAATCAATGGGGGTCATCCACAAACGACGTCCACCATCCTTCAACGGACCTTCCAACCCTCCGGTTGATATCCCGCCTCCCACTTCACTTGAGGAGTCACTACTGTGACCGTAGGTTGATCTCTGTGCTAGGTCAACGTCGTTCATGGGTGAACCCTTAGATTATCGCCGTCACCGATTGATTGTAAATGATTTTTGTGGCTAACATCTTGAGAACAGTACGGTACGAAAACAAAACCCTTTCTACCGGGTCACGTTTCGTCCTCGGTGACACCCTCGTCCGAGTCTCAGTTCACTGAAAATTGAGACAAAGTCAGTGCCAACTGATTTTCCTATTAGACGCCATGTATATTTGAAGCACTGAATCTCGGACTACCAAAGTCAGAGTACTGAAAAAACATGTCTGAAATCAGTGCTTCAAATACACATAATTAAATAAGAAGTCAGTGGGCACTAACTTGGTCTAAATTTTCAGTGCACAGAAACTCGGACTCGGGAAGAATAAAGAAAGACAAAGCTAGTAACATTTAAACAGAGGCAGATGCAGTATAACGTAATTCATTGACGGTCCCAAGGCGGAAATAAAAAGCAAATAACGCATCACATGCGATAGCCATACAGCTATAAATCGGCAAGAAAAATCAAGAGAGCTTTAACACTTTCTTACGTAAGCCTTGATGAAAAATTACAAATGGAGCAAAATAAGTGTTTAACGTAGAAAATCGTGAAAGGTTGCGCATCGTTTAAAAAAAAATAGGGTTTACCTTTCCAAAGGGTCCCGTCCTCCAGCGGTAGGGTGAGTTTTTGGGCGAGGGTTTCTTGTGCCTGTCCTTGTGGGCCGTGGAGAAGGGCGGGCCCTGTGCCCTCCGACCAGGCGCAGGCGCGCCTTTGGAGCAGTTGCGGGCCTGACAGAGACGGACCTCGCTGGGCCGCGGCTTGTCCCAGCAATCCCGCTCCAACAATTTTTCTCCCGTTTCCGAAAGACACGCAACTTCGGCCTTTTGGACGCCCGTTCCACAAGTTACGTTACACTACAAACAATGGTTCGTTCGTTCATTCATTCGTCTCTTCTGTCACACAAACTTTCCAACACTTTAACCGATGCCTATGGCTTCATTAATTTTAATTGATAGGAAGATGCAAAAATATTTGGCTTAAAAAATAGCAGATTCGTATTTCGAAGATGATTTTTTTTTTTTATTAAAACGAAATAGGGTCCGCACACTTATTTGTAATACACCGTTTTCGTAAAGGTTTCTGTTATTGAGTAAATAATTGCGTATTCTCGAGAACAGCCTTACAGAGAAATTGAGGCATTTTTAATAATCAGAATCATCACCACATATATGCGCCCCATGCGTCTAGCTATACAGTATAATGCTATCGAGAACACCCTACAGAGAAATTGAAGCATTTTGAACTATTAGAATCATCACCACATACATGCGCCCCAAGCGTCTACCTATAAAGAATAATCTTATGTAAATATACTCACACTTCCCCAACGGGCGATGACCCATTTGGTTGGTGGGCAGGGATGGGTATTGCAGACCTCCGAGGAGGCGGGGGCGCTGCCGACGCACTTAGGCCCTGGGCACTCCACTAAGCGGCTCCTCCAGCCTCCCCCACACGACTGGGAGCACTGCAACAACGATTCAACTACATCAGTCCCGAACTCTCACTCCTTCCCGCGGAGCAGCGCAACAAGGAGGCTGGCCATCTACCTGTCCCCAAGGTTCGATTCTCCAGTCCGGCAGCTGGCAGGGGCCGTTGGAGCACACCTCCCGCTCATCTGGTCGCCTCGTCGTGCACTCGGGATCTGATAAAATGCTTCCTGAAGGGTCTTGGCAATACACCTTCCGATTCCTCTCACCCTTTTAACATTGAAGAAATATTTTAAAAAAATGTACGCACATAAGCACTTCAAATGTTTGAGAAAGCACGAAGAACAAAGCCTTACGTGAACATTCTTCACAGAGTCACAGAGCCCATGGGGCGCTCCAAAAACTATGCACTAGAATTTTTAGATCAATTTCTTGCACGCAAGATTCTCTCATAGACAACGAATAACAAGAATTCCAATCGTAATGTTAAAAAAGAGCGGGGAAATTTCAGCTCTAGAATAATATACATAAAAAAAAACAGATGATGGAATATTTCCGGGAATATTTCCGTTACCTGTCCACAAGAGACGGAGCACTCTGACCACTTCCCTGTAAACCAGGAACACGCCTTCGAGGCGAAACAAGGCATCATATCGTTGGACGGTCTCTTATTCATCGGACAGTAGACGGAATCAACGGTTCTCCCAGAATCGCGCTCTTTGCAAAAGATTACTAAACTCTTGTTTCCTTGACCGCACGACGCAGAGCACTGGAAACAGTCCAAGCAGCGATTAAATCTCTGAACAACAGCAACGATTCCTCCACTTCGTTCGAACGTACTTGACTCCATCTCGCGTGCCATTCGTAAACTCCATGAGGCAAAGACACTTTGTTGTTCCACGTTGAGATGTAACTGGTATGTGTAGGGAAAATGCTGTTCATTTCGGGGTCGTTATCTGACCTGTCGTTGTATTCGAAGTGTCTTAAAATATCAGGAATGTTTGTTGTAGGCTGGAAAATAGGAAAAAAGATGTTACAAGAAGACATTTAAACCGTCTGATAGTTAAAAGATGAGAATCTC
>Ga0058701_10004288_pt1 | contig 11545 bp, 12 predicted proteins | sample AgamicOrMae_FD_97039 | JGI IMG/M metagenome (GOLD analysis project Ga0058701, IMG submission 97039) | Agave microbial communities from Guanajuato, Mexico - Or.Ma.e | ecosystem: Host-associated > Plants > Phyllosphere > Phylloplane/Leaf | place: Guanajuato, Mexico | collected 2012-06-04 | reverse complement strand
TGCAAAGGAGCGCTCGTGGAAGGAGCTTGGCCGGGCTGGCTCGGTGCACGTGCGCGCCTGTCAAAGGGCTGCTCGCCCGCCGCTCGGCAGTGGCAAGCGCCCAAGACAAGATTGTGTCCGCAAACGAGCGCAGATTGTGCGCAGCTTAACTCAACTCTCCGCGCGCCAGACACTTGGAAAGGGCGCGTTCTCCGCCGGCGAGCTTGCCCAACTGGGCGAACGAGTTAATGTTGTCGTTCGGCTGAGATTTTTCGAGGTTTGCCCAAATTTGCGAATGAAAAATGACTCTTTGGGCCCGCGAAAGGCGAGCTGGGGCAGTGCAAAAGCAGCGCAAAAGCATTGCAAAAACAGTGGAGAAGCGGGCCCTAGTCTGCGGCGCGCTGGCCCACTGGCACAGTGCCCATGACAAGAGTGTTGCAAGTGCGCGACTGCCGCCCCCTTTTGGCCCGTTGCTCTGCGCGCAATTCGGCCGCTTTTTCCCCCGCGCGCAACACTTCGCCCTCGTTCCTGCGCGGCTAAGGTTCGCCCGCAGACTGAGGCGCTCGGACTTGGCGCACTGGCAACTGTGTGCCGTGCGCCTTGAGCTGCACTGGGCGAGCTGTCAGTGCGCGTTGCGCAAGCGGCCAAAAGGTGCCATTTTCGCGCCCGACACACAAACACACAGACGCACAGACGCACAGACGCACAAATAAACTGACGCACGGGCTCCACGAGGCGCCAGTGTCAAGCGCGGCTCAAGGCCACTCGGCCCCAGCAGTCCGCTGGCCGCAGCTCAGCACTGGGGGCTGCCCGCTTCCGGCGGCGAGCTGGTGGCGCTCGGCCGTGCGGCTAAATGGCGGCCATTTGCATAAGAGCGATGAGGGCCGGCCAGTTGAGTGTGCGCGAGACAGAGACTGGCTCGTGCGGGCCGTTTTTGTGCGCTCTTTGTGCGCTCTTTGTGGCCCAGCCCAAAGCAGTGCAGAGCCGCGGGCACAAAGCTGCCAACAAGTGATTAATAATTGATTAACACACTTGTTCCACCTCGTCTGGCCTTGCTGAGGGCCAGATGCTGAGGGCTAGTGGTTGGCTGGCGCGCAAAGAGGCAAAGAGAGAGGCTGGCAAACAGGCGCAGAGCAGAGTGAAAGCGGAACATTGGCCGCCCAGCTCAAGTGCATTGGTTGCTAGAAGAGAGAAGAGCTCCTCTTTGGCTCTCTTCTTCCCTTTTTTCCTTTCTCGCGGCCGCACGATAGCAAACAGGTTGCGCGCCGCCTCCTCTTGTTTCGTTTTCAATTAGTTTTTGCTAATATTTCTTATTTATTTCGCGCCAAACAAACTGGCACTCGAGCGCACTGGGCTGGTTCGCGCACTTTAAGGGAGCGCGAAGGCGCGAAGAGGCGCGACCGAAGCGCAAAATGAAGCGCAAATGAAGCGCGAGCGAGACGAGAAGAGAGATGCGCTCACTGTTTGTTCTCGCGCGCTGCAAGTGCTTGTCGCGCGCGCAGGACAAGCACCGACCACTGTCTGCAGTTTGTGTGCGATCATTTTCGTTCAACTTCTTTCATTTTCGTTCAATTTCGTTCACTTTTGCTTATTTTCGTTCGCTTTTGTTCACTTTGGCAGCTTCTTAGCCTCTTTTCTCGGCCCATTTTCTCAGCTCGTGCAGATTATTTCTTATTTCTCATTTCTCCTCCGATTTTCTTCTCCTTTTCCCCACCCTTTACCTTAGGAGCCGAACGAGGAGATACGAACGAGCCTAAGCACAGGAGTGACGGCCGGAAGACGCGACAGCAAGACAGAGACAAACATAAGCCAGATAAATGAGTGCTGACGAGGCGCCGAAATGCTAATTGCCGCGAGCCCCTTTTTGGCTTGGGGGCAGAGCAAGAAGCGTGATTTACTCGCTGGCCAAGTGCAGAAATCTCTGTCTTCCTGCACCTCTGCACTTCTTCCACTTCTGCAACTCTTCAGCCTCCAGCTTAGCTCGGCCGCCGCTCAGCCTCGCCAGCAGAGTGCGCCCTCCGCCAGCTCGGCAACGATCGGCAACAATCGGCGCTGAGAGAGCGCCACAGACTAGCTTGGCGAGAGAGACTGTCTCAGCCACAGTCTAGCTCGGCCAGAGCTCAGCTTCCGGGCGAGCGGCGAGAACAAAACACTGGCCGGCCTAATCCGATCGTCTCGGCCTTCAAGTTGCGCAGTTGGACTGAGTTTGCTATTGAGTGAAATAACTGAAAGTGAAATAAGCGAAATAATTGAAAGTGAGCTCTTCCTCGAGCTCGAGCTCGAGATTGGGGGCGAAGTGGAAAATTAGAGATGCAAAGTGGAGCCCAAAAGGAAGGCCCAGTTCACGACGAGCCGCTCGTGAACTGCTCGTGTCGATTAGAGCTGATGAGTTCAGTTAGTTGATGCTTTCGGGCATCAAAAGAGATGAAATGCGGGCGCCCTCAACTGGGCTGAGCTCAGCTCAACACGATCTCTCTTCTTCTCTTTTCTGACGCAACTCGGCCGGCCCTAGTCTCTGGGGCGCAGACTAGTCGAGTGGCTGCCAATTGGCCGCGCTCCACTGGCAGTCTGCGGGCGGCAGACGAGCACACTTGGACGCTTCTGAGCAAAAAGAGTTGGGCCTTTAGTTCGCCGGCCGGCCGCCAGATGGCGCTGTTGGCGGCCAAAAACTTCCATTAGAAACTGCCATTGGAAACTGCCATTGGAGTGTGCAAAGAGCGCGCTGGGTGGCGACTCTCCAAAGCTGGACTCTTCTCTCTTTCTTTCTTCGATTCTTTCACTCCTCAACTCTTCTCTCTTTTCCACTCTTCTTTCTCTGGTGGCTCCTCTTTCTTCGCCGCTCGCTGCGAGCTGGCACCTTCGCGCCTGTTTGCCCTCCGCCACACGGCCACTCGAGCGGCTTCCTGCCTGCTGCTTGGAGGCGGCCCACCACAGACAAGGGTCGGCGAGCTGGCAAGCTGGCAAGTTGGCGAGCTGCAAAGCCGGCAAATCGGCAAAGAGGCGAGCTGATGGCAAGACAGAGGGACAGAAAGATGGAGAGACGACGAAATGGAAAGAGAGATGGCGAGACAACAATGAGTGGGGTCGGGCCGCGCCGAATGGGATCAGCGAGCCTTGTGGCTTGGGCGCACGTGCAACAAGTGTGTGTGTTTGTCTGGCCAGTCGAGTGGCGAGTTGTGGGCCGAAAGTGGCGCTTTGTGTGCCGCAGCTTAGGTCTGCCACTGTCAGACTAGAGGCGAGAGGCAGCGACTAGGAACGAGCATCCAAACGGCTGAACAGTCGAGCAAAGAAGAGGCAAACAGTTGAAGAGTAGAACAGTCGAGCTGAAGGGGCGAGCGTCTCCTCTTGACGCTCTTCAAACAGAGCCAGACGAAGACTGTTCCGTGCTGGCTGGCCGGCGGCCAAGCGGAACCAGCGAGAAGAGCGCGACAAGTGGCCGCCAGTTTGAGCGCGCGCGAGTGTCTCTTAGCGGGCGAGTGTCTCTCTCTGTTTGAGACGACCAGTGCGAGCATCTGGCCGCCGAGACTGTGTGGGGCGCCTTTATTTGGCTGAAATCTACTTGGAGACTGCAAACTGCGAGCTGGAGGCTAGAGACTGGGAGCTGCAAGACAGTGCCCTGGACAGTCTGCGGCCGTGGGCGAGCGAGAAGAGTGAAGAGAGAAGAGAAAAGGCAGAAGAGAAGAGAAGAGTCAGCGAGAGAGCGCAAACAGTAGAGACTGTCTTCGGGCGCTTCTCAGCGGCCGCCAATCTGATTTGGCGCGCCCCAAGTGGCCTGCTGCTTGGACACAACTCAGCGCCAAGCAGACACACTCTTCTGCTGCTCTTCTCTTGCTTGTCTGGCGGCCAAGTGCGCGCGCCCAACCACTCAACTGGAGGCTAAACTAGACCGCTTTCTCCTTCTCTCTGCTTTTTGCTCCTCCAATGCAAGCCGCTAACTCACGCCAACTCAAAGCGGCCAACCAAAGCCACTCTCTTTCTCTGGCTGCTCCTTAATAGCCATAAACAATGGGCAAATATCCTAATCATAGCGCATCATTGGCCCTCATCAGCCGATCATCAGGCAGCTTTGGACTCTCTCCTCTTCTTCTCCTTCTTCTCCTTCTCTTTCTTGCCCCCTCTGCTCGACTCCCATTCAGACGGCCGCTAAGCCGCCGTCCTGGCAAGCTCGCCAGGCCAAGCTTGCCGGGCGAGGCTTGGCTCGCGCGCAGCCAAAACGGCGAGCAACTGTTTCTCGTCCAGTGCGAGCGAGTGGCCAGCAGAAGTGGCCACTAGCAAGCTAGCACGCTCAGCCAAACTGGCAGCGCATCATTACATATTTTCCGCCTCGCCAGATCAATCGGATCAACTTTTCCTCCGACAAACAAGCGCTCCTTGTTGCTCGCCTGCTGAGCGAGCCAGCGAGCCAGCGAAAAGGTAGAGAAAAGGAAGAGAAAAGGAGCAGAAGAGAGTGGAAGAAAAGGAGCAGAATTGGAGCCGAAAAGCGAGCGCCGTCCGCTCCTTAGGACTCTCTCTCTCTCTGCTCGCTCTTCTCCTCGCCAATCGGAGCCTGTTTGGCGAGGAGAAGCTGCTCCTCTTTCGCCAGATTTGCGCTGCTCCAAGTTGCACTTCCGGCGCCATGCAGCCCAAACTGGCCGCACCTTAGCTCCACTTCTGGCCGCAAAGAAGTGCCCTTCGCTCGAGTTTTGCAAACTCAACTGAACTGAACTGAACTGAACTGAACTGAAAGCGCACAGAAGCACAGAAGCAGAGACTGTCTGCGGCGCTCCAATGCCACCAGTTGGCTCCAATGCAAGCAACTGCAGCTGGCCGACCTTGTGTCTCCCTTCCGCTGCTCGTCTTTCCAGCATCTATCTAGCCATCTAGCTCGCCGCTTGGAGCTCGCCAGCTTCCGAAATCTGGCCAATTTCCGAGCTTTGGCCCAGCTCTGGCCAGTGGTCATCCTTTGCGGCCGTGCAGCCAGAGCGCGGCTTGTCCTAGCAATCTTATCTGGCCAACGATCTTGCCAGCGATCTTGCCAGCGAACGATTGGCCAAACGGAAGGGAAGAGGCGCTGATCTGGAGCTGGACTTTTCGCCTCAGCGCGAGGTGAAAATTGTGCGCTTCACAGTGGCCAAAAATTTGTTGGCTGGAAACATTTTGGGCCAAAAAGGAAAAGTTTCCTCTTTTTTTCCACCAGATTTTTGCATTTTTTGCATCTTTTCACCAATTCTTGCATCTTTTCTCCATTTTTCGCTCCTTTTTCTCTCTTTTGTTGCTCATTTTTCTGCTCATTTTGTTGCTCATTTTCGGGCTTCTTCTCCTTTCGTTTTCCTTCCAAAAGAAGCGCAAGCTTGAGACTGGCTGCCATTGGTTGCAATCGATCAAAGAGGCCAAATCGGACGATTGCAAGTCGGTCTCGATTGAACAAATGGACGCTTAGCAGACGAGCAAGGAAAAGGGATGAGCAGCTCTCTTTCACGAGCAGCTTTCATGAGCAGATTTCACGAGCAGCTTTCCTTCATGAGCAGCTCTCTTTCATGAGGAGCAAATTGGTGGACTGTTGAAAATAATAACAACAAAATAAGCAGACACGAGCTAAGGATGAGGATTAGAGATGAGGCTTAGAGATGAGAGATGTTGGCCAGCCAGCCAGCAAGCCAGAGAGCTAAGGATTGCTGTGAAATTGAGAAGCAGAGAAATTGACCAATGAATTGAGCAGTGAATTGAGTGTTTGGAGAGAAAGTGAGCAGTGAACGAGTGGCAATTAACGAGCAGAAATTAGCCAAATGGAGAGGAGCTCAGATTGCTCACTTTGCGCATTCTCTTCACTTTCATTGTCGACCATTTTTCAACCATTTTCACTTCTTCTTCTTCTCCTTTTCTTTTTCCCAAGTCCAAATCGAACTGTAACCCAAACTCAAAGGCAGTCTCCACTTGGATTTTCTTCACTTATCGAAAGTGGCAGAAGAAAAGAGTTGCAAGTTGTCCAAAGTGTTTGGAAAACTGGAAGGAAACTCTTTCCGTTCGGAGAGACTGTCTTCCCAATTGGGAAGACTGTCTTTCCAATTGGAGAGCGTTTCTTCTTCTACATTTTGGCTAAATTTGGCCCTCAAAAAGGGCGACACGACGCGCAAGAATGCTCGTTTGGAATGCTCGTTTGTTGCCCAATCAGAGACAGTATCACTTTGGGCCTTTGGAGAACAAAAAGCGGCCATCTTCTTCTCGCTTTGGCCCTCAAGATGCGAGAGAGACTAGCTAGAAGCTACAAAAGACTCTCTCTGGCCCATCGGAAAGCTCATCCATCGCACCAAAGGAGAAGCAGACTCGCACAGAGCACAGGATGAGAGAGAGGCAGACAAACAAGTTGGTCGCCTTCCCTCTGCTTCCAGTCGCTTTTAGTGTCTTTATCTCTCTCTCTCTCTGTCTGTCTTGGCGAGTGAGTGAGTGATGAGGAGCCTTTCTGGCCGGCCAAGTGGGCGCACTAAACATTAGGGCTTAGTGGGCGCGCGTGCGGCTCGCCTTTGGCAAGCTTTGTCGACACTTGTTCTTGAGTTGTTGTTGTTGTTGCCTCTTTGGCCTAAGTGGAGCTTGAATTGGAGGCGCCCAAAGAGCATCTGGATCATGCGCGCTCTCCAATTGGGCTCCAATTGAGCGGCTTTGGGCGGGCAAAAAGTGGCCAACGAGTGCCAATAATAGCAATGAAATGGGAATGGGAATCTCGATCGAAATTGAGACTAAAACTGAGACTGAAATCGAAATCAGAATGAGAATCAAAATCAAAGAGCGAAAGAGAAGGAGAAGCTAAGGAGAAGCTAAGGAGAATGAAACTTTGAGCCGAATCATAATAATGTAGCCACCTTTTGGATGGTTTCCTTTGGATGGTTCTCCTTCGGTGTTTTGGCTGCGAGTTTTCGCCGATTTTTAGACGATTTTTGCTCAATTTTTGCTCAATTTTTGGCCCTTTGGCTCAACTTTGGGCTCGATCGGCGAGCAAAGAGCCCAAAGTTGCCCAAAGCCCAAAAGAGAGTGTCTCAGTCTCTCTTTCACAGACAGACAGAGGGAAACAATGAGAAGACGAACGGCAACAAGTGCTTCCATTTTGTCTTGTTCTTGGCCAGACGAAATACTCTTTCCACTGATTTGCCATCAAAATGCACGAGAGCCAAGCGGAAAGGCGCCTCTGCACTGCGCCTTAGGTAGAATGACGAGTTGCGGCTCTTTGGACGAGCCGCAACTGGCAAGCATTCCTTTGGGCTCAGCTCGAGCTAGACGTGCTCTACGCTGACTTATTTTTATTATTTTCACATTATTGTCGAACTTGAGGGCCGAGCGGCGGCCCAAAAGCAAAAGCAAAAGCAAAAGAGCGAGAGAGAGATGAGAGATGAGAAGAGGAAGAAGAAGATGAGGGTTGTTGTTGGTCGAAAATAGACAACGCCAATTGAATTGGCCGCCATTCTGAGCACAATTCAAGACCATTTCCAGCACTCCAGTTCAGCTCAGCTCAGCTCACTTCTCAGCTGAGCTTCTCCTCCACTTTTGCTTGCCGTGTTTCTCTCTGCAAAAGCTCACTCTGCTTCTTCCTTTGCTTCTGCTTCTGCTTGCGCTTGTCTGCTCCTCAGCTGCACCTTAGCTCTGCTCTGCAAGCCTTCAACTTCAGTTTTGCAGACTCCAAGCAAATCCGCTCGGCTCACTTCGCCCTCAAATCGCAAATCGCAAATCGCAAATCGCCCAAGCAAAAAGCATCCGAAAAGCCACACTGCTTAGCCCGCCGTTCACTTTCACTTGTTGCTTTCGCTTTCGCTTTCTCTCTCGCTGCTCAACTCGGCTCGCTAACACCCAATTTGTCGTCTCGCCTTTTTCCTGCCCCAAGCGAGCCACTTCATCCAATTCGGCCGCCTGTCCTTCGGCCTGGCCAGCAAAGATCCAGCGCCCAAACAGAGTCCAAAGAGTTGCCATCGAACGACGCTCGAACGGCTGCAACCTCGCATTGTGATGCACACACACAGTCTCTGGCAACTTGCTGCTCCCCATCGAAAACTGTCCAACTGGGCAGCCTTGGCACTTTCTCCAACTGGCAAGCTCGCCTTCTCCCTCGGCTGCTCCTCAGCTCTTTCAACGTCCATTTGCCCCTTCGTCTGTCTGTCTGTCTGTCTGGGGCGTCTGTGAGTTTGTTGCGACGCGCTTTGCGAGCAGCTCTGAGCAGCGGTAGTGCTAAGCAGCGGGCAGCCCTAAGCTAAGGCCAGGCCCAAGCTTAGGGCCGAAAGTTGGCCCGAAACTAAGCGTGATTGAGTGATAACAACAATGAACAATAATGCCCAAATTTAATAGACGCAGTGTCCAGTCATTCAGTCATTCACTCTGGCCAGTCGACCACTTGGCCAATGGAATGTAGTGCCAATGGAATGCAGTGCATTAAAGTGAAATGGAGTCAAATGCTCATGGCAGACTGTCACTAAAACAGAACTGAAAAACAAGATCGCCTCTGGCTCACTTTTGCCTCCAATTCCGATTTGCCTCTCGGCTCGCCTTTGCTTCCAGTTCCGTTCAAGTGCACCGGTTTCGCAACGAGAGAACAAGTGGCCAACAAAAGGCGAGCGCCCAATTAGAAATTGCGCAAAATGTTCAAAGGAGGCAGAATGCTGAAAGGGCGCAAAGTATGCAAAATGCGCAAAGGACGCCAAAGAGCCAAACACAAACGGCCAGCAGACAGAGTGCCCTAAGGAGTAGTTCTGTTTTGCATCTGTTTGTGTTTCTCTGTCTGCTTTTTGCTCTGTGCACCACACACTGTATTCAATGTGCACCACACACTGTATTCAATGTGCACTACAGACTGTGTGCAGTGTGCTCTGTGCGCGTCTCGCAGCAGTTCCATTGCTCTGCTTGGGCTTCGAGTGGCCTCCACTGATGAGAGACTGTGTGCAGCTGAGGGCGAATGCAAATGGAGAAAAGGCGGCAAAATGGAGTGCAAAATTTGCGAGAAACTGGCCGTCTCTTAGCTTGCAGCTCACAGCCAAACTTCCAGTCGAGTGAAGTCAAGTTAACTTAACTCGATCCATCTCCAGTCGATTTATCTCCAGCCGATCTATCTTTCACCTGGAACTCTGCTCGGCCACCAACAACTCGTCCAGTTCGTTCCGCTTGGCCGGCGACCAAAAAGTGGCCAGGAAGCAACAGCCACTTGTCCGCCGCCGAGTCATCGGGCGCCACTCGCTCGGTCAGTTGGGCGCCACTTTGGCCTGAGCTGAGCTGAGCTGAGCTGAGCTAAGCTAAGGTTGGCGAAAGTGGCGGATTGATTGCAGCTGCACACACACGACGAGCCTCTGGACTCCGCTGGACTCCACTTGGACGCAAACATTGTGCCTCTGAAATGTGGCCGCTCAATTAGCCTTCGAGTGGCCAAGTTGCAGCTCTCAGCGCCTTTCAGTTTGGGCGCCAACTGGCTGCCTGTGACAGTCTGCCGCTAACTGTCTCCCAGCGACTTTCTGTGCGCGACTGTCTCTCGTGAGCGACTTTCTCGTGAGACTTTGTCACTGAGAAGCGGCAATAAGTTGCGCAAACTTGCACCAGACACAAGCTGCTCTGCTCGTTTGGCTTCAGAGTGGCGGCAGAGTGCAGATTAGGGCCAGTTTGCATCATTACAATTGGCTGCCTTTTTCTCAGCCAAAAAGTGCCAATGCAAATGCGAAGTGAAAAAGGCCACAAACAAACTGCTTTCCGCTTTTTCTCTTTCCTTCTCGCTCTCTCACAACTTTCACCTCGGCCCCTTTTTCTCCCTCGCCCACACTTGTCGCCCTCCACTGTTTGCTCTCCACTTTGGTTCAGCTGCACTCTGACATTTGTCACACTTGGAACTGTATCAAACACTGGCTCTCCTCTGCTCTCGATTGGGCAAAATGGTCGCCCAGAGTCCAGTGTTTGTGGCCTCTGGAGCAGAGCAGACTGTTGCTGGAAGACTGTCAGTGGAAGACTGTTGGCTACAAACTGTTAGCTACAGACTGTCTCTGCTTGTCTGCAGTGAACACTACACACTGTCTGCGGCCGCCCAATCTGGCCGCTCGACTGTGACTTTTCAACTTTTCAACTTTCCGACTTTCAACTCTTAAACTTTTCAACTTTCCAACTCCTAAACTCCTAAACTCCTAAACTCTCAAACTCTCAAACTTGGACAAATTGTTAAAAAAGCTCCCAAAGTTCCAATCTTGCAAAATTTCCCACTTTTGCCCCCAAATCTTGTCCACTTTCTCCACTTTCGCCCCCAAAACTCTGCTCGCCGCTCCTAAGGGTCGCCCAAATGCTTCCGCCGCAGAGTCTCGCCAGCTGTCTTCTCGCTTCTCGCGAGCTGCTCACTGGGCCGCCAAGCCAGCTGGCCGGCAGAAAAGTTTTCTCAGCTTGCTCTCCGCAGCTTAGCGCCGAGATGTATTGAGACAAACGGTCAGCCAAACAAACAGGCTGGTAGATACACGCACAAACAGACGGAACAGTCTCAAAATTGGGCAACAAAGTGGCGAGAAATGTGATTTTCTGCAAGGTTTGCGCGCGACTGTCTCTGGGGCGACTGGGAGGAAGTGTCTGGGGGAGCTAGTTGGCGGCAGACAGTCTGCAGTTCTGCTCGAGCGGCGCAATCACTTTCGCCTGTGAATTCACATTTCGGCTTCTGAGCTTGGGACTGAGGAAGAGAAGGAGGAAAAGGAGGCTAAGGATGCAGAGCAACTCTTTGGAGCCGGCTGGAAGATGCAGAAAGAGACTGCCGCTGGAGACTGCCAGTGAGTGGCCGGCGAGCATCAGTGAGCAGCCGTCTGGCTTGATGAGACCTTAGGAGCGGCCGGCCAGCTCTGGGCGCCAGTTTGTGGGCCACTTTTGGGCGTGGAGTGCGCATGTTCGCGCTCGAGTTGCTGGCCAACTGAGTGGAGACTGTAGCTAGTAGCTAGTAGCTAGTTGTTGCTTGTTGGTTGTTATTTGTTGCTTGGGCGCCACTTGCGCAAAGAAAAGGCGCGCTCGCTCGGCCAGCCAGCCAGAAGCGAGCAGAAGTGGAGGGCGCTCAGTGCTCAGCGCTCAGTGCTCAGCGCTCAGTGCTCAGTGCTGAGTGCGCGCAGCACAGTGGCACGCGAAGAGTGCGCGCGTTCTGCTCGCGCGCACTTCTCGCACTGCAACAGACAGTCTGCGAGCGCGCAACTTTTGCCTTTCAGCTTTTTCTACTTGCAGCTTTCTGCTTGCAGCTCGCGACTGGCAACCTGCAGCAACGAGCAACAAGCAGAAACAAGCAACAGGCGACGAGAAGCAAGAAGAAACAACGCAAACTCCATCCACTTACACTTGTCTGTCGCCTCCTCGTCCTTCTCCACTGCTCCCGTTGCAACGCTTCCACCTCCCGCACCTTAGCCTCCTGCACCTTAGGTCGCGCTCTTTCTCAGTGAGCTCACACTCGGAAGCAACTGGGAACAGTTTAGTTTGTTAGTTTGTTCGTTCCTTTTGCTTTCTTTTGCTTTCTTTCCTTGGCCAGCCTGTCAATGGTCGTCATCGGGCCAGAGAGACAGAGAGACAGAAGACAGTCACTGAGAGCAGTTTAGTAGCGCCCGTCTCGAGTGTT
>Ga0058701_10004287_pt1 | contig 11545 bp, 6 predicted proteins | sample AgamicOrMae_FD_97039 | JGI IMG/M metagenome (GOLD analysis project Ga0058701, IMG submission 97039) | Agave microbial communities from Guanajuato, Mexico - Or.Ma.e | ecosystem: Host-associated > Plants > Phyllosphere > Phylloplane/Leaf | place: Guanajuato, Mexico | collected 2012-06-04 | reverse complement strand
CTCCGCTCGGCTTGACGACGGAGGGTAGCACCAAATTTAAACCGAAAGGTTGAAAATGCTACCTTAAAAAATGAGTGTAGCAGCGCCGCGCCATCGTGTGTCATGGCTGAGTCGGACTGTTACTGTGCCTCCTGCTCAAGACAAACCTCCTGCCGTTTAAATAGAGTAGATTTCTGCAACTCGTTAAGTGCTGCATCTCCGTTTTCTTCCTTCCCTCCTGGACACTACTAGTCCTAGAATTAGGCAGCCTTAACAGTTTCATTCGGAGTTAAATCGACGATTCTCCCTTGAAAATTAACCCTGGCTTTGTTTGAGGAGTGATGATCGATGGTGGCTGGTGCTCACAAACTTCTTTTTCACCGCATCGGCACCGCGCGCCAACCTAACTGCACGTTAACACATCGTTCCTTTCACCTCGGAGGAGACTGTCCTCTGGAACCCTCTCGACTAGCTCCGACTGCTGGGAGGGGAATGGCGACATTTCGGCCGATTCTTTTTCACATCCCCAACAAACCTCACCCACCCGTTATAACATGATGAAAACCACAAAAAATTAGTGGTTTCAATGACTTTTGCCACCTTTTCAGTGTGTTACGATCTGCTAACCTATACTACTGTAAAATGTCTTTTTATAGTCATGAATGTAAGACACTCAATGCTGCGGTAAAGAGTTTTTCGAGAAACATTTGGCCCAGAAAAAAACGTTCTGGCATTTCTTAATTTGATGACATTTTCTATACCGTTTTGTAAATTATTCTCCTTCTTTGTGATGCATAACAATCCCAAGTTCCTACTAATGCATATTTTTTTTCCTAGGAAAGAACAAAAAATTGTATTTGTGACCATGTTGATACCCAACTTACTCTAAACATAATCATCTCTATGTTTTATGTGACTTGAGTGATGTGGTTTAATCTAACAGCATGCCGATACTTAAACGCGGTTCTACGTATTCCTTAAAGAAGATTGAGCTCAACTTGTTTTTAGCCTCTGACTAAAAAATTAAGACGGAATCGGAGCATTTCTAAAGAAAGAAGAAAGTTACCGGAAGGTCAATTCTAGCTATGATCTTGGACCAGACCCTCCTGCAGTCTTCCTCAAAACTGATTTCTTAAAATTGCAACTCATCCATATTTTTATTTTTTGTTACAGGCAAACCAAACTACCTCTTTGAACCGAAACAACGTCCTCAACAACAATCCGACCAGCCCAATAACTAATGTGGCAACAGCACCAGTCAACATCAACCTTCTCAACAAGCAAAAGATCATCAACAGTACTTTGCAAAATATAAATAACAACAACAACACGAATAACGTGAAGCCCTGGAGTGTAACCAAGTTACGCCCATCTGCTCCTTTGCGGCCAGGGTCTGTTTTGAACCGAGACGACAACGTAAGACGGTCTGGACGTGGGCCGCGCAAACCAAGTAAGTTCACTTCGGAAGTGCCACTTCAACTTGAATTAACTACCCGAAAGTACTACCATCGCGTTCTGTCATGATAGTTCAGCACCCAAGCAAGCTGATCACTCCGTATCGAAAATGTAGACCTCGTCAACACATACACACAAGAAAACCGCCTCATGATCACAAATAACTCAAACATTTGAGGTACTTTCTCGTGCATTTAACCCACTACCGCCCAGCGATGCCGTCCGGAAACAGGAAAAAATATTTTAGAGGATCTATTTAGTTCAGTATTGTCACAATTTAAAAAATATCACCCCTGTGGAAAACTGAAATTTAAAACTAAAGGCATTTTTCAAAGCTTAAAATTTCGTATTTTATTGGAAAAAAATCCCTCCAATTTTTGTTAGGCTAATTTTTTTTTAAATTTTCATATTACACCCAAAGAGCAAAAGCTCTATATCGGGCCGTACAAAAATAGGAGCTATTAGCTCACAACGGAATGACTAGCAGTAGTTAATAAATGGTCAACAATCAGACAACAGCCAGGCGACAAATAAAGAAACATATATAACAAGCATATAGGCAATAAATAAAGAAATACAGATAGATAAGCAGGTTGATGAAACTCTATTTAATTCTAAATACCTTGGGCTCTCATGGGTTAAGTAATAAAACCCAATATCAAGCAACGTCAATGCACTTAAAACGGAAACAATGTGTATCATTCGGTAGCGGTGGTTTTTGTCTCTAAGCAGCCGACGAAAAATTTATCAGATCTCTTTGATTGTTCATGATCGATTGATACTGAAATATTTGGAGGACACTACGAATTTTTAATGTTTCCAGGTGAACGCGGTACTGGTAACTACGAGGAGGACGCACTCGTTTTGAAAGTTATTGAGGCGTACTGCACCAGCGACAAGATGCGCTACACCGTCAGCTCAGGTGAGCATCGTTTGATAATCGCTTGAACGGGTAGGGTTGTTTAATGATCGCGCGCCTCATAAAAAGAGTATCTGCAAACCGTTGATGGAGACGTATTGTTTGTTTCCATGCTATTTTGCTGAGTAGAGCTGGCCCCGTTCACAGCTGGTAACGTACTGCATGACATGAGTGAATGGAACAAAGAAGGCATGAAGCCACCGAGTCTGCGGCCCGTGCGCTCGAACAGTAGAGCCACTACGTGGTGTTGCGCGAGTCCCTTCCCCTTCGTCCGAACCATCCGGTCGCCGAACATGTTCGACTAGTTCCGGATGAACCGCGCTGTGCGTCCCCTCTCACCCAAATGATATTCCTACCCTTGAGGAAAAATACTCTCCACATGTTTACCTCGAGAAAAAGTGAAACCCTATCATATTATTGCCTAACAAAATTGGATTGAAACAAGTCACATTTTTTTGCCTATAAAACGAACTGAAAGGGTTTTCAATTTTATTTAAAATATTAAATTAAACCAAACGGTGCTCCTGTTTTCCGTTCTTTCCTTTATTTTCTTTCTGTGCTTGCCAAAGTTTTTTAAATTTATTTTAATTTTTTTAAATTTATTTTAATTTTTTTAAATTTATTTTAATTTTTTTAAATTTATTTTAATTTTTTAAATTTATTTTATTTAAAAATTTTTTTTTTTCAAATTTTCTAAAAATTTATTTTAATTTTTTATAAAAATTTTTAAGTACATTTTAAGGGATACGAATTTTAATGAATTGAATCATGGATCCTTTTCTTTGATGGTGTCCATGAGTAATATTTTTTCCGTTCCGTATTCCTACATTTTGACAGCTAACTTAAAACTTTTTTTTTTTTTACCCAACTTGGATAAAATAAATATCCTAAAGAAACCTTTCGTTATTCCTGTGAATATCAATATTCAGAAAATCCCATTTTTTCTGGTAATGTGTGGTATTTTTTTCCTCATGTGGGCTTGCACAGACGAGGACAATTAAAGATATTTGCGGAGCCTCTCGAGGCTTACGATTGTTTTGAGTCAGTATTACCCAAAGATTATACCAAGAATGTACCTTGCAATACGGATTTGATTAGGTGATTATTATTAGCTCTTGCTCTGTAACTAAGAATCTCATATTGTAAGCGTTGCTAAATACTATTTTATACGTTTGAATTTAATCAGACAAGTTTAGATATATATTTAATTTTGCTTTGAATTTTAAAGGCATTTTGTATTCCTACTTTTCATGTTTATCAAGAATAAAATCAATCTTCTAATACCGTTTATAATTTTTATTAAACTACCCTGTCGAGACTTGCAAATATTTTAAACTAATGTATGTTACATACGTGAAATGCCCGGATTTACGTTGACTAAATACGTAAACGCGACCCTGATAATTACGGACTATTCTAGGGAATGCGTTGAATGCTCATAAAAACGATGAAATTAAATAAGTAAATGGTACCCTGCGATTATCAATTTCAATGTCAGAAAAAAAAAATGTTGCTACGTTTTGATTGCGCATCTTGTAAACCATAAAATACATTGTGTTTTAAGTTTATTGTTAGAGCTGGAAACCGTAGATGACTGGGATTTCAAGACAAAATATTAGAGCGCATGATCTAAAACGTACCGTTTAGCGTCCAGACTTGAGCTAATAAGGTGAATGATTGAAAAACTCGTTGTAGGTATGCGTCTTGACCCATAACTGTACGTTTCGCAACCTCACGTCCTGTCGCACTGTCGTCTTAAAATTTTGCAAGCCGACCGTAGTTTCCGGTATTAACATTAAACTAGAAAACACCCTGTAGACATTTAGTTCAGGTACACTTCGCTCACGCATCGCGAAAATATATGAGATATAAAAACCATAGTTTTTTTATTATAATTTGTGTATCTCTGAACTCTTAAGCATTCGTGGCAACGATTCGATAGCGCATCTTGTATGAGTATTCTATGCAAACGTAAGCTCTGGAAATCCTTCGAACTGAAAGCTTTCGTACGCAATTTTCGTGCTTTGTCTGAGTTGCGAAATCACAAGTATTCTATTCCAAGCTTCGCCTATCTAAAATATCAAAAGTCGCTTTACTTTGCACATAAACACCCGGAAACCGTAAGAATTCTTAGCGAAGCTTTGATTGCGCATGTGATTGTGAACAAGCAGCGTTTGCTTATTTTTGAAGCCGCATGTTTTCATGAGAATGTGTGCGTTTGAATTTTTCAAAATGGTTGATGGCCCTCAAATCTTAAAAAAAAACTTTTCAGTCAAAAGCAATTGGACGAATAAATTTGTGCTAACACACTAAAAAGGGGAGATACTGCTATCAAACTTGTAAACTGGAAAATGTACCTTTTAGTCTACCTCACGTTTTGCCGAGATTTCGCGATCCCGTTTGTGTGTGTGCTAACCGTGGAATATTAGAATGGTGGTTTAAGGGTGCATTTCTCAGCTGTGAATGGGGTTCATGAAGCTCTATGAAACGACTATCTAAGCCGCGGTATCGTGTTTTTAGATAGAACTGGATTTCTTAGACATCTGTCTGCTTTTTTTTGGCTTTGCTTTGAATGTTCTAGAATGATCCACGTAGCTGAAAAATGCGCATTTTGGCCACCATTCTCTTAGACAAGAGTAATTCATATTTTTTTAGCTTTGTTCGCAGTTCGCACCTGTATCTCATTTACAATCAGTCTCGATTTTGGAATTAACAGCGGTTTTTTTGTCTCTCTAAAAAAGTTGGTTTTGGTTTTAATTTTTTAATATTTGTTTTACAGCTGTACTGGACCATCCGTCATCTGTGAAATCGGATGAGTGTGCGTCACCCCTCAGTGAAAAGTAAGTTCTCTAATGTGTTCATTAAGTTAACCCATAACAGCCCAAAGTATTTGGAGTGAAATTTAGCTTTAGAGAAATCCGAAGCATTTTACACGTTAAATTACGCTATTTCAAGCTTTCGAAAATGCCAAAATTATTAAATTTCAGGTTTTTAGAGGGGTGATATTTTATAAATGTTGACAAAACTGAACTAAAATCCTCTGAAATACATTTTTCTGTTTCCGAACGGCATCGCTGGGCGGAAGTGGGTTAAGAGCGTCTCCAAAAACTTGGGATATTCGTGAAAAAAATAAAGAGACTTTGGGCAAAGTATCACATAATTTGGGCGGAAAGGTTCGCGTTTTTTTCTTTTTTTTGGGAGTGTTCGTATATTGGGGCAAGGTACACTTTTTTATTGCTACGCGTATTTACTGGAGGTCCCGAAGGCGAGGCCTAAATGGGACGATACAGTGTGTTCTGCAAGTGACTGAACAGGTCATAAAAGACAGGAGAACAGAGTAACAATGTACTGAAAGAGCAAAAAGTAAAACAATCAACAAATAGATAAATAAATAAATTAATAAATAGATAACCCGTAATCACGATTTCATTGCCCTCTGAATAGTTCAACCTTTTAACTCTAGACGTCCAAGAGACTTAACTTTTTCCTTTCTTTTTCTACGTTACACGACCTTGTTTTTTTGTTTCAGGTTCCTTAATAGTTCAATCATCACTTTAAAAGATCAAATGCAAGAACTTCAAAGCAGGGTGAACAACATAAGCAGCCAATTAGATCGAGAGACGCAAGCAAGAAGAAACTTACAGAATTTGATTCATTCTCATGTCACTAAGAATGTGCCAATGTGCGAGGAGTGAATTATAATGTCCTACCACTCAAAATTAACACGCTTAACTGTTAATTTCATTTTAAAATGTTAACTATTCGTAGAACTAGGAACGTTTTTAACTTATCTCGGAAGAGATGACTGAAAGTATTGTGAACATGTGTTCAAAAATTAATATTTCTGTTTTACAACAAATATTTTAGCCTTTTGTCGTAAAACGAAGCCGTTGAGTTCGAAGAAAACGTGCCATCAGTTTGGCAAGAGATCACGCCTCTGGTTAGAACTAGGGCCAGGGTTCGAGGAAGAGTTCAAAGATGGCGTAGTATGTAGAAAGGGGTAATGCTGTTGCAGGATATCAGTGTGCTCAGGGTTAAAATGCCTGGGTCCACAAGTCCGAACAGTTCTCTCATCTGGTATGGAGAGCCCCTTACAACATACGCATAGGCAACACGCCTTACAAGAGAATATTCGGGTTGCCTATCTACGGCTTGGAAGGGGCCCTTGAGCGAAGGGAGAACACAGGCGCTACGTATTCCCAACCTAATGAGATCTATGCTCGCAAAAGTATCCTCCGTACTGGGAAATATAATTTTCAAGTATGCGTGAGCTTATTATATACGTTTCCAATCATGTAAAACACTTTCCCATCATAACTTACTCTTGAATCTGGAAACGCCGTCTATTCACGCCTCTGTAAGTTCAGGTTACAACGTTTCGATTTAATTTTCGAAAAAATTGTTCAGCGGAAAACATGTCTGAGACGAGACGGAGAAAAAATATTGATTTTGAATTGATAAAGTTCTCGTTAATTTAGCTGTACTTTCTGAGAGAGAAAATTTCACTCAAGTGGTACCAGGTTGTTTTTTGGTCCAGGTCAACAAAAACCTTACGTGATTTCCATGTTTGAGTTGAAAGTTAAGATTAACCCGTAACAGTCCAAAGTATTTGGAGTGATATTTAGCTTAAGAGAAATTGGAAAGATTTTTTTTCCCATCAAAAACGCAAATTCAAGCTTTGGAAAATGTCTAAATTATTAAATTTCAGGTTTCCAGAGGGGTGACATTGTTTAAATTGTGACAATACTGAACTGGAAAGACCCTCTAATTTTTTTTTCTGTTTCCGAACGGCATCGCTGGGCTGTTGTGGGTTAAAAAGTAAGGTGCTCGGTGGCTCGCTCCGCTCAGCTTGGCGAGGGTGGAGAACAAGAGCTGGAAATAGCAACGTGCTAAGTTTGGTATAGACGCAGCCCTCTGCAACGGAACCGACGTTTTCCGACATCTTCCGACAAAGACCGATCTGCGAATCTGTCTCGGCCTGGTTTCCGACCTTAACCCCGTCCCCCAGCGCCTTTGTCTCCGGCGGCGACCCCGTGGCGTGCGTTCGCGCGCCCCCCTGCGCAGCCGGGGCCACGGAGCCCCCCCTTCCCCCCCGAGGGGGGGGGGGCGGCCTGTGCTCCTCCCCATCCGACGTCCCCGTCTGCTGTGCCTGCGCCCTGCGCATCCGAGCCATCCACCGCCGCCTCATTTCGCCATGCGGCCCCCCCCCCCGCGAAGCGCCCCAAGACGCCCTCAACAGCTGGTTCCAAGTACAGTTCGTCGCGGACGAGTGCGCAGGAGCTTTCTTAGTCCGAGGACATGTGGGAATGGGGACCGGAAGTTGTTCGCAGACGACGCGCTTGTATGACTCGATAATATCTCGGCTATGAATAAACGCTAAGAGAAAGGCTAGCAGGGTGAGTACTGTAATGGAGTAAAATTGGCGGACAGCGTACTATTACCCTCTACACGGCAAAAAATAAAACCGGTTTTACAGACGTGCTGCTTGAAAACAGTAGGTTTTCCCAATGGGAGTGTCTATTGACCCCACTGACCCATTTAAAATGTATCAGGTCAGGTACCGTGCATTCAAGTCAACTCCCATTTAATATGCATCAGGTTGGTTACGTGCGTTCAAGTCTCCCTATATTAATGCATGTCGGGTCAATAGCAACACACTTTCACAACACAAGAGAGTGACTATTGACCCCTACCGTTATAAATGGGATACTTGACCAACATTTATCGACCCATCAGAAAGAATTCAAATCACAAAAAGTGAACAGCCGCATCTTAACCCATAACAGCCCAAAGTATTTGGAGTGAAATTTAACGCAAGAAAAATTCGAAGTATTCTCCCCGTTAAATTAGGCAATTTTAAGCTTTGGAAAATGCCTCAATTTTTAGATTTCAGGTTTTTAGAGTGGTGATATATTTTAAAATTTGACAATACTGACCTTAAGAGATCCCTAAAACAAATGTTTCTGTTTCCGAACGGCATCGCTGGGCTGGGCGGTAGTGGGTTAAGCGATCAGTGAATGGCCCGGGACGGGAATCGAGTTCATAGCCTATGACGGCATAGGATCCGCAAATTTTAACGAACTACGCGGATTCTATGACGTCAAAGGCAATTTTGCACTCGATTTCTGGGCGTTCGGCTCATCGCATCAAGATGCAGATTCTATTTAGTGTTATTTTTTCGCCTCTTTTTGATGGTTATTTCGATAAAAGTTGGTTACTGTAAAATAGGATTATGAATTGGGCTTATGCAAAAACGTATTTTCGATTTATTTTTAATGCTACTTTTCTGCTCTAAAAGTCAACCAAAACCAATATTATTACGTTAAAAGTGCTGCCACACAGACTTTCGTTACGATAAAATATTTCAATTTTCAAAAATTGCATACATATCAGAGCTTCACATTTTTTTAATTTTTATTTTGAACTGCCTATAATGTGTTTTTTGAAAGAACAAAATATTTGTAGTCTTACATGTTTGCGGTGTGTGATTTATTGAGGATCTAGATTACAATCCCTAAGCTCCGCGAAAATAGTGGTCTCTTAAACAATTAAAAAAAAGGCCACGTGTAAAAATTCAAAGAAAAATAAGTAAATGGATAAATAAATAAATAAAACATAAAAATTAAAACTAATAATATTGAAAATTAAAGGAAACAACAACAAAAACAAAGAAGTCAAATGTTTAGAACTTTGAACTAAATTTAACTATTTAATCAAAATCTTCTAAAAAAATGTCAATACTCGAGCTTATTCAAATAATGAACATTTAAAGTACAAGTTAGAGGGAAATGGGATAATTTCTAATATTCATGTAGTGTGACAATCATAACCTCATACAAAGCGATGTATACGTCTAACCTCTTTTATACCGATTTATTTTCGCGAGTGAAAAATTACGTAAAGGGTCACCGAGACGAGGTGTTGACCCAGTTTTAACGAGGTCAAGGGGCAGAAAGCGATTCGTCGGCGATTATCGCCGTTGCAAAGGGTCAGGTCAAACCCACCATTCTTTTTAGCGCACTCAGTAAGCCGGAGCAAACCCCCCCCCCACCAAAACTTATGGAAGGAAATCTGTCGTGCGGGTTGCATGCGTCCAGGCGCTGGCGGACGGAGCGCTGCGCCGGTCATACAGTTCACGGGGGTGATGAGATCAGATAGGAGAGATTCAAAAGGGTGACAGTATTATCACAATATGGAACAGTTATTTTTGTAGCGTACAGTAGGCTGCTGCATCCGGTCTACGGTATTCATATATACAAGTTTAACCTATTTCTTGATACTTTTTCTAAAAATACAAGGAGGAAATCGTAGAAATACAGCCTTTGTGTCCATGGAATGCTTTACAAATTTTCATTCTAAAAGATTAGTTTTGAATAATTGATTTTTGAAAATCGGTGTTTTAGGATTTGAGTTCTTGCTGCGGGCAAAGTTGAGGTGCCGGTGGTACTTTCTCAGGAAGTTGCTAATACAACAGAGGTAGAGGTCTTGTCGTTGCGTGAATACGGTCAGGAGGAATCGTTGAGGTATTCCTTCCAATTGGTTATATTAACACTAACGTATATATTCCTCAGAGAAAAAACAAAAACAAAAAAAACATGCCAGCCATGCATATAAAAGAACTTTAATAAAAATATAGAGATCACGACCAAAGCTCTATTATATGCTTGGACGATTCAGAGGCAGGAATTTCAAATTCTAATTTAGGAGTGATATATGAACTAAGCTGGCAACAGCCGATAGTAAAAACAATTATTAGTTCCCCTTTACGAATTCTAACCAACAAATGTCAAAAACTCGCCAAAAAATTTAAAAAATGACCGCAATTTTTTTATTTAAAAAAAATGGGCAATGGGTACCCCCCTGCCACCTTAACTTTCAAAAATTTGGAAGTTTTCCTCGTAAAAACAGAACGAGGGGCAAACGACTTGGAATCAGATTGATTAAAACGCGCCACAGTGGACTGGTAAACGCGGATCGGTAAAATTGGCTGTCGAAAGTGTATCACGCGCCTTGACCCAAAACAAAAAGATTCTTACGACGGAGCCTTGACCAGAGTGCTTGCTTGGGGTGGCCTTGCACTGCGAGACTGTCGCTTTAACACGAATTCCCGCCACTTCTCACCGAACACGACCGAAGAAAATATTATTTTCTCATTTCGACCAACACATAATCTCGGTCACTTGACATTCATGACAGCGCGACGATAGACACGAAACTTATGGATAACAGCTGAAAAAGGGCGCAGCCGGATGCTGTAAAACTAAAATGTTTTATATCTAAATCTGCGAGGGTAGCTGTCATAAGCGCCAAAAAGCACAAGCGCCAACGCCGCAAGCGCCAATCCGTAACCGCCAAACGAGAAAAGTCGCAAACGCCAAAGTTCTTAACCGCAATACTAACCTTACCTAACTTAACCTGACCTAAATTAACCTAGCTTTACCTAACCTAGCTTTACCTAACCTTGCTTGACCTAACCTATACGAACTTAGGCGTTCACGACTTTTCTCGTTTGGCGGTTACAGACTGGCGCTTGCGGCGTTGGCGCTTGTGGTTTTTGGCGCTATCGAATGCCCCCCAATCTGCGATAGTACCGCGGATGGGACTATAACGGGTTTAGCGATATCTAGAATTTTTGTTTTTTATTTTGATTCTTTGATTTTGTTTGTTCAGGTGGGGGGAAAAGTGGGTCCACACTGAGAAAAGTGGGTTAGTGAAGTTTACTAAAAATGAGTAAAAGTAGCTAAAAAGTGCGACAGCCAAACTTGGCTAGAAAACGTTACCGCTATACTGTACTGGTTACTGGCCGAGTTGGCTGTCGCCTTTTTTAATTTTTTTTATTTAACTTACCCACTTCTCTCAGTGGTACGTGTTATCATTCAAAAGCGAACGGGGTCAGAGACGAGATTGTGTGTTCACTGGGAAAATTTATCTCTGGAAACTGACCCCTAATCGTTCGTTTGATAGCTGAAATGCGGCGGTCTGCACGGAAAAAAAGGTTTTGTTACGGCAACAAAATTAGGGACAAAAAATAAATTTTTGTTGCTGCAACCAAAAATTTTGCTACAGCAACCAAAAGTTTTGTTGATAGAACTAAATATTTTGTTGTTGTAACAAAATATTTTTGTTATCCCTATTTTAACAAATGATTTTGTTGGAATAACAAAACCTTTTATACCGTGAGTGATTTTCGAT
>Ga0058701_10004286_pt1 | contig 11547 bp, 8 predicted proteins | sample AgamicOrMae_FD_97039 | JGI IMG/M metagenome (GOLD analysis project Ga0058701, IMG submission 97039) | Agave microbial communities from Guanajuato, Mexico - Or.Ma.e | ecosystem: Host-associated > Plants > Phyllosphere > Phylloplane/Leaf | place: Guanajuato, Mexico | collected 2012-06-04 | reverse complement strand
GTTTGCGTAAAGTTTTTGTTGCTTTGCAAACACTTTTTTGAGTACGGTATATTTCTAAAATGAGCACATAACCCACCTCAGTCCGGATAGTCACTACACTTTGTGTAACACCCTGAGCGCTCAATTTTCAAGTCACAATAAGATTAAAGCCACAGATATACAACCGTCACAACTTGCTACAGATGTTACGGAAGCGATTTTGCAATTTTGTACTCGCACATTGGATTTTTCAGCAAAAATAATCGGAACGCCTTAGATCCTGCCGCCGGTTAGCAGACGAAAACATCGCGTGACGTCAGAAGTACCCATGATCTTTTGCGCGCAGGATTCTGCACACATCCGTCGCGAGTGCAACTTTGAGATTTACGTTAGATTTTGAGCTTTGAGGTCACAAAATCCAAAAAATCGTCTCCGTACAATCTTCGGCATACTTCTCCGATTCCAAAGACACCTAACTTGTGTACTTTCGTTGCGATTAGTGTCTTCACGCTGTCGCACAAAATGAAGGTGCAAATCCTAGTTTCGCCTCCGGTATGTAGGCTCCACGATTTTATAGGTTGGGATGGGTTTCATGTAGTGGTCAGGTAAGGCACGGTTGGGTTGTAAATTTGGTTCAGAATAGAAAGAGTTTGGTTTGTTTAGGTAAAGTTAGGGTACTGCCTGGTATTACTCTCCTCGGCTGTCTAAAAGCACGAAGGCCCGCTTTTTTCCCGCAGGTATACTCCCGAAACGTCAGCCTTGGTGACCGCAAGGTCAGTTTAGCTTAGGTTAGGTTTGGTACCTTGTGTCTCCCTCCAGTCGGCTTGGCGACGGAAAGAGAGCATATAAGTTTTAGTGCTCACTCGATTGTTGGGATCTTCCACAGTTGAGATTTCCTCGCGGGCCTTGGAGAAAACAGAGCCCTCGATGAACTTCCTGGGGAATACGTCCGCTTCGGATGGAGGAGCAAGGCCCTTGGTGTCTTCGCGGTGAAGCAGGGCCACGTTCATGGCGTACGCGAACATAGTCGGGTTGAGGTTGGCGCGAGCCCACACTGCGGCTGATTTGAATTCTTCCAAGTTGCGCATGCCTGCGAAAAAAAAGGTCTCAAAGGGCGAGTCTTCATGAGCAGTCGAATAGGTCTTCGTTTTTTTCAGCAGCGTTAATTTTACTAATAGAACGTTACCCAACCTACTATTATCTAGCGTGTCAACAAAGCAAAGTCTTCCAACTAAAACATTACGAACTTAACATCACATGAACTTCGTGTTCTCTCATAGAATATCCTGAACTACTACAAACAGAGATGAAGACACTTGTTGTTGACGTTTGCGTATGATACTACTGAAAAGCCTTTTAAAACTGAACTTACTCATGAAAATGCTGATCAGTTTTGCAGCCATGCGGCGATGTTCGGGCAAAAAATGCGAAAACTGGTCATATTTTCCCAATTTTTTCGTATCACCAAAATCCGGCAGCTTGATCTTCCGCACGGGAATCAGTGCTTTAGCTAAACTTGTAAACCTCGATAGAAGACCCGGTCCTAGGGTTTTGTAGCGCTCTTCCTAAAATAAATCAAGGGACTGAGTAGGCTTACTCAATGGTTGTTTACATACAACCAGTGAAATTTTGTGTGTGGACGACGAATGCCTTCACAAAAGATGATTGCTGCTTACCAGCCATTCTTGGGGAATGTTGAACATAAAATCCTGCTTCCCTTTCAGCGTAAAAATCGGTTCGCCTATCCGTTCGTAAAGATAGAATATTTCAAAAGAATCTGAGCTTTGAACAGGCTGCAAAACCCAAACGCCAAGACTGAAAAAGAAAGCGATTTCATAGGGAAGATCTTTTATCAAATTGAATCATCTTGATAATAATTGCCAATCTTGATGTAACTCAGCATGTTTTAATAGAAATTTGTATAATGCTTTACCTGAAGAAATTTCAAAATGCGATAAGTACATTGATTTCAGAAGGCAACTAAATAAATATTTAAAAGATAAAGCGTTTTACAGCTTAGATGAATTTTTAAATAACGCTTAATGAGACTTCCTTGTTTGTCTTACAGTGCTTTAAAAGTTGATTATTTGTCTGGATGTTGAATTTGTGAATGTTGTACCAAAATTTTGTGCCTGTTTTGTCGGATGTATCATTTTTTTTTGTTTTGAAAGTGTTTCTATTACGTAAACTTTTGTACATGTTTAGAGTAGGTTTACAGGTTCTAAATTCATTTATCTTGACCGAGAGTAGTGGTCTCTTTTTAGACCTTGACAACAAGAGGGCGTGAGTCTGCAGATTCACGCTATCTCACTCCTCATTCGGGAGGCTCGTGGTTCACGCTATGAATGCCGACTATCCTGTACGTGGTTTTCTGTGGTTTTCCACGACGAAAGGCAAATGCCGGGATAGACCCTAGTTTATCCACAGACCTAAAGTTGAAGTCCTCCCCTAAAAATGACGATGCCGAAACCTATAATTTTAGGTAAAATGGACAAATAAAGACCAATCAATCAATCAGCGCTGCCATATATTCACGTACATTCTTTCTAAAATGATTAATCTTGTAACATTTCCTTGAAACGCACTTTAACTCCTTTGGACAGTTAGTTGATTGTTTACTTTCGTAAAGAAAATCAATTTCCAGATGGGACGATTTATTAACATGCGGAAACTTTCGTTTTTTTCTTGAAGTACTTTTCCAAAATACTCTACTTCACATTTTTGTTTTCTTCCTGCTTGAAAAGCAACTGCCTGAAAAGTTTTTAGCTTTTTGAAATGAGAGTGCTCGTTGGGCGTTATGGTGTCCTTTAGACTCACTAATGGAAGAAAACTTGGACGATTCGAGGTGTCAGAGCTTCAATTCGTAAACTTTAAGCATTTGGCTAAAATTCTTAAGATTTCTGATCACGAAGTGCCAATCAAAGTATTGCTTTCTCAAAGTAAGTCCTGATCACGTATCGACTTTGTCAAGTTTTCGGTTTTGAGACTTCGTTTACTCCAAAAAGTGTTTCAGAAACCTATGTGCAAACATTTCGAAGGGAAGAACTGTTGTCCAGATGTAGTGAACTCTATTGACTGTTACAATACACAACTTACAGGGCAGAGAGTAAAAAGAACGCAGGTGCCATGTCGGCGTTGGGTCCTGCGTTGGTTTAGAAAAACCCAAAACTGAAGGTGCTTTTCCGACTTTGACTATGATATAGTTCGGAGCAACAGCGCGCTCTGGCGGCTTAGTTACGCCTTCACATTTGCCACGCTTAGACACGCCTTCCGCCGCCAGATCTGCGCTCTCGTCATCGCTCAACCGAGCCTTATCTAAAATAAAGCATAAGTTTGGATTATTTTTACAGCATTTTTCTCAGAAATAAACTACTGGAGAAGTTAGTCACTTGTACAGTCAATAACGTAAACCTACTACCTAGTACCTTTCGTACAGTCGAGGGCAAAAGTTCTGATCTTAATACTTGAGGGTTGTATACAATGAGTTTGTTGGTTCGTTTGAGGGTGGGTAAATAATATAGTCTAGGTTCAGATTGCTTGATAAGGTTTAATTGCTTGGGTTGAGCGGGGTGAATATGTGTGCGTTTAGTATGCATTGAGCCTTTAGACCGTTGCACGTACTTTTTTTTTTGTCTCAACAAAAAATTTTAACATGTTTATGATTATTTACAGTACTTGCGGCGTTTTGTTAATTTTATAATGTCTCGAAAGTAAACTTTTTTTTCCCGCACGGCAATGACGGTGGTTGAATGTGAAAATTCTTGATAATTCCTTTCACTTGTGCTCAATAGACCACGAGATTCCGTTTTCAGTGTCGAGTCACGTTTGAAAGATAAACTCACTCGGAATATACACGAGATTGAAGGCATATATTCGTAAAAAAGTGTCTTTTTTTTACTTTCAAGATCACGGAACGAATCTCATTTTAGGTATTCAATAACCTTAATTTGATATTAAGTTTTTAATGCTGTATGTATTTGTTGTAAAAAGAGGTGACACAGCACTCTAACTCGTCTCCCCTCCCCCCACCATGCGAAGAAAGGGGGGGATGGGAACACAAGTACTCCCCTGTGTAATTCGGTGATTTCACGCCATTTTGCGCGTCTCACCCCTTTTAACTTTTGGCCGACGATAACAATTTTTGGATTGTCGTAAGAAAGCTGAAACAGGTCTGGGACCACAGTAATTTTGGGACTGATTTTATTTTATATGGAAGTTTTCCCAGCAATTTTTCGGAGATGCGGGATGGAATTCGTCTTCCGAGCGAGCACACCACTCGTTCTTATCACCTTGCCGTCACCCGCGCGTCAAGATGAATGAGTAAATATTTCCAACAAAATTAGTTTAATGTCATCAGTAAAAATTATATCTGAAACAAATTGCAAAGATTCTTCTGCGGTTGGTTTAGCAGTGCAAAATACAACCTCGGCAAGTGGACTGTTCAGTTCAACGTCCATGACGAGTGGGAGATTTTCGTTCTCGACTCACGTCAGCATACTTATCGATAACTCCAAACATTTTTGGAGCTTCAGTTCATTTAGCATATTTTAAGGATGCGTTTCGTTCCGGAAGGCAGATTAACTTATTTTACTTTTTTTGACATTATCTCAAGTGTTTCGCGGCTGATTGCCAGTACAGCAGTATGTCTACATAAATAAGCCATACGTAAGTCTAAGACTTAAATCCGTGATTTTTCGAGAATTAGCAAACGTGCCGATTCTGTGAAAAAATATCTCTCCTTTCATTAATAGGCCGTTCGTTTCTGGTCGCCATTATACTTTCTTTCTGTAATATTTGCTCACTCTCTTATGAATCTTTTGTGTTTGACGACCTTCTTTTCTAAAAGAAGGGGAAAAAAAGGAAAAAAAACAGTTCAACCGCTACCGTATAGAGTACTCTTGCGTCGCTTAACTATTTTCCCCCCAGGAGGTTTGACCTATAATTTCCTTGATCTGTATTTTATACGATTAATATCAAAGGTTGAGTCCTATTGTCTACCAACCGAGCAAATCGACAGTGGTGCGAAGCACAGCCATTCATTCTAATCTAGCTTACGGTATCTTTGACAAGCGTCTTGCTACACAGGGAAAACCGAAAACTCTTTTTGGGAGCCCCTGTAACTGTTTTGTGTTTAAAGAAAGCTTTCCATTATTGATGCACCGTACATGATGAGGACCTTATCGTAATAATAAAAAATAATAAAAAAAAACGACGTGGCTATTCACAAGCCATTCCAACTGTTGGTTACAAAGCACCTAAACCAACCTAATACATTTAAAGGGGAGGTGACTTTAACGCACGGAAACCACCGTACTATATTTTCAATGGTGCATTCTGGTCAAAAGACACCTCCCCTTTTTTTCCGCATTGCATCAAATTGTGTTTTTAACATTTTATTGGATTTCTCGATTTACGGTAATCGTTTCCTTAAAACGATTTTAGTAAAGTAGACATTTGCTGTGAATGACAAAGGACAAATTTGTGTGTGGATGTTGTCAGTGCAGTTAGAAATGACGCTGCGTTCTATTTTTTTATGTTCAGTCTGTTTATTAGCAGTAGGCAACCATAACAGCATGCAAGTTTGTTGGCTTGCCTATGGAAGGTATTCATTGAAACAGGTTTGTGTGAATTAATCATGACTAGTCGTAGACTTCATATGCTTTTAGAATTAATTAAATACACAAACATTTTTATCATGGTTTCGTACATAATGTAGCGTTTTGCTTTGCTTTCCAAGAATGAAGGGTCATCAAATGTATGCGATTTTTCGTTGTTTAGTCTATCGTCGACCACAACTGCCGGTACGGATTGTTTCTAGGGTATAATATTCAACTTAAATTAAAACTCGAGGAAAAAATTGACTTCTAAAAGTCAAGTTTGCTTTATTTATACATAAACTTCTTAGATTTTAGAATACTTTTAGGCAGAAAATCTGCCTAACCTAACAAAATTCGTCCATGCATCAGCTCTATAATGTATCTACAGTAACATCATACCCTTATGGGTTCATGGGATATTTTGAATAAGCACGACTTTAAAAAAATGTAGTCGTATTTCAGTACAACACTGTTGTTTTAGTTACTTAAACCCTTATTAATATGACTTGAGCAAAAAAATCCAGGCACAATTTAATTGCAATGTCTGGCGCAAAGAATTTTTTATGTTGTTTAAAGTGACGTATCGATGTAGTCGTTTTCACAGCCTTTATAGTCGTTGATCTCACAAACCGCCACTCTTTTGATTCCACCGGGAGTGCAAAGAAGTGCTGTGGGCATTGTTATCACGACAATCTACTTATGAGGACTTCTGACACCAGTTCAAGCCTTGCAGCCCTTGTTAGGGTCCTTCTACGCTGTGAATTTCGAAGATTGTACTTTCCACCTCTTGTGTTAATCCGCCCCGATCGACTGTTGCCAAGCCTGATGCCGCTTACTTCTCGTGAAGAAAGCGGCATCAGGCTTGATGACCCTGAAGTAACGTTGACCTTAGGTTAGTTTGCATAGTTTTCATTGTGCCTCACTGCGTTTCCGTTCTGCTCTACTCAACAACGGGAAGGATCACAAGAGGTAGATAGCGCAATGTTTAAAATTTACAGTGTCGAGTCTTTTTAAGGTTATGCGTCTAGTCGCGGCCTGGCCCCTGGCGCTTGATGGGGCTCGTAGCCCTGTGCGGGATCCTCTATTCTTTTTTAGGGGGCTTTGAACCTCCGAAGTGGGGCTCCTAACCCCTGTTGGGCTGCCTGTTAGGCTGGGGCTGCCTGCTGGGCTGCCGATTCGTCTGCTGCTGGGGACGGCCGCCGGCTGGCACGGTGAAGTTGCTGTTGGTGGGCGGCATGACCCGGTTCTCGAACCGGATAGTGACGTCCTTGACGAACATATTGGGGGTGAGGAAGGTCTGGATGTAGTCGACGCCGTCGCGGCCGGTGCGGTCGAAGGGGAAGCCCATGGCGCGCCGGTCGGGGTACTTCTGGCCCCGGATTCCGCAGTAGCTCGACGCGTCGTTGCACATGCCGCCGGCGGGCTGGTCCACCTGTTCAAAAACGAAACGTCTTAGTCACAAGGCTCTGTCTTGGAAACATAAAAGAACCTGGAGAGATTATTAGTAGTTTCTGGAGGTTGCGATATCTGCACTTAAGCCTCACCTTTAATCTTGTAGGGTTATTTTTAATATTCGTTATAATTCCGTGAGAATTCCGTGAAAATTACCGAAGCTATCAATTAGCTAGTCTTCAATCAATGCTATAAGCTTCAATCGTTGCTGTATAGCGTTAATTGTTAACCAGCTTTTGATGTGACCTAGCCTTTGATTAACGTAACCTTCGATATCACCTTTCCCTAATCCAATTCAAACTAACATTCAAGCTAAACCAACTTCACCTTTTTCTAATATATACGGTAACCTTTAATCTTACCTATGATAGAGAGCCTCATAGGGAGAGAGGCGTCAACTGCCACTTCACTCTTGCATCCCACCAATCTGCGTTGCTGGTTTCATGCATCCCACGAATCAGCGCACAGCGCGGGAATAAGTTGTCGACTCTCTCCTTATGAGGGTCTCTAAACCCAGCCTAATATTTTAATTTACTTAACTTAACCTTCAAATTCTAATTTTCTATTAGCTTCATCAATCCCTCAATCTACCGAACGGTTCTCAAAAACTGTGAATAACGTCAAAAAATCCTATCCGCAGTTATCAATACTAACACTGCAAAATCATCTTTGTGGTGAAGATTCGCAGACAGCAAATTACTTCGTGTTCGCAGAGACTGCTTGGGATTAATTATTTATACCTTATCTTTGGAATAATCGGTGACCATCACGAAGAGCTGAGCCACCAAACCAGCCTGGGTGCCCTTGGGGATCAACATGTGCTGAGGCCATCCACACCCGCAGAAGTTGAACTGCTCAAGTTGGGCGCCTGATGCAGGCCGGCCCGCGTCTAAGTTGCGGAAGGTCCGTTCGAACGGAATGGTGACCGAAGACATGGTCGATTGTCTCTGGACCTGGTTATTGCGCTGGGTCACTGAAACCGATAAAGTCACGTTAGGTGGATCGAAATAGGAGCATTTTGAGGTTAAGAGATAAAATGGGGTAGTAAGTTAAAGTGCCGTTTGACACGGTTAGAAAATCTGAGGTGCACTCACAGGTGACGGGGAACTTGTCGAGCTCAATCATGAAAGTCCGCTGGTCTCTGAACTGCATAGGAACACCGCGTTCGTCAAACTTAGGCGCCATGAAGATACGAACGTATCCCTCTCGTTGGCCAGATCCGGTGTTCTCGATCTGAAGACACACGATTCGGAATCAAGTTTTGTTCGTAGCGATCTTCTGCACAACGTCGTATGCTGAATAGACTTCCCCGTACAGAGAAGATGGGGCTTTGGATCTCCTTACTTACGTTGATGTTGTAGGTGAAGGGCTTGTGGTTGAGATGGGTGAGTCGGGCGTAGACGGGGCCGCGAGGCGAGAAGTCGAGGCCTCGAGACAGATCGATGTCGCTCTGCTGCCAGAAGGTCTCAAAGGTATCTCTGTTCCTCGCGCCGGCTGTGATTACGTCGACACCGGTGACGCGCACGCCGGGGAAGTCCAGTTGCTGGATTGTATACGGCGGGAGCCGCTTCTTGTATTCCTGCGCAACACTTTAGGGTCTTAAAGAAAAGTTGGGACCGAGGGGCAACTGTCCCATCGCGGCGCACACGAAAAAAAAAAACGTTCGTTGTTTGTAGCAAGCTCTTATTTGTCTAGATAGGGATAGTAAAAGCTGTACTTCGCCTAACTCAATACTTTTACCTTACTCTTCCAAAGGTTTCCAATTGACGGAACCCTCCCCGGCCTTTTGATGCTTTGGCATGATCAAATTTCGGTCTAACGAAATTGCATGTTGATTTCAAACGAACGACTCGGTTTTAAATGAATACTTAAGATGTGTCGCTTGCCAGAGGCCTAGATATATTAGAGAGGAGGCATTGAGGGTGCAAAACCATGGGCGCCGCCATCTTGTGTCCGCAGTTTCTCCATAAGCTACAATGCATTTGATCGGTTGCTACCTGGAATATATCGTCTGTGAAGGCGTGCCATCTGTAGAAGACAGGGTCTCTCATAGCAGTGGTGGAGTCTCCCATGACGCCGAAGGACTCCAGATGCCGGGCATCCGGGTCGTGGGCGAAGGAGATGGCGATGTGACCAAAGTTGTGGAGGTCTCCGTACAGGTTCCGGTTCGGCGAAATGATGGATGACTCGAGGATGTTCCCCAAGATGTCGATGCCGTTCTCGATGGTGAGGTTCATGCGTTGCCCGGAGTCCGTGACGTACGCGTTAGTGTGGACCACGTCGTAGATTCTGTCTCTCCACAATTCTAGGTCGTGGAGATCGAACTGAATCTGGTCGCTTTCTCGGTTTACGTCCTGTCAGAACATTCAATTAGATATGTGCTGTTCTCAACGACGTTAGGACTGTTAGAGAGAGTTTCTTGTCTAGGATATTGGGAACTTAAATTTGCGTAATTTCTCAGCGGTAGACTATATGCCACTGAGAAGTAAACGGCATCAGGCTTGGTTTCGGGCTTCGCGCTTTGCTTTCCGATGGAAGTTGGAACTCAGGAGGCGCGAAGGTACCGCATCTTTGAAATTTACATCGGACTAAGTCTTGAGTGTTGCAGATACTTACGGAGACGATTGTGTTGGTTACACGAGCCGGCCACGTCCGCGAGGCAACCATCGTGTCGAGCTTAGGGAAGTAACCTTCCGGAATGGGTTCTCTGAGGTTCGTCAGTCGTTTCACTCGCATTAAGCCGTTGCTGAACCGTTCGAAGTTATACCTAAACATAATGAATGGCGTTTAAATGCAGTTCTGGAGTCTGTACTCGAAGTCTGACAATCTCGCTCGTCTAAACAGCATCGCGCGAATGTACAGCTCTCTGCTCTCTAGGGTCTCGGAAGATACGGTACATTTTGCACCTCCTATGTTTTGCCCTGTGGTTCAATAACCTTGCTTTATATTTTGATGATAAATGACGTACAACCGTGTCTTTCCGACTAGATTATGCAAGGATTTGGTCAGGCTTGATTAGATTGAACTAGATAAGGATAGAATATGCTAGAGCCCTATAACTTCGTAGAGAGGCGTGAATGGTGTCCCGTGCTATGGGGCCGCCATAAAGAACACAATGTATTTCTAATGGGCGAACCGTGCTCAACATGGTGGAGGTGCAAGAGGTGAGGGTTTGATTTGCGCCTCTCTACGAAGTTATAGGGCTGAAGATTATGCTAGATTGGACTAAGAGGGACTAAAAGTTACCGGACAGTGTCCAACTGCCTTGGCGCTCATGCGCCGACTTTTGCTTCCAGCCAATTAGAAAGAACGGGGCGCCATGACAGTTAGCCACTCTCTGGTAACTTTTAGTCTCTCTAATAAGATTCGGTGAGGTTGCTATATTCTTTGCCTCGTGCCTTTGCTCCGATATCACCCCGGCGGCGCGGCTGTATAAAGAGTCTGCACAATAGGTAGAAACAGCAATCTTTACATAGGGGTGCCTCAGGGCCAGCTCACCTGGCCATGATTTGTTCGTGCATATAGTAGAAGAGCTCCCCTCGGCGATCCTTGTTGACGATACTGAGGGCGGCGTCGAAGGGGTAGACAAGGTGCCAGTGCCAATGGTGAAGATTGATGCCCAAATCCTCACGGAAGTAGGCCACCTTGTGTTCCGGCTCGAGGTCCGTCGCAGTGTAGTCCATGGGGATTTCCAGGGGAACCTGCAATCATTTATTTCATTTAGGGACTTGATTTGGCACGAAATTAATTATTCAGGCAGTTTTTCGAATCCAAAGATCTGCCCCTGCCGGCGTATGTGCTGCTTGTATTAATTACAACAAACATGGGCGACCTAACCTCTTTCCTACGACCTGTGCTGATTGATTTTTGTTTTTGGTGACGGACTCGCGTAAAACTTAAATTAAAGATACTGCCCAGATAATTCATTGGGTGCCAAATAAAGTCTAAATGATGTTTATGTCGAACAATGTAAGAACGTTATCACCGCAGTTACAGAGGGCGGTAACCTTATCCCAAATAACCTTAACCCCGAATCCAGCAACTGTATTTTCATTTCAATATTTTAAGTACGGTAGTTTTTGTCGATGAAATCGTATCAAAAGTCTCTATTTTGAAGTTTATTCCTCACTGAATCCGTGGATGTGCTACAAATTTCTTAAATCTCAGCCGATCGGATGAATTCCTCAATCTACTGGGGCAAGAACCAATCTCGGGCTTCAACAGTTTCCAGTCCATCAAGGTCCGTATTCAAGGACGATACTTTTGCGTAGAGTATAGAATTTACATGGTGTCGTGGTCGATGCTAAGCATTAGAATCGCCAAAGTAGAGTTCTTGAATACGGCCCTGAGTTCTAATCTCATGCACAACGGACTGCACCAACCTTCTGCAGCTACTCAGCACTAAGGCATCTGAAAACTCGAATATATAATGAATATACTTTCAAAACAAAATGTTAACCGATTATGTGTTTAAGGTTCGTATTCTAAGACGTTTCCGTTCGATCCCAGGGCAGTCCTC
>Ga0058701_10004285_pt1 | contig 11547 bp, 9 predicted proteins | sample AgamicOrMae_FD_97039 | JGI IMG/M metagenome (GOLD analysis project Ga0058701, IMG submission 97039) | Agave microbial communities from Guanajuato, Mexico - Or.Ma.e | ecosystem: Host-associated > Plants > Phyllosphere > Phylloplane/Leaf | place: Guanajuato, Mexico | collected 2012-06-04 | reverse complement strand
CCAATGTTTCCCCATGATTTTGGGGAGGGGGGTGATTTTCGCAATTCTTTGAACCCTTATATCGCGAAAACTATTAAAGGTATCGAAAAACAGAGAGAACCTCGTCGATGTAAAATTTAATGACCTACCAATTTGATTCTGCACATTTTTTTGATGTCTCTAACGGTTCTTGAGATATTTTGAAAAAACTTTTTTTTGGAAAAAGTTTGTCACGGGCAAGGGGTCGCTAAAACATCTTGACTTGGGTCAAAATACGTTTAAAATATTTGTCTAAACTGGGAATCGAGAGTAAGTGCTGGACAGAACAGTCGGGGCAATATTTCCCCAAAATTAGGAGCGGGGGAAGTTTTTTGAGATTTTTACAACCCCTGTATCTCAAAAACGGTTGGACATATGAAATTGAACATGGAAGTATTAGGTCGTTTCGGCCCCATTTTTTTTTAGGTGCAGTTGTGTATTCGTGGCAAATGTGCGAAGTCTGACGAATAGGTAAACTTGCTGTTAGTTTGCTTCAAGCCAGGACTGTTACAAGTCAGGGAAAATATACCTCTGTCAGAAGACATGGAAATGTTATGGATATTGTGCCAATTTCCAAAAATGTCAGGGAAATCTAGGATAAAATATATTATTGGTTAACAATGGAATAAAGTGATTTGTGCGCTGAGTACGGGAAAAACACTTACAATATAGACCACCGGACATACGTTTTTAGGCAATGCGGATCAAGCATCTAATATCAAAAGCACGTATCGGAGACAAGTAACGTCCAAAATATGTATTTCTTCGAGTGATGTCGTTTTAGGAAACACCATCCATAACCCCCCCCCTTTTATTGGTAGGTAAAGACTAGAATGTCAGGGAAATCTGCGATTTTAGTCAGGAAAACGTCAGTCAGGGAAATTGAAAATCCCGATCTTGTAGCAACCCTGCAAGCTCTTTTTTAACACAACAGGAAATTTTGAATTTCCTTGTATGCAATGCGAAACCACAGTCCCTCGCATATTTCATTTCCCAATCAACCTGCGAGCGCAGATAAGTTATCTCGTGAAAGATTCGCTTTTCCATCATGATTTTTGACAGCGGTCGTTCTATAATACTCAACCATTTTAGCGTGACGTTAAAGCAATAACTGAAGCTAGTCTGTGAGAATATTGCTGATTGACGAGTTGTTTTCTTTTTTGGTTTAGGCGCAGTACCTGATCTTTGACAAAATGCGCGAAGAGGGCTTCGCTTCCGGCTCCGACGACATCCGCCTGACCGTAGAGATCTTGGTGCCCTCCGGGCAGGTCGGCCGCATCATCGGCAAGGGCGGCCAGAACGTCCGCGAGCTCCAGCGCATCACCGGCTCAGTCATTAAGCTCCCAGAACAAGGCAGCTTGCCGCAAGAGGAAGTGGAAACCACTGTCCACATTATTGGCTCCTTCTTCTCTGTCCAGGTAGGCTCACTAACCCGTAATCCTCCTCAAATCACTTCGAGCACAACTTTTTAGTCGGTTTTCTGCTGTCTAGCAAAAAATTCTTACAGGTTGTCTGGCAACGCTTGAATGGGGAACTTGACCAATTTTTTTCGAGATAGCCACTAGAAAAAGCTAAAAAAATGACGAAAAAAAAGCCAAAAGCAGCACTAGATGCAATCAGCTGATCGCCCCGAAATCGAATTTAGAGTCGCCTGCAACGTCCTAGAATTCAGAATCTACAGATTCTATGACGTCACAGGCAACTTTGAACTCGATTTCCGAGCGATCGGCTGATTGAATTTAGGTCCTGGTTTTGACTTTTTTTCGTCATTTTTTGAGGTCTTTCTGATGGCTATCTCGATAAAATACCCAATTTTTGAAAACCTTGGAAAAGCCTTGAATTGGCTGAATCACCCCTTAAAAAAGAAGAGAAAAAAAGTTTTTTTTTATATTATTTTCCGAAAAAATGTGCCGCGCAAAGTCAGTAAGAATCGCTTTTCAGAAAAGTAGGAAAGACCGTTTTTAAAAAAATTAAAATAACTCTTAAAAGAGCCTTGGATTTTTTTTGAAAAATCGGCTTTACCCGTCCGCATGGGACCGCCTCGCGTGATTCAATCTTGTATTATGGACAAGTGGCTCTCTCCTTCTATTTAAACACGGAAAAAAATGTTTTATTACGGCAACAAAATTAGGGACAATAAATAAATTTTTTGTCACTTCAACCAAAAACTTCTCGGCAGCAACCAAACGTTTTGTTGATGGAACTAAACATTTTGTTGTTGCAACAACATGTTTTTGTTATCCCTATTTTAACAAATGATTTTGTTGGTATAACAAAACCTTTTATACCGTGAAGTCGTTATTCGAGCGCGCTTTAGGTGTCTGGAACAATATGTAAGGCTGTGTATGTTTTGTTTTTTTCAGTCTGCCCAGCGGCGCATTCGTGCCATGGTGTCTCAGATCCCGCCTGCGTCGGCTGGCCGTCCCCCGCGACAGAACATGGGTGGCAGCGGTGGCAGCGGCAGCCACCGCAGCAGCGGCGACCCGCAGTAGCGGCCCTCCGCTCCGCCTCGCCCCGTCCCGGCGTAGCGCAGCGCTTCGTAGCGTCCGAGCCGCTCCCCGTCGCGGCGCAGCCTCGTCGCCGCGACCGCGACAGGCAGGGCGATGCGACCGTCCTGCAAACCTCACGGACTTGATTCATCCTAACAGTGACAACATATTACCTCAGCTAGCCGCCACGATACCAAAGATGTGATAAAACAGCACAATTAATTGTAGGCACCTGTGCGCAACTCTCGCAAGATTGTGTGCGGTGCATCGCAGCGGAGGGAGACTCGTTGGCTGCCAGGAGGCTGTCGGGAGGCTGCCCCCACCCCGGGATTGATTAGTGCTGCGAGTGCAAGTGTGGGTGGATGTGACGCTGCGTAGGCTGACCCGAGTGTGCAACGTCAGTGTTTTTGTTTTCTTTAATTTGTTAGGACTAGGGAGAGTCTGCTTGACGTTGCCACGAGCGTCGCCGAGCATTGTGCGCCCCAGTGGTCGGTGAAGGAAGAAGAGTAGGGACCGATTCGATTGAGAGATTCCCTTTTCGACGGTGCCAAGGTTGCCATGGAGAAGGGAACGTCACGTGACGCTGCAGGCATGCAGCCAAGGCCTACGACGGAGGCATCCCGATTTGATGATGTGCCAAGATGGAGAGCTGTCCCGCCCGCCCGCTATTCCGCCTTGGTGCGCCTATCGCGGCCGCCGGCGCGCGCCCCTTCTTTTAGGCGGGATTTCACGGGTCTAGTGAGAAACTCTTAAGTTGTGGTCCGGGCACAGGGTGTGTGCCGAGTTGCACGCATAATTGGCCTCTTGTGGAATCCCGCGTGCGGAAGCTTGGCGTGTGTTGCGCCGACGTTGGATGGGCGAGCCGACGCCAGTCGAATGGCGCGGCGGGAAGGGGACGACCGGCCGGCCTTAAATCGGACGAAGATGCGGATTGGCATGACTGGCTTACGGCCTTGTCTCGTAATTGTCGACCAGACCAGACGTAGAGATGATTTTGAGATGGCACCTCGAAGCGCGAGCGGCGCGGGCCAGCCAGCCGGAGCTGCCCAGCCCGCGCCAAAGGCGGCCGGTCGCTCGACCAAGTCGTGGTTCCACCGAACGTTCCGAGTTGACTTATTTAAAAGAATAAAAAGTGTATAATGTCTCAGGGTAAGATGAGGCTGAATGGAGTGAAGAGTCGTTTAGTTAGTACAAAAAGAACTTAAGATATTTAAAAAACTATTGACCATTTTTAGAGGAAATGGAGAGCGGGCGCTAGGTTTCTGATAATGCAGCGCCCCCTTTCCAGTATGTAAAGTTATGCGGAAAGAAGTTTATTTTTGATACTTTGTTGGAGAAAATTTTTTTTGTTAGATTTTTTTAATATATTATCGAAAAAAATGAATAAAATTGTAATAAAATGGCACATAGCGTTTTTGGCTATGTGGAAAAATGGAGAAATGAATTAGGATGAAGACAGTGCGTAAGTTAGTGGGAAACCAGCAAGGTCTTGGCAGGCAGCTTGAGAGCAGCGCGTATTCTATTGTATCTGAATTTTTTTCATATCATACCATCTGCCGAGTGCAAAGAAAGAAGAAGCGAGCGAGCAAGCAAGCCAGCCAGCCCACATTCAAGTGCAAGTGCATGCGATAACAATTAGTCCAAACGCTAGAGCCTCGAATCAATTCAATTCAAATTTGGTCATCTCTCCTTTTCAAACGTTTTGTTTTCTTTTTATCTTGTTCTGATTTCCTTTTGTTTGCTTGTCAATCTGATGGTAGTCTACAAATCGAAAGCAAACTGAAGAATGAACGAAAGAGAAGATTTTCTCTGCAACAATGCGACACACGCTCTATTCACATGTCTATTGTAAGCCAAGCAAGCGAAGCGGTAACCTGCGGTAGCTTTAGAAGGATGCTAAACCATACTACATTGTACGTGAAGCATGGTGCCCGATAACCCGGAGACACTTTTCATTAACCTTGGACCCAGCAAATCAAGCAAGCAACCAGACTTAGTCGGTATTGTATTAACTTGGTGAAGCAACGTAAAACAACGTTTTTCTGGAGAAACGTCCAAACAGACTAGGTTTGATTTAAACCTGTGTAGGTGCGTGTGCACGGCCGCGTAGCAACCGTGTAGCGGCGGCTCAAGCCCACCACCCCTCTTATTGTCCAAAGCTGAATGACACAAGCTAACTGAGCAACTGAACTGACCAGAGATCGCCTCTGCCTGCCTCTTGTCGGCAGTCCCTCGGAGCTGTCCGAACTAAGCTCAGCTAACACAGCTTTCCAAGCGAGGAGCTAAGCTCTCTTGGGGAATGGAAGTCGGAGTTTGTTCATTTAACAAAATATTTACGAATGTTGCTTACATATGGTTATATCGTTTATGCTGAGATGATGAGCATATGGCATAATGTTGTTGTTGTTATGTACACAGAGGCATAAATAGAGAGGAAATATTTGTATTTTTATGCATGTGTCGACGTGCGAGTGAGAATGGACGGAGGGTATGCGCGAGTGTGTTGAAAATCTGTTGCTTAATACAACTCAGGATGATTAGTGGCTGTTAAATAAATGATTAAGTTAGTCCACCTCAGGATCAAAGTGACGGGAATGAAACTTGAATGTGTCTTGTCGACTTCCATTCCTTCAATGAATTCAGCTTACTCTACTCCGTAACGGAAATGAAGCTTAGGAGCCGTGAAATAACGGGAAGTGTATCAAAGTTAGGATTGCATCGGCAGAGCAGGGCAGGGCGCTGTAGCAATTTGCGTAAAGTGGTAGTCTGAATCAATCAATCTATTCTTTTTCAGCTTCTGTCTTAGATACATATGAATGCTAAGAATCTGACGATAAGCCGCTCTGCGCCGATAGCGACAGCGAAGAGCGGCGCCGATACAGACAGCGCCGATACAGCGCAGCCGATACAGCTAAGGCAGAACGTGTCTCCGCTTTTCATGCGGATTCACTGCCTTGCACATCTGTAACATATTTACTACCTCATAAAATAATTGTTCATGGTTTTTTTTTTAATTTAAAAGAAATGTTACAAACCGTAAAAATTGCGAAAAAGTAAAAAAAAAAAATAAGCATAGTTTAACATGTTATCAGGGAAAGCTAAGCCTAGTTTATATAAAAACGCCTCACGGGGTTTGCAGATGTGTGCAGTTTGGTAATGGTATCAGAACAAACCTTCCTATCATCAACGTAAATAGATTAGTATTTATATCATTTCGTACAATGTTCAATTCTTTTGTTTATGTAGATGTAAGCGGAAATTTTGGTTTCCACCAAGTCTTGGTTCCACGAACTCTGGGTTCCATGAACGCGTAGAATAGCTTAAATGCGCATTAATGCGGAATGGTCGTAAATCTTGTCAGACAGCATAGCTCATTGAAATAGAAGGCAAGAAAGAAAGCAAAGGAACGGTTATCTTTTGGATAGATTCCCTGTCACCGTTCCTCCGCTCCGCCCGGCCGCATCAGCTGTCATAGAATCATATTCAGACCGTAACGTATGTCATGAATGTAGTGGGCGGATTACTTTTCGATGTACATTAAATGTCTAATCTGCGTCTTTAATTTCCATTATTCCTTTTGTTTCCCTCCCCTTCTTTTTGCAAGCTTGTGTGTTGTACAAATCAATGTCATCCTGGTACTTCTCAGGAAAGAGAGTTGTCAAAATTCCCGTTAAGTTGATGTACTCTAAATGACATGCAGCGAATTCGTAGTGATTTTGAGTTTGTACCTTTGAAATGACGCTTAGCTCTTGTGTCTTTGTTTTAGAGAACTTCACAGATCCCAAAGTTAGTGATGCTCTGGTCGTAAATGATCGCTAAATTATGGTTATTTCAAATAGACTTTGTGGAACACTATTACCATTACCGTATTTGAAAATGAAACCTCATGCTGCGGCTTGTTATGATTTTGTTGTGTTCGTAATCGAATTGTTTGCTGATGATGAAATGTTCGGTGTCATTAGCTTTGAACCTCATTATGATCCATGAAATCCAAGGATTGGTCGCTGGTGCTTGTTTAGTCGAGACGGTCGAATCGACCGTTTGTCGACCGCATGAGGGACGAAATACTGGTATTGCTTAGTTCTGGAAAGTATTTGCACAACTGTCTGGATAGTGTAATTAGAGACTGACAATCTCAGGCATAAAACAGGTAGAATTGTTGCTAAGCCCTTTAAAAGGTGTATTATATTCTACTCGGAGGTTTTGTTTTGATGTATGAACTTCGAATTGAAAAGTGTCAGTACAGCTCAGGGAAAGACTACTACTGTAAACAAATTCTTTTCCGGTATGATGCTAGCCTCCTGTACGATAATGTGGGTAACTAATAACTAAATATTGTATTACATTTGAAAATGGTCTAGTATGCAGAGTTTTATGGTGAAGCCATAGCAGTAAAAAGAGAACCACAAACAAACAAGTAGTCGATCCGCTATTTTTTCCTTCTTTTTAAGCATATAACTATATAACTTCTGGTAGAGAGGATTGTTAAACTTAACTGCATCAGTGGAAGAATTTAACTGCATTGAAAGCAAAGAGTAAAGTTTACTAATAGGTTAGATTTCATATAAGTTGAGGGTTTGTTTCAAGAATCATTTTCTGTCTATACACTTGAGCAGTGGGTGCGGTTTTAGCAAAATAGTTTCAACTAAACCTGGTAAACCACCTGAATGCTAACGACAGTCTCTGTCCGTGACTTATAGGAAAAAACGATTCATCAATCCCTATCATAGTTTCTAAGTGGTGCTGTAAAAATTTGACCTCCGATGTTGGCGCCTGATCGCTCAACTCTCGGTGGCCAAAGTCGTCGACCAGTTTTCATTTGTTTGCTTCTTTCTTTCGTTTTTTCTTGGAGGGAGAAGGCCAAGTGCAAAATTGGACTATTTTCAATTCTGCACACATACTTTCAGAGTACAGTTAATTTTATTCTTGTAACATATATCTGAGGAGCATTCTCGGATTCAAACGCTGTTAAAGGAAATACATGCTACAGTAGAATGCCTCATGTGCTACGCTGAGTTTGGCCAAGGGAACTTTAATCTGCCCGCAGTGAAGCTGCGTGCCCGCAGTGAAGCTGCGCCTTGCTGGGCGAGCCGCTCAGCGAGTCGCTCGGCGGGCTTTTGGGCTGCTGATTTTTGCTGGCCGATTACGCTTCTAACGAGCTTCGGTCTTTCCGCTCTCGATCGTTTCATTTCGACTGGAACGCTCGCTTTCCCGTGTTCAAATTTAGAATCAATTTCGGGTTCCAAGTTCCCTGTTAACCATGAGGAATCCTACACACCGCGTTTGCTATGAATTTAATGCAGTATAAAACGTCTAATTTTTCTTTTATATGTTCTCAAAATGGTAGTTAGGTGATACATATGATACAGAAGGGAATACTGAACCATGAAAATGAAGAAATTGGAACGTGTTAAATTCCGGGTCATGCCCTTATCCGTCATCTAGATGTAAAATGTGGCTGGTACCTACATGAAATATTTTTGCATGGAAATACGCCTCAACCACACGGCTGCCTATTATGAAGTAAAAGTGGGAGGCTGGAGCTAGGCTGGCAATCGCATTCGGATAGCGGAATAGCGAAGTGTTCAGAAAAGAATTCCTGAATTTTCACGATGGTCCATCTGAGCAGCATGCATTCTCCTTTTTCTACCATGAGAAATAAATTATTCTAGTTAATGAACTTCGTCTTGTTACTTCAATTTTACCTAGACCTACCTTACATCTCATCTTGACACACACACTGGGGGATCTCAGGTGCTTCCGGAAACTCTCCTGAAAGCACTCGGGGAGGGTTGGGGGTGGACTGGTGGCTTCGCACCCCTCCAAACGATTTCCAAGGACACGTGATGGGGAAATACTGTAGTTTTAAAGATGACCACGAATTTTTACTGGATGCCAAACAAACAACAAACCTCTCCCCCCCCCTTTTTTACCACCGAAAGAGTTTGCAGACGCATCCTTATAGTGGCCGATGAAATTTAAGACGCACTGGATTGCCCCTCTGTTTAAAAATTAGGAGGTTTAAATAATTTTCGCAATAAAATAGACGTACCGCAATGGTTCCACCCCCTCCAAAAATACGGGCTACGGCTATACCCCTGCTTGATCGTGTAGAAGTGAACGTATGCTTCACCTCGTTGTCAAAGTAAAAGGCGACGATAAATCACGCAACAGACAGTTATTACATACGCATGTTTACCAGGGAAATGTCATTTTATAGTTGAGTAAAAATCGCCGGGAACTGGTCGATAATCGTTTTTGAATCAACTTATTAGAGGATCTTAATCAGGAAGTACAAAAATCGCGGTAATAGAAACGCAAAAAGAAGTTGACGAGCATGGCTTCAAAGAAAAAAGATTATTTCCAGGCACTTAAAATAGAATTAATTAATCAGGAGATATTAAGATGAATACAGTTGGCGACTTATTGAGATTTGCCACTCCGATGGTGTCTTTTTTTTTTTTTGAAAACGCTTTAAAATTGTTAAAAATGATGGAAGAAAAATCATACGCAATTCTTAAGATCACTTTAGAAAACTTTTATTTGCCAGGATTTTAGCAATATAATACGGATTTTCTCTTTATTTTACTCTCTCAAAGAGGTATCTATAATCTGCCAACCGGCCAGTGACCACTGGAGGAGGTAGTTTTATGAGATGTCCACGGTTGCCGACAGACGGTTGTCCGGTTTTATGTCGGCCAGGAAAAGCGTCCAGCGGTCCTGGCGGAGGTTCGACCTCCTTTTCCTCCAAAGTTTCATTCAAATCGCCAAGTTCTCCCGCCTGAAAAAAAATCGTCCTGCGGATAATTTCATTCCTACAGCCTCTGATAGGAGAGCGCCTGACCAACAGAGGTTAGGCAACCAGAACACACGCGTGAGTTCTGGTTGCCTATAGCTACTTTGTAAGGCGCTCTCCGTTGGCATGAAAGCGACTCCCTCGTGCGGTAACGGCAGCGATAGGGAATGAAGGAGGGTAACGATGACGGATCTACCCCTAAAAGTGACCACGGCTGTGTTATTATTGTCGCTGTACACTAGCCCGATAGATGGCAGCACCGTGCTACTCTGACAATGAGAAGCTGGCGCGTAATACAAGCGACAGTATCTACGGTAACTTTTTTTTTTTTTTTTTGCTATCTCCTTCAAATGATAAACTCTGATTTAGAAAACGGAAGCATACCTAGAAACACGCATTATGAATATTCTCCGGGATAACCCGATCTTTTAACTACAGTACGTACCTCATACACCATCAAGGCCAGACTATAGTTTCCTACGCCAGTGTTGAAGAAAACTTGAGTACCCTTTTCAAGCCATTCTTCATATCCCACTCGAAAATGTTCCTTGAAACCCAACCGCCGCATTAGCTGTAACAAGCAACATACGGCCATGATAAGGATGAAGTATTTAAGTTCAAACTGCTAACCTCTGGATCGAGAATCCATAGCAAGTCAATGCATGGATATCCATAGAAATCCAAGGATATCCAAATGGATATCCATAAATGCATGGATAGTTGAAGACTGAAATGATAAAAAAATTGGATAGCCGTTTATGGATATTTATTGTTTACGGATATCGATTGCGAAACGTCCTTGTATGGATATCCATGCTTGGATATCAATGGATATCCACGCTTGTATGGATAATTGAAGACTGACATCCAAAAATCATGGATATCCATGTTGATATCCATGGATTTTTGGAAATCCATGCATGGATTTGCTATGGATTCTCGGACGAGGGACATGCAGTAGGCCTATATATACGTCCAAAATTGGATTCTGGAGAGTTGAAAAAAAAGGCACTTGTTGAGGGGTTCAAAACTATTAAGGTATATCGATTCATCACATACGGTATGTCGATCGAACGCATAGGACAGTACAGATCTGAATTTATATACGACGAATCCAAACTTTATATATTTTTTTAATTAATTTTCTTGATCTAAGTTACTTACATGCTGGGTTGGACGATCAGGGCATAGTTTTACACAAATTTTTTGTTTGAACAAAGCTGTTAGGCGAAGGGTTGCAAGTTTCCCCATAAACAAGGAAATGCCTGTAAGGAAGATAATATTTTTGTTCATTAACCTGTACATTGCAGGAGGGGATGTAAAATGAGCTACATACCTCTATTTTTGTAGTCTTCATGAACGACGATATGATATATGCGGTAGTAAGAATCAGTATTGTAGGCTGACGATAGCCCACCTTTCCTTATCACGTGATCGTTGAGTTTCACGTATTTCCTATATGCCTCTCCTTTATAGACCTACAAATTCGCTTAAAGTATGACACGCATTTACAGGCGAGTTACAATAGTCTATCATGAGTTGCCTTACTTTTACTCTACTAAACGTTTCCATGCCCTCGCGATTATTAACGACTCGAGCTATCATTGCAGCGACGACTCGCTCCGTTTTTCTTGCTTCGTTATTTTCCTCCGCTTCTACGGTTTCACCACTAGGTTTCGTTGTTTCCGTTCTTTTCTCATTTTCCGTCTGCTCGTAATCCTCCTCGGCATCTTCGTCCTCCTCGTTCCTCTCGTCTGTTTCCCCATCACTCTTTGTCTCTTCTTGAGGCTTCTCTTCTTCTTCAACGATCCCAACAATCGAGAATCCATCTCTCATGTAACCCAGCGCTTCCTGGACAAAAGTCTCACAACTCTCTTCATCACTGCGCCACATATCCAGAGCCATGCACATTGTTTCTCTTGGAATCAATTGCGTCTAGAACAAGAATAGAGTCTTGGATAATGTTGTGGGCACTTGCGCACGTTGTTAAAACTATGATTGGCAATGATTACCGTACAAAAATTAGCCGTTATATTTTCAACGGAATACCATGACAGCGGCTACCTGCACTACACATGTACTACCATGTACTGGTACTATAGTACAGTGATGTCCATAAGTGATGAGCCAAACAAAATCTGGTGACTTTTTTTGTAAACTAATGTGTGTTCGTAGCATTGCCTAGGGAGGGCAGTGGGAGGGTGTGGAGGCAAGAGGAGGTGCCCGCCTTTCCCCCGGAACCTT
>Ga0058701_10004284_pt1 | contig 11548 bp, 8 predicted proteins | sample AgamicOrMae_FD_97039 | JGI IMG/M metagenome (GOLD analysis project Ga0058701, IMG submission 97039) | Agave microbial communities from Guanajuato, Mexico - Or.Ma.e | ecosystem: Host-associated > Plants > Phyllosphere > Phylloplane/Leaf | place: Guanajuato, Mexico | collected 2012-06-04 | reverse complement strand
ATCCTTCACCTAAAGTTTTAGATCTCACCACCACACCCATACTGGTATCCACAGCCACACCCACAATATGTGTAAGCCAAAATTAGCTAGCTTCAGCTAGTTTGGCTTACACATGTAGGAGTGGGTTCCACATCCAAATGGAGGATAAAGTGAAAATAGCTACAACAGAAGGAGGCAGAGGGGTTTTGTTGCTTTCCAAAGAAGACCTATCAGTAAATACCTGAAATCAAATTCTCTAGCTGAGATATGAGGCCATGTAAAGGTTTAATTTTACTATTAGTTAAACTTCAAATTACTGCACCTCTGACTTCAAACCAAAAACTTTATCTGACTACAGTTTTCGCTAGGTTTTTCTAAGTTACTGACGGTGTTCGACTTTTAGACGATCGCGCTGATAATCAATGTATCTGAGTCCGTTAATTAACGTTTTCATTTTAGATATTATGTTTCACTAGCCTTTGAAATAAGAAAACCCGGTGCAAGGCTTTCTGGTTCTTGATAACTTACAGGCATCTTCGTTCTTTTGGCTCTGATTTCCATGCTCCTAAGCGGATGAAGCGCTCTGAAGTAAAGAGAGGTCTTTACTGTTGTTCCTTTATACAATCTAATTAAATGTTCATATTCCCGAATTTATGAGCATACAATACACCAGCGTTTTTGATGGAAATATTCACAGTAAAAACTAAACCCTATTTTTGTACGAAAGTGAACAAGGTGAAGAGCCCAAATAGCATTATTTAAAGATACGTTTGAATAGGCGTATCAATAGAAAGCTCTTGACGGGACATTTTGATTGATATGGTTGTTAATAGGTTAATCTTGAAAAATAACCAAATTACGCCGTCCCGTTGTTATGTTCAAACCCAAAACAGATGTGGGGACTACCTGAAAGAGCGGTTATTTTTTACTCTATTAGGCTCGACGGCCAGCCGATTGGTTGTCATAGCTAGTCATGTCATTGTCCTTTCGGATAAGGGAAAGGTGTTCGCAAACACGTCAACACATCCAGTGCCAATTGTGTCTGAATTCTATCATCACAACATTTCCGGTTTTCAAAACCGACTTTCCAGGAGTTCGTTTCCAGCTATGCAAAGTAGACAACCCTCAATAAGCAAAGACAAGGAGAGGGACGAAATGAGGTTTCTTCCTCTAGAACAAGTCAAGGTAAAGCTAGTTATCTTCATATTCGTGGTCTACCACCGCTACATTCTGAGAATCGCCACTGATCTCGTGGCGGGTCAGGTGTGCGCGATCGTTTTGTTTGGACTTACAGACAATAGCATAACACGCCTGTCAGCATATGAAAGCCTGCTCTTGAACTGGATCTTCCTATAGAACATATGAGTAAGAAAAAGCTGCCTTCAATATGAACAGACTGCCCAGGAATATACGTACAATTATTTATTTTATTTTTACCTCTGTTTTCGCTTTGGCATTACATGCCTACGGTCCAAAAGTTTGCACATGCACCGGAAAGACCGGCAGATGTTTGAGGTTATGAAGGGCGTCATCAAATCTCTCTCTGAAGCAGACATCCTTTCGGTTAATTTTTTCTTATCATTATTATTATCATTTAATTTTTTGGGGTCAAATGAAGCTCCTTGATTTTCTGGTTTGCTTACGTTTGGTGAAAGTGATTTGCCAATTACACTAAGTAAGGAAAGGTTCACGTCTGGTCCCAGGGCTATGAAGTGTTGTTCCTTGTTCTCTGGATGCCAGAGTAGGCCAGAGCGGTCATTAGAAGCTGTTAAGCACATGCGGTCAAAAGCGCAAAAAAAAAACACTTTTTTCGTCGAAATTCGATCGATGTTCGGGGAAGGAAAAAAAAACATATCAAGGCAGTTTTTGAGATCAGCAGATCCAAAATGCATTTAACTACGATAAATATCAAACTGAAACCGTTATCGTCTTCATTAAAGTCGATTATTTATAAATTTTCTTTGACGTTAGCCCTCGTTGTAGCATTTTTTTTCCAACGCAGTGTTTTAGTGTCTGATTTTTAGTTTTTGACTGGGATGGATGAAACAACGAAAAAAACAAAGAAAAACACAAACCATGGTTAACAAAAATAATAATAACACGAGATGCGTGACTCCAACAACGATCGAAAGCCAACGAATGAAACGAAATAGCATCCCTAATGACAGGTAGGCTACACATATACTCGGCATCGGAATTATTTATCTTGAGCTTGAAATACCAAAACTTGGATATCCTAAAGGCCAAATAAATGTAGTTTTGAGTTATACAATGATAATTATAACGCGTTTGATGTAGTCGTTGTCAATATAAACATTGCAGTAAATTTTCATTGAGATTGTTTGAACAGAGCAATGTGTTACTCTTGATTTTCTCCCTGTGAAAAGCCAGCTGTCACCAATGTACCCTTTCGAAATTGGCTATTCTGTATTTCTTGTGAGTGCTCAACCACCATCGCAATGATACCAGATGATACTGCAGAGTTACAACAAAGAAATGATGTTGCAGAATCGCTTATCGCTCGTTACCGGACCTTTATGATTAGTATTTAAGATCTAACTTCTCAAGAGCAGTAACCTCCACTGACGAGGGTGAGATGCTTCAGGTTTGGTGACCAGAGCTTGAATTTGGTTACACGCCATCCACCTCGACTTGCCAACGGATTGGCTTCACGATGAACAGCTGAGCATGAGAGGCAGAACTTTCTATCTTTTAAATTGAGAGTGCACGATTCATTGTAAACAAAGCACCTTCACCCTGATGCAGGGAAATATTCCTAATCCTGGGTTTCCGATACTCAAGTTTGAAATTGTGAGCGCGAGGAAACAAGCCATCACCTTTAAAGTGAATTAATCGATTTCTCAGCGCCAACTTCGCGTCCCGTTGCAACAAATCTTTTCAGGTAGCAATTTACATATTACAGCGTAATAACCATAGAAATTAATTTACCTATTATGTCAAAGAAGGCAATTTGCCCTTAATTACCGAGACCAAATGTGCTTGAAAAGGGTCTTTGATTACGTTCTAAAACCGCAACAAATTATGCCATTCTTGGCGACGTAAGTTTATTTTTCCCGTTCACATGAAAGCGTTAGTCAATATTGGTCCCGATGATTTGACTTATTGCTTAGAGAAAAAAAATCGGAAGTTCCCGCCCGTTTACTTTTTGAGAAAACTTTTTAAGAAGTCAGCGGACAATTTGAAATATTTGTTCACATGCAAGTGACATTGTCTGAAAATATTGCTGCTTGTGTTTGCATGCTTTTCATTTAAATTAAACGGAGTTGAAACTTCGATTAAAAAGCTAGCCTAAGAAACCCAAGGAATTGTTTCAGTTGAACAAGTTAAGGTGTACTCTGCAAGTCTAGTCATATTCAATTACATTTTCTTGAATAACTCAAAATGACAACGCCTGAAAGGTTTGCTGCCACATACTCGTCATCAGGGCACGATTTCACGTCAATTTCATATACGAGCGACCAGTATCTTCGGAGCGACGACACGATGCATACATACAGACATACGGTATAGGCCTTCATAAAAACAGACTCACGCGAAACTATAAAGCCTTTCTCCGATGGACTTAAAAATGAGAGGACATGTAATTTCATGTCCTGCATGAGTATTTGCAAAACAAGCTCTAGAAAAACCGTACTTTGAGATATCAAGTTATACTAAAGTCACATGTGATATGATATATTTCTACGCAACACTCCGCGAAATCCCTTTTGTTTTTGGCTGTTCCACTTCCTTTTGTTTCTCTCCTGATAACGAAAGGTGTGCGATTCTTTTTTTGCTATTTTTGTATCTTCTGCACAGAGTGCTGGTGAAAGGTATCGATTATTTGTTGGTATCAGACGAAAAGATGAGAAGTTTGATGCTGAAGCGTATTTCGTCACTTTAACTTGGCTTACGAGTTATTGGTACTACTCTCGTAAGGCACATCTGTAAAAGATCACCTAACCCTTTACAAATGCAATGTACATTTTACGATGAAATGAGCATGATTTGAACTTTTGGCGGAACTAAGAAGTCTTCATGAGAGTGTCAATCCCTCAATGCACATCGCAAATGTCACCTTCAGAATTATCTGCCAATCCTGGTTTCATCGCATCCCTTGTGTACATGCCCGCAATGGTATTACACTCCAAACAGACAAAATGTTTGGAATGCCGATATCAATACAGGAGAGAACAAATACCGTTGCATCACACATGAAGCTGCAGGAAGGTAGTTCCCAAAAGGTATTTGTTCCATTAATATGTTTTTGATGACATTTAAGTAAAAAACTGAAATTCTTAATTTAAAAATAATAATAATAATCTTGAATAGTGAAACACTTTTTTATTACATTTGCAAAAAAAAAATATTAAAAAATGCTGAACCTTAAAAAAGGATTTTTTTAAATTGTTCTGCTGTACTTAAATTTAATAGGTCTACTTCAACACCTTCCGATCGCAGATACCAAGACAAGCCCCAAAGGTTAAACGCTGGACCGAGCGCTGCATCGTCTGTGTTAACAGTAAGTATTAGCGAAAAGACTCTCTAGTGATAGAGCGAAACAAAACAGCGCAAACATCTTTGAAGAATTTCGAGTATAGCCAAAGAATCTGGTCGGACCTGCGATCTACTATCCTTGAAATACTTTGTCCGGTTTGTGGTATGAACTTGACGCAAATGCTAGCAAAAAATCAGACTTTCTGTACTTTCCGTGCAGTCGCATGCAAAAGTTCGCGACTCATAAACTACCCAATAAACCTCAACGTAATCCGCATTGTTACAATCACTTCTCTGTGTACCAGATAAGTCAAGAGCAGAGCGCGAAAATTAGCAATATCCGCGTGTCAATGCGTCTTACAATCAGCTTCTTTTCAAAGGATACCGCGCGCCTAAATTGGCTCCCACGCTCAACTCTCAACACAGCCTTCTTTTCAACGCTCTTCAAAGGAAATATGGTGTAGCAAGTTTTACGGTTACACTGTTGACACCGCATCCTCTGGAGAACACGTGCACCTTGATACAGAAGTGTCGGAACCACGCCCCCAAAGAGAATTAAAAGCACCTCTAAGTTATTCCGGCTGTAAATCAGAAAGTCGATATTAATGGAAACCGAGATATCGAATTGGGCTCGCGCTTTGCTAACGGATTCCTAACAATGGTCATTTCCCATCTCTCTTCCAAATCGTCTTAATACCTTCTTCTGTCTCTCATGCTCGGTCAACGATCACTTACCGAAGTTTATCGAAAATTGGCAGTTACCACTACTCCACCCATCCGCAAAAAAGGACGCTAGTTATCCCATGGTTTTCGAAAACATCATTGTTCGGAAAGCAATTTGAATTAAACACGACTTTAAACATGCTCGTAACGTATTCAAACTTAAAAATCAGGTTTTGAAATAGTCGGCCGGGGAGATTGTTATGACTTTCTATTTTCCTTGATTGAAAGAAGATCCCATGAAGCGGCATTACGCAGTCTTTTTACGGCCTACGTAGAAAAATGCCAATGAACTAGTACATATATGAAACCAGGTAATGAAAAGTGGCATGCCATATGGTACTCAATTCAAAAGATTGCATTCTAATTTGACCGAACTTTGAATAAATCATAAGGATTAACGGCATAAAACGGCGTAAGTCAGATTAGCATAGGTTTAGTGGCTCAGCGCCCCGCTTTCCTTTTTCCCAGCTTTTCGTCAAGCCTAACGCTGCTTTCGTCTGCACAGCAAGCTAACCTGCCCAAAAGCGGTTATCAGGATAAGTGACGAAAGCAGGCGAGACTAGCCGCTCTGCAACCTGCTCTGTATCTTGGCTTAGCGGTGGAAGGCGTAATTCGTACGTGGCAAAACGCCACCGTGAAGATTGAGAGTCTTGTAAATGTTGAATAGTGCCTCCAGCCTCAAGGCCAATTACTGGAGATAGTTCATGTTTGTTCGCGTAAAAATAAGTGTCCGTGTAAGGCAAAGGATTTCCTTTAAGCCTAAGCTCATTTGCGAAAAGCGTTCGTCAGGACAAGGCGAGTGGGTGGGCTTTTGAACGTTCGCCAGCTGTGTCTATAGTCCCCAATAGGGCCCAAAGGCAGACAGCCTTCCCAACGAGGAATGCCGTAAGAGCGGATCTGCTTTGCTCCAGCTAGTAGGATTACTGGAGGGATTGGATTTTCCATCTCTAGTGTTCCACCTTTCGTCACCAAAAAAGGCAAGGCCGAAATAACCTAACCTATCCTTCTTTAGTGTTTTTTTTTTGAGAAGACAGTGGCTGCTTTGGTGACTGTCGCCGAGTAACGATATACTGCCTACACTTGTCCCGGCGTATAATTAGGTTAGACCTGGTGAAAAACGTTTGCACGAGCCTACTCATAGAAATCATGACAACTTTTACATTTTTATGTATGTTTTCTTGGGATGTGATCTACTACGAGAAATGAAGCTGAAAGAAGTGTTGACGTTTGAATTCCTGATAAGTGGGTTGGTGCAAAAATTTGTCACCATCTCCAAAAACTTTATGATAGGAGAACTAGAAGGAAGTGCGTTAGCATCGAAATTGGAAAATATTCTTGTGGAGCGGTTTCAAAGCGAGGCATAAGGCACACGCATTAACCTAACCAGTGGGGTTGTACGTCCTTAATCCTAGTAATTATTAAACAAGAGTGGAGAAAGATAGATGAATAACAACACCTACAAATCATTCGCAGTGTTGCGGATGAAGTGACATGTGAGAAGGAACTCAAAGCAAACAGATGAAGAAAAATAGACAGCGCTCCCGACGCATGGGATGGGGACCTATTTGATTAGTGTCCTAGGTTAAATAAATCAGGTTCAATATCCTCTAAGTGGGCAACATTAAGCTAGTTACGCTTTTGGAAGTAACAATAACCTTAAAAAGGTCGTTGTCACAATTTTCGCTACAATAATACTACAGAGAAATAACACTTGTTTCTGGTATTTCTTAACTTTGACACGCCACATGAGCGAAGTTCGTTTCTTGACCCATTAAAAGCACAACCCATAACAGGCCTCTGCAAAACCTTTCTGTCCGACATACAAAATGGTGCTTTTTGAAAACTTACGAAAAATGCCGAACACACTTAAGTCATGCTCTGAAATGGCGATGCAACCCGCTCGACACAACCGCTACGCGTGTGGTCTACTACGGGCTTAAAGGCTAGTATCAGTCTACATTAGGCAACATGCATGGCACTTGTGTCGAGCGGCCTGCATCGTCATGTCAGAAAAACATCGGGGGGCTCGTAACTCGATCGATGCGTGACCAAAGAACATATCCAATTTTCATTGGTGATACCTCTCCTAAACAGTGGACACTAAATACTTTGGCAACAGGTTTCTCGTAGAATTACTCACAAGGCTATGCATCGAACATCCATCCCAGAAGATATTTGTTTCAGAGATCCGTGATTAGGGACCGACCTGCAAACAAACGAAGATGACATTAATAACCTTGTCAACAAAGGCAATGAATTCAAATGAACGCCGCCACGACATTTTAATCCACTTAATTTGGAGCCCGTTTTAGGTATTGTTAATTCCTATTGTGTTTACACAATCGCGCACATAAATTTGAAAAAGCCCAGCATCCTCCCTCTCCCTCTAAACCGAATTGTTTCCAGTTAATGATCTCTCTGCGTCCTTTTTCTTGCTGAAGTTGTTAATCCGAAGACACACATCTCTCCCGCTCGGTTGCCCTTTAGACGTTCGAAGGAAAAAAAAAGATTTTTTACGTTTGAGGAAAATGGACTTGTACTCAAATCTCGGCAGACCAAGTTATGATGTCCTCCGCTAACTCCGAGTTTAAAATTGAAACAAAAACTAAAAATGCACAAAAAATTGACGTTTTCTGAAAACGGGTAGAAATATTGCAAATTTCTCAAAAGCTTGATCGTTTAGGCGCTACTTTAAAGCGTTCTACAAAAAATGATACAGTTTCGAATTAAGTCCATTAAAATTTTTCGTTTTCCTTTTTTCCTCTGTGACAGCAACCTGCCGCTAAAAAAAAAGAAGCCTTAGAACCGCTAAAAAAGTACCCTTTGCGACCGTTAGGATAACTAAGGCTTAATGTCTTGTGCCTCGCTCACGCTCTAATTCTACTTGACTTGACAAAAAAGATAGTGGAACCTTTGAAACGTTCAGTGGAAAGTCAGGGATAACGACGATAAGTAAAGCAGGATGGAAGGCAAGCTGCATCCATATTTCCAATGGTATTAACCCACGTAAATGCTTCGAGCGACACATCAAAGCTGTTTAATGCTTAGCCGGAGCTTTGGAGCGGAGTTCAGGCAACTCATAGCTCAAAATCATCATTAGAGACACAAACAATAAACCATTCCTGCTAAGCATAACAATGAGAGCTAAGGGAGCCTTCCAGGAATTCTGGAATGTCTATCAGAAGCATTCCTAACGTGAGAATGCTACGCCTAGCGTTGCACGGGTGCGGGCGTGATCAGAAAGATACGGTGGGTGAACCAGTCACGCCAGCATCCAACGCCAGCCCTCTTCCCAAGCGCCTGAACCACTTTATTGATAGCATGTTTGCAGCCCGCTACTATGTTAGAATCATTGTTCCTCGACGGACAACAGCATTCAATAGGTGGCATCTGCACACCTCTTCGTCCACGACGGTGCATAAAAAACAATTGTTGAGTACAGAACGATTTCTCCCCCCTAAGAATGACAGCACTTAGACATGCATTCATGTTGCTGCTTGGTTTTCTGCCTACTGTAAAGAGACCAATTCAAAGGTTCGTGTAAAGAAATGTATTCTCACAACACTACAGCTGCCGAGACGTGATTCATAACGAAATATCTGCGCATACCATTGCTGATAAATCTTCGTGGCTCGCCGCGTGGCTGCTACCACGTTATTTGTGGGTGGACGCGTGCATTCATCAACGACTTGACGGGAGCCATCGAATTCATAAGAACCATTTTGGGTTAAGGTACGTTCCCCAAAACAAGTTCATTGCGGAGAATGCATCGACAGACTCTAACCGTAATATTCATCAACGCAGGTTTTGGTGTGATATTGGAAATAGGCTTTACTTGGGGCAATAGGTGGGGTTCTTCAGAACCCAGAATTTTGAGGACAATGATGACATCTTTGTACCTGGAAGTGAAGAATGTTTAAAAACACAACCGGCGTCTTGTGTTTAAAAGATTGCCGTAAAAACGTGTCCAATTCGATTAATATTCCTGCCTAAAATTGTTAGCCAAATACGCAGAACTCAGCCCACGTCAAAAGGCATGACATTCACATTGTTTGGAAGTATTCCACAAAAACATGCCAAGTTTATTTTAAAATACCGATCTTTTTTGTATTTTTTTAATGATCGCAAAATTTGCATATCTTTTATAGATGGCTCCTGTTAGTTATTCCAGTGGTAAAAAATCTTTTTCAACGCACGGAGACAATTACCTTGTTAACTGAACAATGCGTTATGTTAGTATCGCTTCAGCTAACCAGAATTGTATTGGTGACAATTTAAAGTGTCAGAACAACATAAATTGTTACCACAACAATAACACTTGTTGCCGTAACAAGTGACATTACCACCACACTAATTCTGCCGAGGCTATACCAACAATCATTTTGTTGAGGCAACAAAGTCATTTCCCCCGTAATGTTAGAAGCAACAGCCTTATCAGATTTAGCTTCGATATTTCCGCCGTGTATTTCAGCATATGCGGCATTGGGTCTGTAAAGTATAGTTTTTTTTAGAGACGCATAATGCATCTTGGTTTGGAGCGAGTGTGTTTGCCCTTTGGCGGGGCGTGCGTTGCCACGAGTCCCTACGGTATGGCATGGAACACAATCTCTTTTGCGGGGCCGTAGATCCCTGTCACATGTCAAACTGCCTGGCGCAGGGAGCGCAACGGGGGTCGGCTGCAACCCGTTAGGCTGCACTTGGAGTCAATTACATATAGTCAAAGCCACACACAGTAACACAATTGCGGAGGATTAATACCGATCGATTCGCTGACGAGCCCTCTGCAGCGGATGAAGCACAGCGCATCCCGAATGTATGTCATAGTTCCTTGATCGTGCGTTCCCTCCTAAACTAAAAATTTGATGAGTACAGTTTTTCGACCCAAAACTATAGTCTACATCATTCTTTGTAATGTCTACAAGTCTCTCTAGTTGTACTTAAAGCAACATTTGGAAAAACAAATGGGACACACTGGTGTTACATCGAAGTGATTCTACAGAGCGGTTGTAGTCCCAAGCCAAAAGTTGAACAAGCTGAGTCCTCCAATACCGGATTTTATCTCCCCTGTCGTCACCAAATCTCCAGTCGAACCAAAGCCTAATCGATTACAGTACCGGGAAGTTGAAGAATACTCAAGTTATCTGACTCAAAATAATGACCACTACCTTACATCAAAATGAATTACCAACAGAAAACGATAGCTGTTTCGTCAAGAAAAATGATATATGAATCAGTTCCCCGGCCCCTCTCACAAGTCAAGCAGATGGTCGTTTCAAAAAGTGATTAAAAAAAACTTTCTCCGCTCGTCAGGAACCTCTATGCACTTTTCTGATTCGCAAACACTTTAAAGCTTCATGCAAGGAACTTAGATAGACAATGAGATAACTTTGGCTAAAATTTTGAAGAAAAATGTTTACGGATTGATAAGGGTCTTGAGATGAGTAAAATTGCACCTCATATAAAAATATATTTATATGTATCTGTTCTTCACTGCAGATTTTCATAGGATCGACACAGCCCATTAAAATGGCAGAGGTCCTTAAAAAAGACATACAACACTCCTACCTTCACGAAAAAAAAAAAACAAATCAAATCATTGCAATTTCTATTCATATCCAAAGCCATTCCTGTCTTCATCTTTGTAGAATACGTCCAGAACCAAGAAGGTTGCCGCACAATTTCAGCGATAAAAGGGTAAAGCGGATTTTCTTGCATGTTGTCGCTACGCTAAGGACTTCTCTCTCCACAAATGAGAAAAATGGTAGCTTCTGTGCCTTACAATAAAACCCCTTTTGGAATGGCAAGTATCGTTTCGTTACAAAATCCGAACTCCACGACTCCCGAACGGAAAGTCTTGAACGTCGTCTGCTCTGAGTGTCTACAGTGGACACTTAACGGGACTATCCAGTGCCCCAATGGAATTATCAAAAACGTACTGGAAAAATGGAAGACACGCCCGCAAGCGCCTCATAAAAGCGCTACTTTTGTTCTGCGTGGCAAACATCTGCTTTTGCTCTTGCAGCGCGTCAGATTCTCCCGCCTTTTTACAAATGACTTAGTGCTTAGCCTCTCTGGGGAAATTCGTGGCCCGACCGAAAACGAATTTGTCGTTGGCTCTTGCGTCTTTGCCTTCCCACTTTTTAGGCGCGACGAAGGAGCCGCCTATTGCATTCGCTTTTCCCGTTTTACTTTCCCGATAGGGAAAGTATTGTCACGGAGCAAAAACTCGATTTCGAGATTTTGACGGATCTTTACGTTTTGAGGTCCCAGGAGTCCGAAAAAGTGGATTTTAAAAAATGTCCGTCTGTCTGTATGTCTGTCTGTCTGTCTGTCTGTCCTCTGTGGAGGT
>Ga0058701_10004283_pt1 | contig 11548 bp, 8 predicted proteins | sample AgamicOrMae_FD_97039 | JGI IMG/M metagenome (GOLD analysis project Ga0058701, IMG submission 97039) | Agave microbial communities from Guanajuato, Mexico - Or.Ma.e | ecosystem: Host-associated > Plants > Phyllosphere > Phylloplane/Leaf | place: Guanajuato, Mexico | collected 2012-06-04 | reverse complement strand
TAGTCCTATTTAACAAAATTGAAAATCTCGTAACTTTCTGACATCACCTCGAGGAGTTAGGTTATGATTCGTTGTTTTCATCGGCACAGACTCCGTAGATCGGAGTCGTTGTTATTGCTCTTCGTATTCAATTTATAGTATTACTACTGTATAACATACCCATTACTCGTTTAATAAATGATTGATAAATGTATTATTTTGAAATTATTATATAAATGTAATATTTTAACCGTGATTAAACGAGAACCGGTGGTTTTTCTGCGTGCCCAACCGGTACATTTCTTCTTTAGGTGTCCCCTAGTCGTGTCAAATACAAAAAACTCAAATTCAAAACAAATAATCTTTTTTTTCTCTTTTTTTTGAAATGGTCGACTATTCTGATAATCACCCATGTGGTCATCATAAATCAAGGCCTATTTTCACGAAGTTTTTGGTGTGTTTCACACAAGTTCCACGTGAATTCCACGAGTAAAGATCACTTGAAACAGAAACGGGAATGGTCTTTAATGGAAGCCCAGTCAACCACAATTTCACTTCAAGACTTAACCTTTTTCTTCTTAGCCCTAAACTATAATATACAGAGTTTCAAGAGACTTAAATAAATAACTGCGGCGCACAAAAATTCAGGTTTCTCAAAACACGCATTCCAAATAGTAATATAAGGTTTGTCACTAATATAAAATCTCCCCGAGCTACCAACTTTTGGATTGCGATATGAAACTTCTTATAGTGCAAACCCTTTTTAACTTCATATCTGACAAAAAAAAATTGAAATCATAAAGTTTCAGGCACTATGTCCGAAGTGCTCGTCAATCTCATATGGCCCTAAAGAATGTAATATTTACTCTCCACCATCCTCTCCTAGCTATGCAATAAATTCCGATTTTTCTTCTTCATTCTTTTAATTGACCTACTTGTTAGGAGTATACGAGACTTGTGGTTCCAAAAAGATAGATCCATGTGATCTGAACTTTCCATTAAATAATTCGCGTAGCTATAGTTCACACCAATAACATTTGCGTCCTCCGCCTTTATCACATTTCTTTTTAAATGTCGGTCAAAATAGCTCCGCTCCATAGGTCACCGTTGCAATTCCCTTCGACCGCGACCTCTCAAAGGGACGACAAAAGGTCGCTACGAACTTTCACCGCTGCGCACAATGTGATGAATGCACCCACCTAACACGGAACCTATTTAAAATACACTCAATAGACGTAACTGAAAGATTTATTAAAATGTTCCCGTTTAGCTTATTTAACCTTCAATATGAAAGTAACTAGTTTCGCTTATAACCTACCGTTCCTCAGCAACTAATAAGTAAAAAAAAACCTACTTCAAAATTTTATTTGGAGAAAGGTTTTGATGATTTTTTAGGACATACATTTGAACAAGTCATGTGCCTACAGAACTGTAAAAAATAAATGAAAAATAAAATACATTTCTCCCGTTCTATAATGTAGACATGCTTAAAAAAAACTTTGCGGTTGATTTTAGGCTTAACTTTGAGAGAAAGTAGGATGACATGATATTGCGGGCTGCAAAAGCATGTATAGATTTAGCTTGTCACTAGCTAGTCGTGCGTGTAAGTTATTCGGGGTGAAGTGTTTCAGTTTAACCATAGGGGACTACCTTTTTAATCTGTATCAAGCGAGCCGTGATATTCAAAGGTTATCATCCTGCTGCATGACTTTTAGGGGGAAAAAATCCATGGTGACGAGCTTATACCGCTAATCATTTCCCCTGCTCCCACAACCCTTTTTGTCTAACTGGCCTGAGGTATCTAAGGTATTTGGCTCACTCAATGGAATATAAATCCAAAATGCTATGTGTCAAAGCCGTTTTTTTATTACATCGAAACTAAAATCAACCTGCGGGCAATGACTAATTTGAGGCAGATCTAACAAGCGTATACCAGCATTGTTGATAAACAGACTAAAGAGTCAAAGAAGGGACTACCGAGAAAAAAAACGGAGGGTTATTTAATAGCAGAACAACGAGATCTGCGCAAAAGTAAGTTAACATCGGCGAGGCAACAATAAAAACAAAGAAATAAATAAGAACAATAACTCCACCTCCCGACCCACATATCTCTCCCGACGGCTCAAACGTCCCAATTGGTCGGTTAAACATAAAGATTTGATCGATTTCGTTTTTATTAAGGGGAAAATACGTCAACGAGAAGGAAGAGGGGGGAATCAGAGAAAACCGTGTTTGGTAGACGTTTCATTCGATAGACACCCCCTCCCCCTCTAGGTTAGGATGTTGAAAAGCATAGACGAAACTGCTATTCTGACAGAATGTCCCACTCTCCCAAATTGCCCCCACAACTTTTCCTCCCCCCTCCCCCATAGGAACGTTCTTTTGGATGCCCTTGGCTCCCGAACATGAACCGACCCCCAACGTAACCATTCCATCTGTAGACGGAGCCCCGTAGCCTGCACGGTTATAAACTGTTTGTCACAGCCCCCGCTGCCCCCCCCTGCCCTCACCTCGGCCCACCTCGGCCCGTCTGGCCGTGCTGCAATTTTTAAGCGGCCTCCTGTACATCAACAGGTGACCCTTGCACAGGTATCAACACAGGAATAAATAAAATATGGATGGCAATGTCTGCGATCTCGCTGCCACTTTGGGATTTGCTTCGGTTTACACGATGCGCCCGGCCCTTGCATTGATTCTCAGGAGGTCACTTTGACAGCTACTCAAACTTTCAGCCAAGGTAGACAGAGTGCAAAAGAAAAAAAATATTTAAGGTAAAAAAGGAAGATTTTTCACGGCATGCTCATCTGCTGGCGCTCATTTTGGGCTGCGGCTGGACGCCTTTAGTTTTGTTCGGAGATAGAGACAACGTTTGTAAAAGAGAAGAATTTGTTCCCGATGACAAGTCTCACAAAACTGATATAAATCACTGTTTCGGATTATAATTTTCTGCTGAGAAGACCTCGCGATGACTTGATTTACGTTAATTTAACAGGAAGGAGTAATTTCCCTTTCCGTTTGTAAGAAGTGAAATACTGTAATGTTTTCATCGTTAAGTCTTCCTATATTTTCTTCTTTAGGAAGGGTGTTAAAGGCTTACTTTGGTTGTTAACGTGGGTAGCAGAGTCAGGTGAAATCAGTTTATTTATGAGAAGGTTAAGTATGGAGTTGTAAAGGGAAGTTACGTTAAAAGAATAGGGTTTAATTTGTTGGGGTTTATAAAGATAGCTTAAATTTAGTTGCAGGTTAACTTTATTTAGGTTAGAATGCAGGAAAGCTCAATTTTGGTTAGGCAAGGATAGTTTAAATTAAGGTAGATAAGGAACGTTGGAATGCACTAAAAGTGAAAGTGCTACTTCGCAATAAGTTGGATAAACTGTACCGTACTACATTACTGGAGGACCTTTTAGCTTTCTGAGTAAAACCAAAGCCAAATAATAATAATATTTTTTAAAAAACACGACCCACTTTAAACGAACTTCATAAAATTCTTCTTCCTCTTTGCAATGGGCGACAAATCAATAATAGAAAAAAAAAAGGCGTGAATCAGTCAAAATTTCGTGTAAGGCGTTCGCTGCCAATAGTCCAACAAAAACTTGAACGGCTTTCCAACAGTGTGTGACCTTTGCGCTGGCATTCCTTGGGGAAGGCCGTCACCGTATTTTCGTGGCGATATTTCAAGTGATCGATCAATATTTGTGTAGCTATTAAGAGAAAAGCTGCTGTCAAGGTTAGGTCCTTTTTAGTCGTTCGGTAGCTTGAAGAAACTTCGACTTAAGGACCTACTTTCATGTCATGGCTACTGAACTCAAAGTTACACAAAGTCACCCACACTCTTAGGAGATCTCATCGTTTTGTTTACATTCGTTACTTCGCATCGAGTCATTCCATCTTTCGTATATGCGCCTAAAACATCTTATTTATCGACTACCCTTGCCTAAAACATCGTATAAAATATGTATGTATAAGATGTTTCCCGAGCAAATAGCGAGATGGGAGAGATGAATTCGATATATCAAAATTTTTGTAGCTGCTAAACATGAAATTAACATGTCTTCAAGACTTTGACTGTGCTGTTCTAATCTTCGTCCAATCAGATTGAGGAAGACCTGCGTGACATAGAAGTATTATAGCCAAAATGAAACCTAACCTAAGATAGCCTTTGTTTTTTACTACTTGTTGATTGACCTTGGGTAACCAAGCTACAAATTTACCGTTTTCCCTCATTTCACGTTAATAGTACAATTTTATTTTCGTAGTTTTGTTGTGATGAGTAAAATAAGGCGTTTATAACCTTGATTCTTTTTGAAACCATAGCACCACACTATTTCTACAAATATCTGCTTCCGAGCTGCACTGGTGTTACGATAACTACAGTACTTTGTAAACATTTAAAAACATAGCGGGGAAAAAGAATAGACGTTAAGAAGGACATCGTTTATTTGTGTGTTATGATAAAGAAGCCGCGTGACTGTTTTCACTCAACAAAAATTTGCGACAATAGAATACTCAACACCACAACAGATGTTGCAGTATATTAGACCACTTAAGAAATCTTGTTGTTTATTATTAAAAGGTCGAATGCCCATAAATCTGGGTATAGAATCGGCTGCCCATCTTCCCGCCGAAATTTCGAATCCACCGAAAGACAACGCCAAAGCCAGCCCGTCATTCCCAATAAAACATCCCGAATCCCGCCTATCCAGCAGCCTATTAAAATATCACCCTTACAGTTACAAGCTAAACAAATTTGTCTCCCACACAAAGACAAGGTCCTCCCACGGGGAAGTTACGTGATCCATACTCCAGAGGGAGCCGCAGAAGGGAGTATTTGTCAGAGCGGAGTAGCGGCGCACTCGCTGCAGCGATGGAGGGGGTAGCGGCTCGGGAGGGGGAAGCGGCGAGTGACGGGAGGAGGGAGAGCGGCGGCCGAAGGGAGGGGGGAGAGCAGCAAGCGAAGGCGGCGCGGGAGGGGGTATCAGCGGAGGAGGATGCAGTGGAGGGGAGGAAGTTGAGGTGGAGGACGGAGTGGTAGCATCATCAATCACGCGTGCTCGAAAGTAACGCCTTCACAGTGCTCGCTCGCGCTCGCACTGTCACCGTCGCGGCCCGGTTGCCGCCTCATGCAAATCCCGCCTCCGAGGACGATTCTTTGGACCATTGCGCTCGTTAGCAATATTTCTGTCACTTGGCGACGATTATGCGTCGCGGCGCAGACAAACTGCCGATACCGGCCCTTGCAGACGCATTTGCGTCGAGACGATGTTTTCTGAAACGACCCAAAATATGACGGATAGGCTACCGAAACGACGACTCCTGTCGAGGCACCCATTTGCTTCGGAGAAGTTTGGGTCATTGCGCTAATCTAAGCCAACGAGACATAGTTAACCAACCTAAATTATTGTTATGGTTTAAGATCTATTCCCACAAGATTATTCTGTGGCCTAAATAACTCTCCCTTCATCAGAAATGCAACCTGAATAAATTCTGCCACATAAAACTCTATCAAAAATTACCCCTACTGAGCTTTCTTATCTCAACTTACTGTCTCACACCATTTAATATAGCTAAAATAGAGTTAAGTTTTCTAAGCCCCTTTTCTCACATCTATATCTGAGATAGATAAAATATTATTATTCGTGGACACAAAGAGGGATTGGATATAAGAGGAGCGTGGCCTCTGGTCAGTTTGATAAAGAGGGCCTTTGCTCTGCTATGCTCCCCAAAGCCCTGCAATCCTCTAAGGCGCAAGACGCTTTTGTCCTAAACGTCCTTCCACAAGAAAACACGCGCTGATAGAAATGATAGAACTTTTCCCATTTCTTTCCACTGTTTGAAATCAAAGTTATGCTGCAGTCATCCATTATAAGTGCCTGTAGCTCCTCTAACTCGTCCAAAACTTCTTGCAGATTTATTTGCATGGAAATTCGTTAAGGCCAACCGGTTTCATTAACCGGATACCGTGAAATGGATCTACTCAAAGTTATTAGAGTTGGCGGGACGCGTTATTATTCATTTGGGCCCAGTGTCCTTACGCAGATAAAAGACATTCCGAATGACATAGTAGACTTGAACTCAGGCCTTGCGAGAAATACATATGCTGGGGCGAAGTTACGACTATTTTCTACAAACATGCATCAAGTAGTGATTCAAAATAATCCTCAATTATCGAAAATTTTAATGCAGTATTATAATACTAAGAAAAGCATAATGGCTGTACACATGCAAAATAACAGTCGAGTAAAAGATAACCTGCTATTTACCCGTCAAAGAAGAAAGGAAAATTTATGCGCGGGGTAAGAATCGAACTCGCAGCCCAAAACCTTTCGGCATTTACGCTGAATCTACGACTTAAACATTAAAGTGCGCACTCTAAATTTGAATCAGTGAGTCACTGAGATTCAGTGAATTTTCACTGAATCTCAGTGACTCTCACTCATTCAAATTAAGAGTGCGGCCACGTTTCTTATCTCTTTCTCCACTGCCGTTGCTCCCGACTTAAAGACTAAGGATTGAACAGAAAAGAATACTTACGTTCACCCTTTCAAATTTACTGTGTAGGATTCATTGAAAATATCTATCGTGTCACGGCGGCCTGAAAATGCGCTGGCTGCTGTTAACTCCTTGGGGTTGGGTTTCATGCAATGGGACTCCCTAGAGTGTTGTCCAAGAAAGCTCAACCACATCGCGTGTGACCAAGAAATCTTCACTAAAACTATGAACAAACGATGTGCGGATTGGCTGCCAGTAAATTTTTTGGTAAAAGGTCGGTGAAGGCGGACGTAAGCGGACGCAAGCAGACGCAAGCGGATGCACGCAAGCAAACGTTTGTAAATCGTTTTGCCTGCGTGATCCCCCCTTTCGCCCCCCCCTCTCGTTGGCTCTTAGCTCCTCATGTGCAGACAATGCGTTGCGTGCAACCGAAATAAAAAAAAAATCGTCGACTTAGGCTCAATTAGCTAAGATTTTGAGTAACAAAACACAGAATTCTGGATTTAACACAGTGAAAAATTGCACTGTTGATGTGAAAGGTGGAATTTCGCATCTCTTGTGTTCCACTGTTGTCAAGTTGAATCGAGTAGTAGCAGAGCGATGCGCGCTAAAATAATTCGCCAGACCAAAATTACCAAAAAATGAAAAAAAGGGGGGGGGGGGGCTTCGGTATTTCTAGAGAGCAGCTTGACAAGTACATTATTTAAGCTCACAGATGTTAAAAAATTAGACCGACATGAGAAATAAGTTCTTGATATGCAGTATATTCCTCCGATACATTCTATGATAGCCTTAGTTTTCTAAGCTTTTTATTTTTTTTTTTTGCTTTTTCAGATCTTATTCAGCTTTTGACAACAGCAATCTCATGGAAAATTAACCGTTAGCTTAACTACAGCAGTGAAGAGAAAACCAGTGGTTCTAGTTGAAGGGCTAAAACCTACATCAAGGGTGATTTTCGGTCCATAACTATGCAATTCAAGCTCGGTAAGGGAGTTGCCCACGAAACACGTTTCAATTCGACGATGCAACATTGCAGTTCTATGCACTTTATGGCGCATTTTAGGGAAAGCTCTATAGAGGATGACCAGCATTCCAAATGAAAGACCACTGAATTTCGTTAACTTGATAGTTTCAAATTAACAACAAAGACGCGAGTTGAAAGGGACAGAGCTTCGAGCAAACGAGGTCTACAATAGACAGAGCCCTTAAATTATGCACTGTAATTTTTGTTCATGAGCATTGAGTCATGGTCAAGAAAAGTGATAACTCGACGGTCTTCTACTACTTCTTCCATTTCTTTTCATTAATTATATCATTTATTTTTTTTGGCTAGAAAGTGCATTTTTAGTGGACATATCGCGTACTATCTTCCAGGTACACATGATTTTGAGAGTTATCTACAGTAAATTGCACGAATGACTATTCCAGGTCGATCGATCAACGCATTTCGGTGATTATTTAACGCAGACCAATCCAACAGCCACATCAAAGAAGAGAGCTCATTTAGAAGGGCAATGCATTAAGATGCCTTTTTATTACTACTTAATCTTCAAATTTTGGAATCTTTCAGATTCAATTAAAATATTATACCTTGATATCTCTTATTTGCAGCCGAGGTTTTGGGTGAGAGACTGAAAATCTGGCAACACAGCACAGAGGCGCGCCGACCGCCAAAGTTAATGTGTTTATTGTTGGAGCCAAAGTGGCATTCTTCGTCAAAAGGATTGCACCTGTTTCAACTAATCATTTCAAAAGTTACACACACGTTATGGCAAACTTCGAGACAAGGCAACTTTCATGTGCGGCCGACTTTAATGGAAAGCTCTCAGCGAGCCTACAGCATCAACAAGGCCGTGCTTTTTCTTTGCCGCCTAAAAATGGCGGCGAGGCAAAGGAGCACGCCACAAGAGCAGATATCTACCGTTCCGAGAAACCGCACAGAACTTACATACAATACCAGCCCCCCCACAAAGGGCATTTAAAAAAAATAGAAACGTTCTTATTTGCCTTGATTCTTTTCAAACACTCCCAAAAAATGACAAAAAAAAGAAATGAATAAAAGTCTTTTGATTAGAGTTCATATTTATTGGCATGACTTAAAGAAGTACTTTTTGAGGTTAGAAACGTCGTCTTTACAATTTGACACTTTGATTATGACTGAAAAACATATCAACTGAAGCAGAGGAGTACCGAAGTTGAGTGGCTTGTTAGAGGAGTTTACTAGCGCGAATCAAATAAATTAATGCATTGATAGCGAACGGATAATACCCTCATACTAATGGGATACAGTGAATCAAATCTTGAGAAGACACCGCGCCACAGCCTTATTGTGAACAACTTAAAAGTGTACCTGAAATGACCAGGACCTAATTTTATATTACTCGGTTGACCATTTTGGTCAATAAGTATTCCATCAAATTGAAATAAACGAACTTTGAAGTCACCGCCATTTTAGTCATTTGCCGGTGATGTCTAAACGGTCGTAAGTCAAAACGTATTAGACTTTGGACATGGGCCTAGCCAGATCATTACTCATCTAAATACGACACACAACAGACGTTCGTTCTGAGGGAAATAACAAAGCTCCGTAAAGGCTTCAGTCGTAAGCAACTGTTTCGTTTGCAGACGTGCAGTAACATTCTCCTCTTTATTGCTCACTGGAAACTGATTTTTAATTCTAAATCTTAAATATTGCAAAGGAAGGTATTGGGCAATGACGAAATATAACCACGTGGATAAGTTTAGAGATAATTTACGTTACGGGTCTTACTTCTCACTTAAGTCGAGCTTGGCTATCGCTAAGCACGATGCCGCTTACTTCTCAGTAGGAATAACTGGTTTAGAAGTAAGCGGCCGCAGGCTTGGGGACAAAAAACCTCCTCATGAAATAAGTATTTTAATAAAAATGATAAAAATGTAACCTCAAAACCTAAAAATTTCTTATACATTAACTTTGAAAAAAATGGTAGAACGTGGTTTCAAAATTTTTTGCTAATTGTTTTGAGCCAAAATTTCTAAACGCCTTTCTCTGAGCACAAAACAAACTAGGTTAAAGAAAGTTTTATCTGACGAAGGTCGTTAAGTGTAAAGATCTATTCATCTTTGCTCCAAAAATATCAACTTTCACCTTTAAAAAAAATAACCAAATACAATCGTCTCAATAAAAAAAAAGGTTGGTAATGCTGAATGCGTGTATTTTACTGTGTGCGTATTGTTGCAAAGGAGCGCTTTTGTAAAGTTGGCACTTCGTTTTCGCCCGCTATTATAAGCCTGTCTCCCATTTGTGCCTGTTTTCTTCCTTTGCGCCTTCTCATTTTAAAATACTTTGGTGTGCTCGCGCCCTCTGTTGGGGAGTACGCCAACTACATTGTTGCCGAGAAGAACGGCGCGTCGTGTTTCTTTTAGGCGGACAAAAAAGGCGGGAGATTCTGTGTTTGCGTTTTCTATGTCTAATTTTCGAACGGATCATCTAATTGTAGGGAATAGCCACCGTTTCTTCTTTAGCTTTTTTTAGCAGAAAGAATGATGAATTGCTTCGAGGACGCCCTATTCAGTGGCTAGAGCTTTCCTCGGCGATACGAAGAGAGGGAGAGGGAGAGGGCTACGCAGAGAGGTTTTTACTGCCTTAACTGTCATGGTAACGGTTCAAATTTTAGCTCACGAATAATTAACTGCGGACTGTCGAGACCACGAGAGACGTTTAAAAATTAACGTGGAAATTTTTTACTGGGAAAAATTTTGCCACGAGGTTGTTAAATTAATATATTATATGTTTTGATTTTTATTCCTTTTTGGCAATGTTGCCGACGGTCATTTTTGCATAGTAGCGTAAAAAATGACAATGACGAAAAAAGCCAGGAGATTAAAATTAAATCTTCCGATATTAGGTAATATACATTAAAATGACAACATTCACAATAGAAACCTGCTTTGACTAAAAATAAATGGGTAGAAAAAATAGCGAAGTTTTGTAGCAGACGAGCCATAGCCAACCTAAGGATTCGAGAAGTTGTATTTATGAGGCTTGAAAAAATACACATCTAAACAACCTACACGCTAACATATTTAGTAGTGAAAATTCGCATTAGCAGTGAAAATTCACTCCTGAATTGTGAAAAGTGAGCCACTATTAGCAAATTAGTGGCTCACTTTTCACTATTTAGGAGTGAATTTTCACTGCTAATGCGAATTTTCACTACTAAATGTTTTAGCGTGTAAACCCAAAGAAGAAAGGCTGAACAATAAAAATATTTTTTTTCACAACAAAATCTAGGCCTATTTTGTAAAAAAAAAATCGCCACTACATCAAAGATTTTTTATTAGAAAGTCACTAAAATGACTCCCATTGAACTTAAGATAAATAAAAATATTTTGGATTGATTTTTAAAATGCATAAAGGACAATTTAAAATTTTCTGAGCATATAGAGCATTTTTATGTGGAAGTAGAATTAGGTTCCAGCCGTTTAACTGCGAGCGCACATGGATTTCTCAAAGAGTTGTTTCACAAAAGTGCGGTCCTTTTGTTCTCGCTCACTTGTATGCGCGATTTTCCGCTCTGCGAGAAAAAAAGGAACCTAAGGTAGCGAACTAAAAAGGATTTCATATATACGCCAATCAGTTTACTTTAGAAGGCTGTGCAGCTCGCCGTGGCTAAGATCCTGCCAACCTAAAAATACCAAGGGGGGAAAAATCATCCAAGACGCCCTTTTCTCTGAAATCTACAATACAAAGAACGCCTAGCCTGCGTAAGATACCGCAAGAGAAAACGTGAGGAAAGCGGGCTCTTTTTCATACACTCTTTGTTTTAAAGGTTGGATTTTTTACCTCTCTGATCCGCCTTTTGATATCAAAACGACTGGAGCGACGCACAAGACACGTAACTTTCCTTAACCTACAATCACCCAACCTAACCTTGTAAATTCTCGTACACGCTCCCAATAATAGCAGTAAAACTTGCTACTAATTAGTAGTAAAACCCCTTTTTACTCTTATTAGTAGTAAAACTTACTGTTAAATAGTCAAATCTACAACTAATAGCAGTAATTATTTACTGTTATTCGAATAGTGAAAATAGTAGTA
>Ga0058701_10004282_pt1 | contig 11549 bp, 10 predicted proteins | sample AgamicOrMae_FD_97039 | JGI IMG/M metagenome (GOLD analysis project Ga0058701, IMG submission 97039) | Agave microbial communities from Guanajuato, Mexico - Or.Ma.e | ecosystem: Host-associated > Plants > Phyllosphere > Phylloplane/Leaf | place: Guanajuato, Mexico | collected 2012-06-04 | reverse complement strand
TGGAAAATTGAAATTTAATAATTTAGGATTTTATCAACGCTTAAAATTCCGTATTTTAATGTAAAAAAATCCTTCCAATCTCTCTTTAGCTAAATTTCACTCCAAATACTTTGGGCGGTTACGGGTTAAGATTACCGCACTTTTCCCATCGAGATCTCTTTGTAAGGAAAATTCAAAAAAATATAACTTTCCTGAAAAGCTGTGAGGCATTTTTGCTTCGTTTACTGTATTTTGAATCCAGGTAAGTAGTTTTATAAGTTTCGGAGAGAACACGTTTTAACAATGTCTTGGGTGTCTAGAGCAAAGTGCTGATTGTTTAAAATGGTAACAGGTACCAATGGAATGAATATTTGCGGAAACGTACGACGTAAGAGGATGAGTATAAAACTCATCAACAAAACATAAGGCAACTGAAAAAGCGCTTAAACTTACCGAGTAGATTTTTGCTGTTGACGTAGTCCCGAATCTTAAACCTTGATTTCGATAGCGTAAAGTCCACGCCAATATGCTCGATCCGCAGGAAGGTCATGCCATCTTGTTCAATTTCTCGACCCTGCATTTTTGCCAAGGCTTTGATGTCACCTGAGCAAGAAATAAGGACAGTTACAAAGTGACTATGAATGGAATAGTTTCCAACATGTAGAAAATACACTAGCCAAATTCACTATTAGCTATAAAGGAAAGCAATTCTCTGCAGTCGGTTGAAACAGTGATATTAAATGGTCCAACAGAAATGGTTCCCAAAATGATACGCACAGTCCATGGAGCGCAAGATAGGCAACATTCACTACGCGCGTGTATTCGGGGTTGCAGCCGACGCTTGCGTACAGAGAATCGTTAGTCTCCCAGTAGCGATATATCAATACAACTACTCCGAAAACACGCTTTATTGATTCCTTTAATTTCTCGAACCAGGCCTAAAATTAGGATCCGTCAGCAACTAGCCATAGTAAATAACCTTGCGGTGAAATGATAAACAAGATACGCTGCTTTCCCATGGACGGATAAAAACTCAAATTTTTCGACTGGCATCTCGTTAGAGGCAAAGAAATGAACATCCTTCATGTTCACAAACCAGTTGTTATATCTACAGATATATACTGTGGATATACCTTTATATCCATAGTTGTTTCACAAAGCCGGAGAAAGATCAAAGAGTCGGAAAACATGAGCGAGCCAAAAAGCGATATTACCTCTCAAAACAACTATTCGCGTTCCACATTTCTATTTTTTCGTGGAGATGAGTGGACTTAATTGTCCAAATTCTCTCCTCTAAACTATTTTTTGACACAACATAACGAGCTTCAGATAAATGTACTCACCAAATGCTGCCCAGAAATCTCCGTGAGATCGGACAGGGAAAAGCAAAACGTTGCCAGTAACTTCGTAGCGACCGTTCGCCTCAATACGAGGGACGCTCAGAATTAGATCGATTTTCCACGAATCTAAATCAGTTCTGAAACAAGAAAATCATAAAAAATGTTAAACTCGGAAAGTCCCAGCTCAACATGGCTGGAAACAAGAGCCTTGGAATAGATCCCGTAGCAGCGGCTTAAACCTTGATTAGGACATACTCTTCCCCGTAACAGATTAAAACAAGCATGACAATAATCGTAGGTTTCTCGTTCATCACGCATGACAATATATGCGCAAAATTACTGACTACACCCAGGCGCATGCTCATCTATTCTTACGCATTTCCACGACAAGTCGACGATTACCTCGAGGAAGCCGCAAATTCTTCCGTTCAAACACGACACGCGAAAGGGAAGTCTTAGTATACCCGCGACAGCAAAATGTTTTATCGATATAACGAAAAAAAAACACGAAGCAGAATATTGCTGCAGCCGCTACTTAAATTTTTTGCTTTGCGCAGAAAGGTAGATATTCTGCTTAGCTAACGATCAAATCACCTGTCGCAATCGACCTTACTGCTGCTGCAATGGTACAATAAGTTGGTGCGCAGTTTCAGCCTGAGATCTTGGTTGGCACAGCAAGTTGCGATAAGGAAGTTGGGTTGGGGTAGTGACACGCACCTGACGTCCCCGACGGTGTAGTTGCTGGCCCCGAACGCGGTCACGTTGGAGAAGGCTGCCCGCACTCGCACGGGCCCATTGCCGTTCTCCATGGCCAGGCGGGGTATGGAAAGGGGCTCCAAGGGAGGGACGTTCAATTCTTGGATTCCTGGACAATCAAAAGCAACCTCGTTAACTTCCTCGCGAAGCGTCATGAAAAGCAAACAGATCAACCTCAAATTTCCATTGTAAATCTTCGCGCCAGGCAGTTCAAATTACGTTGAGGAAAAAAATCAGGAAAACACAGTCACTCTAGAGTTGGACTAAATACTGGGTGCCTGGAAAAATGGCAACAAACGGACACCACAGTGAAAACAAACTCCCGTTTTGGGGGCTGCTATACCTGTTTTGGGTATGAAACTAAATCGGGGGTAATGCGTATTTTGGTAATTTTTGAATGTAGACCAATGCCCAACCACATCAATGGACAGCTCTCACCGAGACCTTTACAATGATATGGCTCAACAAAGGTCTACCTTGAAAAATAACCAAAATACGCACTCTCTCCGTTTTGGTTTCAAACAGATATTGCATTCCCCAAAACGGGGGTCAGTTTTTACTGTGATCCCGCGGAGGTTGGTCGTTCATTTGAGAAGGGGACTGGGTGTCCGAAGCCAACAAAAAACATTAAAAAAGAAAAAATAGATGGCCCAAAACAGTCGAATGCTCGAAAGCACCGACCAAAAGGCGGTTGAATAGTACACTTATTTTGCGTAACATACCTTTAGTTAAATAGGGCCGCATATGATTAAATGTCTTCTGGATGCACGCGTTTAATTCTGGATCCGATCTGCTGCATGGGAGGATATAGTCAGCTGCAACAAAAACGAAAAATACATTAGAGAAGATAATTTACCACATCTACAATTTTTTTGTCACCAAAGATACAGTCTTTTAAAGAACTATGTTTACTTGAAGGTATATGCGTTGAAAACGGTTTGTGTTTCATAGGAGGGCTTTTTAAAACAGCGACCTCGTTTTATTTTTTTAAAGGTCTTCTTCGAGTGTAATTCGAAGAAGCTTCTTATTGGGAGCGCTTCTCCAACCACTTTGTACCTCTTTGGTATCTCTTCATAAGGTTATACGTCTTTTCTCGATTTCTAAATTGCAGTAAAGTACAGTATCGGATGTTTGAAGTATAATTAAAACGATTTTGCCGAGAAACTAGCGCAATTTCATAGCCACCTGTTATCGGCAACATTTTTCCTAACGCCTATTAAAAGAAAACCTGGGCAATAATTTAGCCAATTTTTACACTTACGTTGCGGTGAACCGCTGGTTAAACATGATTAATTACAGTTCAATCCAGCAAAAGTAGTTCAAGTTCACAGTCTAGGCGATCTACGGTTTCACGAGGAATTGGGCGGGAAATTAAAACGGGATTATTTCATTAAGAAAATAAATAATGGTATGAGATTTAGAGCAATCATGTTTACGAGACATGTAACAATAAAAACAGAAAGTAGTGAAAAAAAATCAAAATTTTCGGCTTGTATCCAAATTTTTAGACCCGAGCAACTCAAATTATACACAGCTCAAATTAAATTCAGCAGCCACAGAAATGTGGGCTACAGTACTTTTTTTTAAAAAAATAAGCACTTTTTTATATGCTTTGAATGATAGCATTAGAATTGTTACAAGCACATGCCTGTGTCTATTCACAATCAAAAAAAGTCAGGTTTCCAGAGCAATACTCGCATTCATTTGAATGTAATTTTTCTTTTCTAATTTTTGCTGGTTATTATTTATGAGTCTATATTAAAAAGACGCCGTGATGCCTGCTACACTTGTTTTGCCTGAGGAACGGAGCTCCGTGCAACCATGAAATATCTTGAAGGTTGGCAGCCCACAAAGAAAGGTGCACGTGGTCTCAAGTAAAAGTCAAACTAATTTTGACCCATGACGTAATTAACATGTTATTTCCTCGTCGAGCGATTGAAGGCGTAATGCAAGTAGGCCAGAGAGAAGTGGCGGACCCGGAGGCCTACGTTCTCACTGGACTTGATGAGGAACGGGAAGAGCAGGAAACCAGTGAATAATAACAACCCGAAATCTTCACAGAGCAAAACATGCTACTCACTGAGAAGCGACGAAATGCCAACCTTAACGGCATCAGCGTTATGACACTTATTTCGTCACTGCTCAGTGGCTACTAGATCCCCACAGGATCCGAACTTGAGTCCACAAGGTGGCTCACCCTCGGGGACACGTCTTTGTCGTCGCGCAGAGGCGGGTAATTTCCCTTCTCACGAGTTTTTTGTATTAGAAAATTTTAAGTCTCAAGTTTTGTGCAACTGTTAATGAGAGCAACACCCATTATGGTGCAAGACGGTTGCGTTTAAGGGTCCGCAGCTAATTGCCTTGTGTCCATTGGTCAGATGAATCGTTGCGGTGCTCGAGCGTAGGACATTGTGCATTATCACCAGAACCGCGAAAAAGCAGCCATGGTGATATCGAGGTAGGCAACACACACTACTCCGATGAAGCGCGTGCTGCCTACCCATGATTCAGCCAAAAGCCTGTGATATAAACGCTTACGGTTGTATCATATTGGGTGTCAACAGCCCCAGACCCATAAGCTCCCAGTCTAGCCTAGTAAAGTAAACTCATGGGGGTCGCTGACAAGAATTTAGCCAACGTTCCGATGCAATATATATTCGGGTGATATTTTCTAGGTTGACTGTATGAGTTTGAATCGAGTCAGGAGAATTTTATATGAAGCGATTTTTGACTCAGTAGAGAAAGATTTAGCTATGAAGAAAACCAACTCGTAAGGCCACAAGATTATCACTCGAATCTTGTCGAGTGAATCATTCAAATATGTAGCAAAGATCTGTGATTGGCTGTATTGCTTAGCGTGATTTTAACTCATTCCACGATGGGAGACAGAGTGCCTTGTTATATTTTGACCAACGTCTTCGGCGTTGCTTGGTTCCTCGTCAATATTTGTCATCTTGAAAAGCAGCCTCAGTTTTGACTTCTCAACTGCATCTTTATGGAGCAGAGGACTTTATCAACTGCACAGTCGAGAAAGACTTGACATTAACCAAACAAGGCTCGAAGGTTTCTGATCTTGACTGTAGAGGGGCCAGCGCACCGATGGAGCAACACTTTGTCTTCACTTTCGACCTGTTGAAAAGTAGCTCAAGTTCTGGTACAGGTACACAAATGAGGTTACCCCGCGTCCTTCGCATTTGGCCTTGAGTTACAATATGAAAAGTTTGCGGCTACGGATTCAATTACTTTTCTAATAGGGGCCGCGACTTTTCTCATACCCCCGAGTGATGTCGGCGCGGCGCGGCGCAACGCAGTGGACAGACACGGACACCAATCGGCCTTTCATGACTCCTGTGCTGTGCTGCAACACCGGCCGAAACGCAACAAAACGATAGCACGGCCTTTCTACATAAAAGGCTTATTGTGCTTGTAAAAAGCCTTTTAATGCGTAGAAAAGGGTCGTCCTTGCTCAGGCAGTTCAACAAACTTTCAACCAATGTCATTGGTTGAAAGTTCATCAACGTAATTACAAATGAATTCAACCATACACTTATAAACAAAGCGCTTGTCCCGTTGAACAGTTTCAATGGGAATCATTTCTAACATGGTCTGTTCTAACGAACGAACTTCATTACAAGTTAGGTAAGAATACGAACTATTAGTAAGCAAAATCACGTAAGAATGAATATCAGCAGCCATCATTTTGGATTGAAGGCAAATTGTTATTCGTGATTAGAAAAGAAAGTTCTTGGTTTTAAAGAACGCAAAAATAATAATATTCTTAAGTATCAGTAACGATATAATTCTGTCAATGGCTTCAATGAGAGAACTTCAAGACCTCTTGAACGGAAAAATACACAAAGCGAATTATAAAGTCCAGGTTATTGCATCAACCAATCCTAAAACTAGACTACTTTCAAAAGTTTTGAGTTTTTCTTTTTAATTTTTTTGGAGGAATTGTCACATAATGAGCGTATTACGTCTGCGATATGTTTTCGGTGGGCTGATATCGGCGGAGTATTTTGAAAACCAGAGTTAAGCAAGCAATGTTAATGTTCGGTAGTCCAGTCAATAGTGAGTCAAAAGCTTCAATAGGAGCGACCTTAGCACGAGCTGCCAACATGACAAACCCAAATATTTACGTCTTTACTTTATTGCCACCGAGGAATAAGACCTCGAAAACTCTTGCCGTTTGTTTGCCCAAAAAATATATTTACAGGTTACGCTAATGTACTGTACATGCGTGTTTGATGAGTTTTGGTTTCTAAGTTGGATTGAGTTAAGTCCCACTAAAAATAAACTTTATCTCAAGGACAGTATTACCTCAATATCTTCACTATAAATATTATACGTCTATACAAACATTTATACGAAATTATATTGGTATACATCAGTTCTCGCAGTCGCTTTTACGGAATTTTTGACACCAAATGAAATAGGTGTATTTCTGGGAAACATCCACGTTATTCGTTTTCATCCACGTCAGATATTATTGATATCTCGAGAAATTTTTCTTAGCCATTTTACTCGGTAATTTGTTTAGGTAGACAGTCTATTGTCGAATCTCGGAAATAATACTTAGTTTATTTAGTAAGAATTTAACAGCTTGGCTACATCGTTATTTACTCATTATTACGATTATCCGTCTGGAATCTGCCGAATTCAAAACAAACGACTTTTTCCATGTACTCATTAAAATCTAATCAAATATAGCGTTCATCTTAAATTCAATATCTTACAAAAAAATCAATAGGTGTATATTTGTATACATTAGCCCTGTTTCGAGGAAAAATATACAAATAAAGATATCTTTGTGGAAATGCACAAACACTTAGATTTTATCAAAAAATGACAGATTGAAGAGCAAAGTCCTTTGGGTAAAGACTTCTACTTCCTGACCACTGATAGCAACCGTCTCTAATAGATCTAGATATCCGCTTCGTCGAATAGACATCGTGACCAAACGTGGGACGACAGCGACATATATTGTTTTCCAGTAGGGAAGATATCAGTCACACGAGGCCGGTCCACTCCAGGAAGACACCTTGGCCAATAAACTTGAAAGGTGGTTGCACTTACATAACATTCTTTTTGTTTTTCTTTGGTCCAGGCGGAACCTTCAAGGCCCAGATGAGGAGTTCAGCTCCCTCAGCAAGTCAATTGCCTCGGAGGCAATGTCCTCCTACGAGCCCTGTCGAGTCCATCAGCTTCAAAGGTCGGATTTAACTCATCTGTGTGCCACCTTTATTCTACTCTCCACTCGAGTGCCTTGTGCCGCGCTCCCCTTACCGGTTTTAGACAGTCCTACTTTGATAATTTCCGAAGACAGGCGGTCGTATAAATAATGGAAAGCGTTTCCCTTTGATATTATGCTGATGGATCTATTTTGAAAACCGCGAAAAAACAATGATGAACAGCTATTTTATGCAAAGCAGATACTCGATTATGCAAAGACGGATTCTGGTTATAAACTTCGAAACTGAAATGCATCATGCGATTTACTGACAGAGTTGATTTGAGGAAACACACTGTTCTTTACTTTTATTTATACGTTGTAAACAAAAGATTTTTTTTTCATGACTATGAAAGGTTGAATTTCTTTTTTGTTCCACGTTTCGTCGTCAAGCCGAGCGGACCAAGTTGCATGTAGCGAGTACCCTTCCCCCTGGTCAAAGCACATTTACATGGATATCCATATGGATATCCACAGGGATACCCACATGAATATCTACATGGATACCCACATAGGCATCCATATGGAAATTTACATGGGATATAAACAAGGATACCTTTGTGTTTTAAGGGATGTGGAATTCCATAATAGAATCCGAACGGATATACATTTATCCTATGGATATCTGGACAATGAATATATCCATAAGATTATGAATATCCATGTCTACATGGTAGATATCTAAATGTCTATTCATGCATATATATTTAAGGAAAATTGAATACATCAATATCGATTTCTAGTATGGACCTCAACATGGATATCGATAAAAGATAGCATGATGTCATTCACTATACAGATATCCACAAATTTCTTTGACCTGGGCCCACTTAACCTAACTTACGCGGTTGTACGTCGTTAATTCTATCCAGGTCCTCAACATATGTGACGAAATTACGGTAGATCACAGAGCTGGAAAATGCGACCTTTGCCACTGTGTTGATGACGGAAGTCCTGGCCAAAAACCGTAATGAGAACGAAACAGAAACCGGTCGTTTCACGGGCAATCCTCAAGTGGGTCACAAGGATGGCTACACTCAAGGACATGGTGACGTCATGAGGTCCATCACCCCTGCGCCCTGCGCCTGCCAGCACACCACACAACCTACAGGATTCGCAACTCGTTTTTGCTTACGTCTTAAATAATCCCACGAGAAGCACCCAATTACCCATCCTACTTTTACGCGGGCGGTATTTTACCTACTTCGTAAAGGAAATACCCAAAATATGCAAAGGCAACAAACGCATCTTTAATCTCAACTTTATAGGTTCAGTTTTATACATCCAGTGTTCTATAAATTTTGTAGCTGACATGTGCTAACATTTCGTGGTTATAGTCGCAAAAAAGTGGCATCAGTCTTGTTCCGCCTGTTTCGAATTAATAAACATATCGATAGCTGCTGTCACCCGTCGTAAATCCAACTTCATCCTCAAAATATAGCATTGTCTTAACGGACACCATTACTAACAAGGACTGCTCCTCATCCTGCTTACAATCAGCCAAAACAGGATCCGGAAAAGTATGAATCCATAACATACGTTCACAAATAAAAGACTTAAAATATTACTTTTGAGATAATAATAAACGCTTTACGCACGGCTTCAAAACGGAAATCAACGCCAAAAAGTACTGCCAATGACCTCGAGATTAATTCATACAAGTGACAACGCATCACCGAGGGTTATTTAGTTCAGTGTCGCGCGAATGTGTCACGAGGACCAAGGTCGTCTAATAGTTCTGAAAACGTCAACAATACTTGAAATAGGATTTTCGCCCCCTATAAACATCGCTACGCCTGCGATGCATTTGCAATAAGTTCATGTTTCTTTTTTCGCATGTTATATTTTGCAGCTATATTCCTTGAGTGTTCATCCTCTTTAGGATTTCTGAATTTCGCTGCCCGCTTTACGAGCACATCTTCTTACTGTTATGTTTTATTTTTCGCTATTCTGTCTCAAAAGTAGCGAATTAATTTCGCTCTTCCGGACCGGCACTGCGGCAACCAGCACAGGAAATTTCAACAAAGCACTTAAGAAGACGAAATGTTAGATCTCATTTCCTCCTCAAAACTTTATCTGTTAGCATTATTTCGAAAACTGCCGAATGACGTCAAACATGAAGTGCACAAAGAGAATTACTTTGACCGAGGCTTATTCCGAGCCAGCATGTGACCCCCGAGAATTACTCTGTTTCTGTAAATATTTTTGATGGATTTTCATTTTTTGAGAAACAGCTTTTTTGAATCCACCAATTCATATTGACCGAAATTCAAAACGAGGTGATAACAACGATTCAATAAAAGGTCCTGTTCATCGACCCCTGAATATATCCAGTTGCCGGCAAGAATGTGCTCAAGGTATGAGAGAGAGCGTTCAGGGGACCAATTTTTCGCTCGAAAGTCAAAAGTGTCTGCTGGTTTAGACGGCGATATTGGTTTGATATGAATCGACCGATCCGTCATGTAATCCCGTCCTTGGCGTCTGCCTTCAATAAAGATATTGCGCAAACATCAACTTGACTCGTATTGTTCCCTTCAATTCGCTTCTGCATTAACGTAAGGCAATGGCCTTTTTTGACACGTGAATGGAACTGGGTCGGCGGGACGTTTGTTTACATTCGAAGGTTGCTTTTTCAATGCGGACCTAAATTAGTTGCTTTTGTTGGAAGTTCCGTGACATTTTTAGGTTATAAGCTATTTTTTTCGCAAATTCTGTTCCGTTAACAGTAAGGGACAACTTTGTACTTCACGCGTGGATATCTGTATTAGTTTCGTTTGGATATCCATATTTTTTCAGATATCTATAGAATTCCGATCACAGAATGAATATCTGTTTTAGATGGATATCTATGGTTATTCGATTCTCCATCTTTTCATTCCTTTATCTATGATTTTCGACAACATTATAATAGATTTTCGGAGGTATGTGTGATTAACATCTGCAATTTGTAAACATGGATATGGGATCTTTACATAGTTAAACGTTTTTACATGAAAGTTAGCTGCTCTTTCTTCTCGTGGATAACTTGGATACCTTCAATGTTCATTGCTACAATTTTTGGGTATCGTATGGATATCCGTGATTTTTTACGAACGAGTTTGATAAAAGGTTAGTTCTATTCGCACACCTATATTGATACATGGGAGACTTGAACGCTCGGAAACCAACTTAATGAATCTTGGATGGGAGGTGACTTTAACGCAACGAGACCCACCTAATACATATCAGATATGGGGCAGCGTAATAGTCACTTCGTAAATAAAGACACCGGTATTCGCGCAAAGTAGGATGGAAGGGTTTCATTTTTTGCAACAAATTAACTGTTAAAACAGTGGCTTCGTAAAGTAGACAGCCTAATAGAAAAAAAAACGTGGTATTCATATTTCGTTTTCATGTTTTCTACGGCTGTAGAAAACTATTAACCGATAGTCAAAATTTCTGATAAATCTTCCCTATATGATTGGAAACACGAAATTTAAGTACTTTAACGTCAAATACGAGCTGCACGGAAAGAAACTTGCCCTTGTGATAAAGATGTCAGATATAAGGCACGTACCTCTACGGTTAAAAAATACCGCTTCTAAATCATTATTGCTTCATTTCGCGAAGAGCGAGCGCTCTTCTTAGTGGGGTACTAAATTGAATCTGCCTTGGCGGCAGGCGAATTGGTCAACACTGTTGCGTTATTGCAATTACTAGACAGAAGGTCTAGCATTGTTCGGGTCTTTTATTGCAGTCGAGCCGTCCCATCTAACACCTTGTTCGCTACCAGTTCCAATAAAGATGCACGCTCAAAAGCCCACATCGCCAGCTGAGGTAATACGAGTACCCAACAGGCGGCAACGATCGTCGACATTCTCTATCAGGCGGTGTGTGTGTTATCCCTCGATTCGGGAATGCGATTCATACAATACTCATGCCGAAAATAAACAAGGTCTACAACTGCACGTGTTCTACGAGTTTCATTAACGTTTTAGTTAATCATCCTGAACCCAAGCAAAACATAGGACAAAAACTTGGCTGCATATCCCTAATAAGTTTAAAAGTAGTCATTTGTTAGTCATCGCGACGACGGTTAATTTATGTCAACATACACGGTTCCGTTTCAGAGGTGTAAGGTAACATTCAATCGAAGTGGCCATTTGCACACCTGCCTCATATAACACTGTTGCGTTCCGTGCGTTCAAGTCACCTCCCATTTACAATACATAAGGTTGGTTTACGTGCGTTCAAGTCCCTATATT
>Ga0058701_10004280_pt1 | contig 11552 bp, 18 predicted proteins | sample AgamicOrMae_FD_97039 | JGI IMG/M metagenome (GOLD analysis project Ga0058701, IMG submission 97039) | Agave microbial communities from Guanajuato, Mexico - Or.Ma.e | ecosystem: Host-associated > Plants > Phyllosphere > Phylloplane/Leaf | place: Guanajuato, Mexico | collected 2012-06-04 | reverse complement strand
GTCTTACAATTTGGACTTATTTGATAGTTTGCAAGAGCTGAGTGAACCAGTACATATCACACTTCCGGATGGTTCAATTAAGCATGTTACCTTGGGGGGAAATGTGCAGTTGGATAAACATCTCCTGTTGAAAAGAGTGTTATATGTGCCTGAGTTTAAGTTTAACCTATTGTTAGTTTCAAAACTTCTAGCAGTCCAGAACATGTGCATTCATATCTATCCATCTGAATGCATCTTTTAGGACCTTACAAGTAAGCAGGTTGTGGCTAAGGCTCATGAGCATAGTGGTTTGTATTTCATCCAGTCTTCACCTAGTTGCAGCCTTCAGACGGATAGCACTCAGGCAGAGGCAGCTCAATGCAAGTATGGAACTCAAAAGGTGGCCTGTCAAGGGAGTTTTACAGCAACTAATAAAGCATGTAGACAAGTTCCTTTAGAGATTTTGCATGCCAGATCAGGACATACTTCTTTGTCTAAAATGAAGTACATTTCTGAATGTAAGGGTGCTATCTCAAATAACTTTTTTGTGAGGTTTGTATTTTGGCAAAAGCTCATAGGTTGCCTTTTGCTAGAAGCACAATTTCTACTAAAAAACCTTTTGAGCATATTCACATGGATTTGTGGGGACCATATAGGGTTGCAAATTTGGATGGTGCCAAATTTTTCATTACTATTGTTGATGATTACAGTCGGAATACTTGGACACAGTTGCTTCAGCACAAGACACAGGTTTATGCTGCTCTAGAGCAGTTTCTTAATATGGTGGAAACACAGTTTAGCACCAAGGTAGCCATGATTAGGACTGATAATGGCACAGAATTCATACAGTCTGCTTGCCTTACTCTGTTCAGTACTAAGGGATCTTGCATCAAAGATCTATGGTTAAAACACCTCAGCAAAATAGGGTAGTCGAAAGAAAGCATAGACATCTACTTGATACAGCTCGAGCCATTAGAATTCATGCAAGTTTTCCTAAACACTTTTGGGGTGAGTGTGTTCTTGCTGCCACTCACATTATCAATAAGTTACCTATGGCCAACTTGGGCTGGAAAAGTCCATTTGAGGTTTTATGTGGTTCAGCACCTGATTTGGGGAATTTAAGGGCTACTGGCTGTCTATGTTATGCTACCAAACTTGGTGAAACAGACAAGTTAGGGGCAAGAGAACAGAAGTGTCTTTGACTTGGATATACTTATGGTTTCAAAGGTTATAAGTTGTATGACCCCCAGTCCAAAAGAGTCTTTCATAGCAGAGATGTGGTTTTTCAACAAGAAGTTTTTCCTTTTCAGCATCAATCTCAGTCTTCTAACCCTGATGATTCTTCTTCATCATTTCTTTGGCCTCATTCTGAGGTATCACTTGATTCCCCTAGACGTCCTCCTTTTATATCTACTCTAGATTTAGTGCATGTTGTTACAGCTCCATTGCAGTCAGAAGGCAGTGCAATTAGACCTGTTATTGAGCAAGCGTCTGATTCTTTAATTCCTTCCCCTACTTCTACCACTTTGCATGATGATATTTTAGTTCATCCTGTTCCAGAGACTTTGGATGCAGGCAAACCCCCAGATCTCAGAAGGTCAGTCAGGTCTAGAGTGGCTCCTACCTGGTTGAAGGATTTTATCCAGCCTCAATATACCAGAGTTCATCAAGATATTTCTTCTCCTTCACACTCTCATAGTTTTCACAGTGCAGCTGATCATCCTTTCTTCACACAGCTGATTTTTCTCACTTATCTCATACTTTTGTTACTTCTTTGTTGTGTGTTTTATAAGTTCCAGAGCCACATTCTTACTCTCAAGCCAAGAATAGTCCCGAGTGGATTGAAGCCATGAATAAGGAGCTAGAGGCCTTGGAGGCTAATGCTACTTGGATATTGATCACTCTTCCTCCCAACAAGAAGGCACTCACTTCCAAGTGAGTGTATAAAATCAAATTTCGCCCAGATGGTTCTATTGAACGGTACAAGGCAAGGTTGGTTATTAGAGGCTTTCAGCAAGTAAAGGACAAGGACTACAAGCATACATTCTCTCCTGTTGCTAAGCTCACCATTGTCAGAATCTTTATTGCCTTGGCAACAACAAGAGGATCGCCTTTACATCAGTTAGACATAAATAATGCCTTCCTACATGGTTTTCTTGATGAAGAAGTGTACATGTATCCTCCAGAAGGCTATCTTATAGCCAAACCTGGTCAGGTATGCAAGTTAGAAAGATCTTTGTATGACTTAAAGCAAGCATCTCGACAATGGAATTTGGAGCTGACCAAGTTCCTTCTCAGTCAAGGATTCTGTCAATCCAAGAGTGACTACTCACTATTTACAAAGGTGTCTCAGGGTCTTTTTACCTCTGTTTTGGTGTATGTTGATGATCTTTTGATCGCTGGAGATGATGTTCATTCTATTACTCAGCTCAAGGTCAAGTTACATGAGGCTTTTACCATCAAAGACTTGGGGTTGGCTAGATATTTCCTTGGAATTAAGATAGCTCGTTCCAACACAAGCACCTTTCTCAATTAGAGGAAGTATATTGTGGACATTTTACCTAATGCAGGCCTAACTGCAGCAAAGCCTGCTACGTTCCCTATGGCCAAAGGCCTCAAATTGTCTACAGAGATAGGAGCTTTGCTAGAAGATCCTGAATCTTACAGAAGGATTGTTAGTAGGCTTTTATACTTGACACTTACTCGGCCAGATATTTCTTATGTTGTTCAGCATTTAAGTCAGTTTTTACAAGCCCCTAAAGTTCCTCATTATCAAGCTGCTTTACATGTGTTGAGATATCTCACAGGCACACTCCATAAGGGGATGTTTTACCATTAGTTTGCAGGTTACAGCCTATTGTGATGCAGATTGGGGCAGCTATCTTGGAAGACAAAGAAGCAGAAGACTGTGGCAAAGTCTACTGTAGAGGCTGAATACAGAGCAATGTCATATACAACCTTCGAATTGGAGTGGCTTTCTTACATTCTTCATGATCTCTGTGTTCCTGTTTCATTGCCTTTTACTTTGTATTGTGGCAACAAGGCAGCAATGCATATCATAGAAAATTCAGTGTTTCATGAGCGCAAGAAACATGTTAGGATTGACTGTCATTATACAAGAGACAAGATCCTTGAGGGTTTTCTAAAAACTGCTTATGTCACTTCACAGGAGCAGTTAGGAGACATCATGACGAAACCTTTGGGGGAATATCAGCATAATTTTCTCAGCTTCAAGCTTGGATTGATGGACACTCCATCACCTTCAGCTTGAGGGGGGGATGTGAAGTATGACAAGGACTTTCTTGTCATTTTACCAGTAACCACTTCTTGTTGAGTTAGTTACACGAGCTAGAGCTCAACATTATATAGATTCAGCTTCCCAGCTTCTCTGTATTAGATCAATTGCAATAACAATACTTGGTTCAAGAATGCTTCCCATTGGCATCTCTTGATCACGATCTTTTCAATCTCATTTCTCCAATCTTCACACTAGATCTGGATATTTTTGTGGTTAGTAGCATGGATGAGTAACTATTCAGGGCTAGACAAGTAAAAGAGTTAGATGACTTAGGGTCAGGCAAGTTGACATGGATACGATTTAGGGTCAAGCGCTTCAAGATTAGAACGACTTGGGATCAAATAATCGAGTTAAGAAATGATAAATGTCTTGTCACAAGACACTTTTTAAACGTATTGTTGTAACTTTAAAATGATATTATTATAGGTTTAAATTGAAAAAAACGGTATAAGTGAGTTATGGAATCATATTTTCACTTATAACTTATGTAAAATTATCTTTTATTCATAATTAACTAGATTTCTAAAATGCGCATATTATTTGCCTTTCGGTATCAGGTTGATCTAATTACTATGTCATTTAATACTTTGTGACCAACCTGACAAATATTTAAGCATAATATTTTATAATTAAGTATGATCATTGCTATCTTGGGGATTTTAAATCATTAAACATGTTTATTTAGGATGAGACAAGACATTTAAAAGTGTTTGGTCATAAGACATATATCATCACCCCAAGTTATGCCTAGGCAGCTCAGCATCAAACAACTTAGAGTTTGGATAACTCGAGGTCATGTGACTTATCATGAACTCAAATTACTCAGCATCGACCAACTTAATGATAGGTATGACTCAAGGTCAAATATTTTGACGTTAAGGCTAACTGGGGTCACACCACTTGGGGTTTCTAACGAATCAATGTCAGAAAACTTAGGTTGTGGGCGACTTAGGGTGGAGCAACTCATGGTTTGGACAATTCAAGGCCAACTAACTCGTGTGGACAAAATAACTCAGGGTCAGCTTAATTAATGATGGGAATGACTTGGGGTCAAATACTTCAAGGTCAAAGGGGATGTGATGTTATGAAACTTAGAATGCATGATGAGTCAAGATCAAACAACTTAGTCCTAGTAGTGGCCGAAGGTCACGTAATAAGGTTTAAATGGCATAGGATCAGTAGCTTATGTTTATGCAACTCGCAGTTAGGTAACTCAAAACTTGGGTGACTCAAAATTAAGCGACTCGGCATTAAATATTTGGGATTTGAATGGCTCCATGTTAAATAAATCAAGCTTGGAGCAACATGGGTCAATATAACTAAGGTTTAGAGCAACTTAGGGTCAATAGGTTGGTATTGATAATAACTTATGGTCAGATGCTTTAGTCTTTGATGACTTAGGGGTAGGCGGCTTTAGTTTGAACATGACTTAGGGTTAAGTAGCCCAAATCTAGTAGTTAATATTTAGATAATTAGGGTGTGGAGAAGGTGGGTGATGATGCCTCTAGACAAATACGCAAGTATGAGAAAAATATGTGGACTTTAAAAATAGTGATCCCCAAAATGTGTGAAAAATGCAAAGAGAAGCCCCTCGTAAATGTTTAATTGATGTAAATAGGATTCCTTTGAACAACAAATACCAGACTAGGATTCTCAACATGCAATACTTGTGAGCTTTTTAAAAAAGTATCACGGCTTAGTGATGGCCACCACACAAAAAGAGTCTTTGTGACAAAATACACAAGCTACAGCCAAGCTTGGGACATGAAAAATGTTTAAACAGAAACAATGGAGATGTCTTTTATTGCAACCTTCGAGAGTGGTATCCACCAGTTCCATAAGTTCTCAGGAAAGTTGCCCTTTCAAATGTCATGGATATAAATTAGGTAGGAAAAAATGATTTGCGCAAATGTTAAATCTAGTGCATGGCAACCATCAAGAAACAACAAATCCTTATTTGCTGCAAGTGTGACGTACCATAAAACTGGGTAGTGTATGGGAAAGAATTAGATTTATCTATAGCTAGAGATGAATGCATAGGAAATAGCTTGATTTGATTTCGTAGAATTTTTTTTTTGGAGTAGGTTATGAAATTATATTGAAGGGTTTATTTAGAAGTGCTAGACATATTTTGTATAGATGGCCCTGAGCACCATGTGATAGAGTGTCTTTTATAAAGTTTTTCATGGGAACAAAGGAGTGAGTGCTCGAGGGGCCTGAGGATAGAGCAGGGAAACTGTTTCAGGATATGGTATGCATGAGAATGGGTGGTTGAAAGGCTTGACAAAAGATGGGAAAAAACTATGCCATCAACTTTGGGCTAGGTAAATGTGTCCAAGCCATTACAGAATTAATCATGAGGCATGCAAATAAGAGAAATAACTTTTATTTTTTGTTGTTTCAAGAGTTTGATTGCACCTCTTGAGGAAACTCTCAGTTGCCTTGGAATGCTTCATTATAGATGCTGATGAGCTTGACTCTTTGATAGTGAGAATTTGCCTTGATCTTTATGCTCTATCACCTTTGACTTTTTGTACTTTTTGTTACCTAATATGCCTCTAAGGATATGTGACAGTTACTCCTTGGATGAGTGGATGAAGATGAATAAATAATATATCAAAATTATAAAGAGGAGGAGGGTAGCCCTACATCAAATGTGTACCAAAAAAAATGAAGTTGTCAAGGAGCAATGAATGAACTATGAAATGACAAGTGAAGGACAAAAGAATCTATAAAGTTGATTAACTCCCTTTTTTTTGTTCTCGTTTGTGTCCTAACCTTTGGTAGGATGACCTTTTGGGTTTCCATTCTATGTGTTTCTCTTGCCTATCCATTTGCTCTAGCCACCTTGTCTTGGTTTTCAACCCAACTGCTTTTTTATTTTATATTTCCCATCTTTCGATTTTTACTTCCAACTTGTCTTCTTTTACGCTCATTGTACTAGGAAGGCTTTTGATTTATTTTTTTTTGGTTTTCAACCCAACTGCTTTTTTATGTACATGCATGACTGTACCTAAAGGTTGCCAACATATCGCATACAGAGTACATGGTGTTGTCTGGAAAATTTTCATCTTACTACCTCATGTTAGATAAGAATAGAGAATTATGCCAAACATAATTCAAGACATGCAAGCTAGTGACTTTATCTTTTCCTTTTTTGGCTTGATGATGTAATAAAACATAAAGATGGAGATGGCATAGCCCAAGTTAGGCTACCTACATACCAACAGGGATCAGCTTTATATAGTTCTTAAAGGAAAAATAAAAACAAGATTAAGTTGACAAGACTAAATGCCACAAAAGAGATTGTCTTGGACTTCTCTTGGTATAGTAGTTGCAAAACTTGTCCTGACAAGCACAATATCCCCAATGAAGTACTGACATGAAGCAATTGTGCTAACAAGGGATGAGGCTTTTTTTTTCCTTCCTCTGTCATGATCTCATAATGATAATTATGGCATGTATTCACAAGTATGCTCACAAAACTATGAAACAGAAGAGCGAAATTTATTCTCCCAGGTGAGAGCTAGGAGTGAATATCAAGTTCCCCTCAGGTGAAAAACATAGTCACAAAGAAGATTATAGGAGAAGAGAATGGTTAGAGTGCATTTGGTTGACTTTGCAAAGCATAAGTGTATGCATGATGTTTAAGACACTTATCATACACTAAGGATAGTATGCACAAGGTAGGCTTACTATGAAACGTTTAAGCCAAGGGGACATGCATGGTAGGAAATGCTATTCTTAGGCTTATAACACAAAATCAACTAAAGACCACTGTTTGTTGTGGCTCTTTAATACTTCCATCATTTCTTAAAAAATGTCAGAAATATTATGCACACAGTTGATGTTCATAGCTAAGAGAACGTGACAAGTTTCAATAGGAATTAGGAAACCTCTAAGGGTACTAGACAAGTCTTATTATAAAACATCTTTAGAGAAAAGTCATTAGTGAAAAGGTAGTAGCTGAGGATTCTATATAGGATGGCCTCATGAAAGGGTCAACCTCCCATATAAGACAAGATATGAGGCATGTGGTTTAATTATCAAGGATGTATGTGACTATGGGAGTGATCATACATGAGAATATGACATTTGACCAAAAATGAAAGAAACACCTATGTAACTCATGAATGTTAAGATGTACAAGGATGAATATGTAGTATAGTGAAAGATTATGTGCATGAGGCCATAAACTTAAGTATCAGTCAACACTATGTACAGTGAACTAGCATGAGACTGATGTTTACAATGTAAAAAAAATATAAGTGTAAAAAGCAAGAAACATTATGTAGATATATAAACACAAAAAGGTCAATGGTAATCCTATGGGTTAGTTAGTACTATAACAGCCCAAATCTAATTACATTTTGTTTACCTTTAATTAATCATATTTAACTAAGTCAGGCAAATGCATTTTCAATTCAATATTTGAGGTTCCACATGTTGTAGGGCTCGGATGATGATATTGACGTAAAATTTTCCAACAGATTAAAACTAGTCAAAACACAATGGTGTGTATCAAATTTTGGGTCAAACATGGGGGAGGAAAACATGACTAAGCTGAGCTAATTTAAAAAGACATGGACTTATACAAAAACATATACAAATATATCCATACTATAATAGATAAAGAAATAAAATTTTGAGGTAGAGTAACTTTCCAAATTAGCTATAACACATAGGTTTCTTCTTATAAATTCATAAACATAAACAAATTAGAAAGATAACAAGAAAAAGGAGAAAATAATATAGATTTTTCTTCACAAAAATGTGCAGAAAGGAAGGAAAAAGAGAAATGAAATAGATGAAAGAGAAAGTTCAATGATAATTCCTACTTTCTTTTTCGAATCCCTTCTTTCCCGGTTTGTTTCCTCTACTATTGCTAATTTGTGCGGGTTGTCTAGCATACTTGCCAACACAACACAACACGATTGGCCAGCTAACGACCACCGCTGACAGCACCAGAGATACCGCCGACTCATCTCCTTGTCATACCTTGTCGGCTCCCCTTCTCAAGGCATTTGCCAATCCCTTGTCATTCTCTTTATAACGCAAAGGGAAAATTACGGGCAGGTTGTACTTAAACTTGCCCTTAATTAAGTGGTACTTTTTGCAACAAATTGGTGTGCTTTTGGAGGAAAAATAAAATGGCTGAAAGCGCAAACCGTAGTAAAATTACGAAATAGGCCTGTAAAATTTTGGTGCTTGATAACTAGTGGAGAGTTGCTACGGGAGGGTTTGAAAAACAAGAAGAAGATGAGGGGTTTAGAGGGAGAGAAAGTTGGGGCAGAATAGAGAGAGGAAGTGGGGGTAAAGGAAGAAGAAGTATGACACTGCGTGCGAGACGCTACGGGGAGAGAGAGACGCCAGCTGGGGCGGGGAGAACAGTGAAGGTGGGTGCATTACTGTTAACAACAAGGTAAATACTTCAAATGGAGTAAATGTATTGAATTTTTTCCGATTTGGGTGGGCAAGGGTCAGGGTTTGTGTGTCATACTTTGGGCATATTTGAGATAGGTGTATTGTGTGGTGAGTGGGGGTTGCATTTTTGAGAACGATGAAGAAAATCTGCATCTGATTGTGTGGTTTACCATGATTTCCATATATGTATACCAAGGTTTACCATGTTTTCCATCATGGTAAGCATTTTGTATATGTATGTATACCAACTATGAAATAGTTAGGAAATTGTTTAACATGACTTGGTTATGTATATAACATGGCTTGTGGAGTTATTCGCCATGAATTGGCAACGTGTTTACTATGACGTGGGTAAATGTTTACCATGAACTAAGTAGTTGCTTACCATGCCTTTTGTACGTGTTTACGACAAAGTTGCTAGCTGTTTACCATTACGTGTTGACATGTTTACCATAGTTTGATTAGGTGTTTATTGTGGTGTGCAGACATGTTTACCAGGAGTTACTTATCTGTTTACCATGCAATATGGACACGTTGACTTTCAATTGGCTAGCTGTTAACCATTCTTTATCGACAGGTTTACTATGGTTAGCTGTTAACCATGGATTGGCTAGGTGTTGGATGAGATTGTGACATGTTTACCATGACCTGCATAAGTGTTTACCATGCACCACTTTTTAGTTTAACAAATTCTAAGGATATGTTTAGCATGCTTTGGTGAGATGTTTGGTTGAATGCAATGACTAAAGCAAATGTGAGTTGAGTGTTGTAGGTTAGGCGATGACAAATATGGAGTTAAGGAGGAAGAGAAAGGCAGCGCAGGATGACGTGAAAAGGGAGGGTAATAGGAATAGCATGGTAGGGCTGAATGCGGAGTCAACAAGCGCAAGCGCGAGCTCTGGGGATCAGCCCATGGTGGAAGAGCAGTCTAAGAGGAGGAAAGATTCACAATAGTGTGGACATAACATTGTGTATGCGCACATGTAATTATGGAACATTCTCGTTCAGTTTCATATCAGGGCTTGTGGGGTTCCTCTCACAAAGTGTTCATAAGTAGCTCTACCTTTGTTTTCTAAGCAATCTTGGATGCATTATGTAAAGCAAGTACTTTGAGTACATATTTATGTAATTACAATAAACTTTCATTTTTATGTCACATTGCATCAGCCTCTATACAGTCGAATAAACATAGCAGGTAGTCGTTTGCCACGTGTCATAGGGAACCATACCATGGTAAATAATGTCCGCTATTTTGGTAAACAGTGTGTTGATCATGTTGTGTTAGACAATTTCACTTTTTTTACATTGCCGTGTTTACTTCTATATATATGTAGGTTTGTGTATATGTTTGTATATGTACCTTGTTAAACTTTGGGCAGCCACAAACAAACATATTATGGTTTACCACATATGGTAACGTTGCTTACCATGGTACACAATGTTGGCTCCCCTGGTAAACGGTGTGTTGTCCATTTGTGTGAGTGAATTATGCACAAAGACAAAGGCACATACGGCTATTTTTGTTCGATATGTGAGAAACACGCATACAATGGTAAACAATGGTACATCTATGCAATCATAATAACTTTACACTTTGCACAAATGCAGATGCAATAGTGACAAGTTGGTTTACCACTGTACAACCTGACGTATACCATCGTAAACTACGTTCAGTACTATGGTGAATGATGGCCTGCACAGAGGCTACGTCCTCAAACCCTCAATTTTATTCATGGGCAGCTGTAAAGCAGTATCTAAGTAATCTGTTCAGTTGCACAATACAAACAAATTCAGTAACAAAGTTAACCACCTTCAGAAATACATATCTAACATCGTAGTTGGTAATAGAAATGAAGCTACAAAAGGAGACAATGAACCGGATGCTGATGAAGAATGGCTATGTCGTCTGACATATCAGGTGGAGCAGTGGGGTTAGACATCCTCGACTGTTGGGGTGTCCACCTCGCTAACAACCATGCCTCCGTGGTCGCTTTGCATAGTGGATGGTGGGGGCTTGTGCTGGTGGCGAATGCCCTGACCTCTTGCGCGTTTCCTAGATTTGTACACTATGTTGGCCGCGCGCTTGCCCTTACCAACTCGCGCAATGGGTGAGGCATTGTCCACGACATCTATACTCCCGACTCCTTCCCCTGATACCGATTGCTCCGACATATGACCCTCCCATCTTGGACATCTAATAAAGTTTCCATTGACTCAACTAGGATGGTGGGGGTAGATGAGACAGTGGGAGATAATCGATCCATGTTAGGGCCCACGATGGACACACCTCTGCCTCCAGAGAGACTAAACGCTTCAAATCCTCCAACTCCTGCACTTGCATATGCTCAACTTCTTATAGTAGCTCTGTGCTTGCACACTAGATCTTGGTCACACATTCCCATTTGGGTTGACCTCCTCATCACCCCTGTCATCTGACACAGTCGATATGTCATCATCTTCCACCAGCTCACTAGTGTTCCCTCCTACGATCATAGCTGACACAGCCCGCTTATTTCCACCTCCACCCACTGTTTCCTGCACCAAACCCCTCAACTCCTCCACCCTCATACCCTCCCTCACCAGCACGCACTTCCTTGATCCACCATTGTACCTTATTTTTCCTTCGTCACCATCCTCCACAACACTCCCCATAGTACATACAGTAGTAGTTCTCTATACCCCTTTTCCCCTCCTGCACATACCCCATCAGTCGCCATACCTTCTACTCCCTTCGACTACCTGCATTATGTCATGCAGCAACAACTACATCAATATACACACCAAGTTTACCACACAAACACCAAAAGTAGACCACCGTTCACTGCATAATTTTCCCCCTTTCCCACTTATT
>Ga0058701_10004279_pt1 | contig 11553 bp, 10 predicted proteins | sample AgamicOrMae_FD_97039 | JGI IMG/M metagenome (GOLD analysis project Ga0058701, IMG submission 97039) | Agave microbial communities from Guanajuato, Mexico - Or.Ma.e | ecosystem: Host-associated > Plants > Phyllosphere > Phylloplane/Leaf | place: Guanajuato, Mexico | collected 2012-06-04 | reverse complement strand
GTAACGTTCACCGACATAACTTCCCTAGACCGCAGAGATTCTTGGCATCAACAATCTTCGAGGTTATTTTCCTCAAAAATACAACTAGTTAAGCATCCTCGGGACACAAATTAGTTAACCTCTAGACAAAATAATGAAATACCTGCAAGAAAGCGCTGATGAAGTTGGCCAGTCGAACAGCCATTTTAGCTTGGTTCAAGAAATTCTCCTCCGCTCCGAAACCAATATCAGCATGAAGGATCAGATCTTGAGGATGATACCTGAAATAAACCACATGATAAATACCCGTGCAATGAAATGGGTCCTTGAGATACAACTACCGATATCCGACGTACCGTTGGCAATTAAACTCATTCACGCTGTGAATGAATTCCAAGACTTTGTCTACATTGATTGGACTCTCGTGTAAGGACCGCGCACCGCCTTGAGATCGTCCGGTATAGTTCCTGTACTCAGGCCGCATGTCCAGATAGTAATCTTTCAAAAACCTCGGCATCCTCTCCCAATTCACAGGAAGTTTATGAATCCCTGAAATAAATCACGCATTAAAACTTTAACTTCTTCCGAACCCGTCCGGCGAATTTCGCGATTTGTCAGATTAAAGCACGATTAACTCGAGGGCCACAGTCAACTGTGGGGTAACGAGCTTATTTTACTAGTTAGATACATAGCGAAAAATAGCCTGCAGTAAGGTTTACTGGTAAACTTACATCCAATTTTGGAACACTCGAAATTGTTGTAATACTGCTCACTCGTAGCTCGTTCTACGATTTCACCAAGATATGGTCGGCGAACGACGCTTGGTAACCGGTATCCGGGTCGACAGCGACACTGGTAACCTCCTCTTCGGAAACCCCAACCATGTATCGGTTCACACTGAACATAAAAAAGGCCGCTTTTTGAGTTGAATCAGTATTTGCGAAAGAGATATTTGGTGGTAGCTGAACTTACCTCAGTCGTTTCTTTTTTGCAGCGTGCTGTATCCGCAAACCGGTTAGGTCCGCTGTTACCTTCCCCTGGAGGACATTGGTTTATGTCTATTCGATCGAAGTCCAACTCAAGAACGGAGATAGCAGTATACCTGTAGGAAGAGTACAAACGTTTCATAACGCGAAGAACCGGTGCAAGAAAATTAAAAAGAAAATGCTTACGTTGGATATTCGATGTGTCGGAATCCGGTGTGTCTAGGATATATGTCAACGATAGGGGAAACGGCGCTGACGAGCCACTTGTTCGAACGGCCGCAATCAAAGTAAGGTCTTGTCCAATTCACAGGGCCCGGGTGTTCATCAGCGCCTGCGATTAAATATAAATCCAGTTTTGAGATAAGGCTCTTCTCGGTTATGGCACAGACCTGACTAATATCTCAAGACAACCCAAGAGCAGAGAGCTAAAAGTTTCCTTAACCTCTTAAACGATATAGACTGAAAAATCAATTCTCCAGACAACCACAGGTGAAAAGTCATCTGGCTTGTTTTGTCTCTTTCTAGAAAAAGTGAGACGAAGAGAGCAATTTTTGAAACGTACCTGGCGGGCCATGGAATGAAAATGTTTCATTTGTGTTATTTGCATACCGAATTTCAATTGAATATGTGATCTTTGTGTCATGGCGTCGGTCTACTTTGTCCGGCAACCACTTTCTATACCTGAAAAAATTAAGGAATAGAATATTAATTAAATTGAGTATACACGATGCACATCATTTCTACAAGTTTCATTGCTGTTTATGCTTACCACTCATTAATTCGATAAAATTCTGACGAGTAGTCTTGACTCAATGCTTCTTTAGGTGATGCACCAAGGTCCTGCACTGTGAATGTGTTCATGGTGGATATTCTCTCAAGATGAATGGGGTCATTAAAGTCATCAGCCCTGAAACGAGTTTTCAAAGGTTAGCATCCTGTGTTATGGCAAAGTTCAATACTGAACCTTAATAGATGATAAATATGGACATTCAATGGGTAATACTAGGCTTTCATGATTTCAATCACGACTTTTTATAACACATTCAAGATAATTTTCATGATTAAAGTCATAGATAAACTGGATTTCCTGACTTGTCATTGACTAGTGACTAAAGAGAAGAAAAATTCAAACAGAACTGAATGATTTTATTAATTTTATTGGTGAAATTTACTAAGTTAATTTGTAAATACAAAGTAATATTTTAAGAATTAAAATTTAAAATTAAAAAAAAAGAAAATATTAGGGGTGTGAATATTTTGATGCAGTAAAAGAATGTAAGTTACACAAAACCTCAAAGTGCAGAAAAATGAAAATACTTGCAGAAAATGAAAGAGAACGCTACTTATGCAAATGAAGATCAACTCATCCCGCCAATGCTCGGCGGCCGAGCGCGAATCACGCAGCGGAACAAGAAGAGAAGGGCGGGGAACTTAGCTTCAATCAATAAATTAATTAGCGAGATTAATTAATGACAGTTACCTGAAAGTTCTTGGACCAAATCTTGGCATAGTTTTGTTGAAAAATCCTCGATACGAAGGGCTGAATGACATATTCGGGGAGAAGTATATCGCACTAGCGTTGATGTACTTGTTGGCCGAGACATCAGCCACAGTTGAAAGGAAATAATACATCATGCCAGGATCGTATGTATCGTTAATGGCAGGTCTGATAAATCGTGTTTGAAGAATATAAGAGAAGAAGAAGGCACGATTTAAGGCCATGTTATGCAGGTGCACCAGAGCAGTCCGGTTTGGGAAGATAGGGTTAACGATCATATCCTTAATGTCTGGCAGATGACTGACAGAGTTTTCCGGCAAGAACAGATCTCCTAGATGCTGGATCGGGCAGTTATCTGCAGTAACTTTGTGCATTCTATTTCGAATTTCGTCGAAAGCGTCCCGGTCCTGCCACTCGAATTGGGCGTTGGCGCCCAGGATAACCACACACACTGCAAAAGTTCCCCATACTTGGAGAAACTCCAATAAAAACTTGTACGACCGTGCCATTACGGCTTTTTAGATAGACACACTTAAAAATTAACTCATAGGGAAAGGGATAAACGTAAAGCGGGTATGTAAACAATAACACGACGGCAGCACGCACAATCAAACACCTGCTGCCATTTTGCTACTGACTTTGCGCCACCGCACCACTGAGCACCTGGGACATGAACAACAAGTGGCCGTTTCTTTTTCAGACCACTCTTTAAAAACTTTCACCACAAAATGGAAACAAATGTGTCGAAAAAAAAAAAGGATTTACAGCTCTGTAATTTTCATTTTGATCACTGATGTATCTTACTTAAGCAAAGAAATTTAATGACCATTTTTGATCCAGCAGAATGGACAAACGAGAGCACCCAGCCAGCAACAACAATCCAAGATGGCGAAATAAATAACAAAGCCGACAATCGCATCAATCGGTTTGGGAGTTGCCCGGAAGGTTATATGAGTCATTTCTGCTATTTCTGTTTTATATAATTCAAGAAATTTAGGTAAGTAATTACCAATTAACAAATAACTTTCCGCAACCGTCCAACCTCCCGAAATGGAGCTCCTAAGCGCAAGAAAGGATATCCCCTCACTTTGTTTTTGTCGCATTGTTTTGCTTTTCTTTCGTTTAACTTTATATTTTTAATGTAGAAATTCAGTTATAGAACACAGATCATATTACGAACGTTATTTTTTGTGGCAATATCAGGTCGTTTACGTATGCGAACACGGAATACTTTCAAGGAAGGTTGTGGGTTGTGTGCCGGAAATGAGCATTGTTAGTTTACAAATTACAGAACGGCTGATCTCTCTGTAATACCCATATTTTTTTTATCCGATATAAGTTTTCTGCCCCTATAATTATTTTTAAAAACATCTAACCTCAGTTTTTTATCGACATATGTCAGTGTATTGCAGGTTATATGCCGTGATCTCAGTAGGATATGGAGAAACATCAATCAAATTTGTTTTATCATTAAGTTCCTCTTATTTTCAGGTAGAGCATCATGTCTTCAGGAAGGCCTATCAAATGCGTTGTTGTTGGTGATGGAACAGTAGGTAAAACTTGTATGTTGATATCATACACAACAGACAGTTTCCCTGGAGAATATGTTCCCACAGTGTAAGTCGCTTATAGCCTTTCTGTTTGGGTCAAATTAAAGCTACTCTAGATAAATGAAGCAATCTCACTTTGATGCATTTGTGCCCTTGATCCTACCCCACCATTGCTCTCAGAATTGGATCGTTGGTAGAGGTCTTACAGCCCTGATTCGGTTTTCCTTGCACTCCTTGCAGCTTCTGGTCACTTGAAGAGAAGTAATATTTTCACCCTGTTTCTCACAGGTTTGACAACTACTCTGCGCCTATGGTTGTTGATGGTATCCCTGTCAGTCTGGGATTATGGGATACAGCTGGACAAGAAGATTATGACAGGCTGAGGCCCTTGTCATATCCTCAGGTTAGTTTTTAGATTTAAATTAAAAAAACTGAAATCAGATTCCACTGTAACCTTGTTTTAACTGTGCATTTCTTTTTTGCAGACCGATGTGTTCCTGATCTGCTTCAGTGTAACGAGTCCCTCCTCTTTTGAAAATGTTACTTCTAAATGGTATCCTGAAATAAAACATCACTGCCCTGATGCACCCATGATACTTGTTGGTAAGCTGGAGTAAAAAGTCCTGTCCTCTCTTTATTTTTATTGTCACACAGTAAATTCAACAAATATTCAATGATTAAATTCCTTAGAATGCTTCATCAATTTTATGCTCATTTACTGTCCTGAATATGTTTTGAAAAATTTCAAGCGGTTTGTCTAGAACACAGTCCTTTGCTAATTTTTCTAGGCACAAAAATGGACTTACGTGACGATCGAGAAACGCTGACAATGTTATCGGAACAAAATCTTTCACCAATCAAGCGAGAGCAAGGCCAAAAATTAGCAAACAAAATTCGTGCAGTTAAGTACATGGAATGCTCCGCGCTAACACAACGAGGATTAAAGCAGGTGAGTTTAAGACAGTTCCTAAATTATTTGGCTTTGGGTAGAATTCGCCAAATTTTCCCTGAAATTCGTGACAAGATGCGAACTACTACGGTTTGAACATAAAAATCTTTAAAAATGCTACCTTCAGCAAGCATCAAAGTTATACGATTTGCTCCAAAAACTGTTTTCAACCAATGAACTTTTGCATTATATTGTTATTACAAGCCACTGCACATTAAAGGAGCTACTTGTAGTCTACTAGACCATTTCTACAGTTAGTTATGTTCTATGAGTGGAATATTTCTAAGATTTAAAAAATTCATTGTGACATTCTGCTCTTTTTCATTTACAGTAAAGTCTCGTTTATACGTTTTCCAAAGGGAACGAGAAAAAATACGTATATGTGAATGAAACGTATGTCAATATGTCAAAAACTGCGTAGTGTTCCCGCAAGGGAATTAAAAAAACACGTATAACCGAGCAATACGTACAAGTAAATAACGTATAAACGAGACTTTACTGTATTCTTTTGTAAATTAAAGGAGCCAGTTTTTGTGTATAGCACTACAAATTTTCGAGGTGCTCTTGTGTGTCAAAAACTAAAATTCGCATTATTTTTCGAAGGTTTTCGACGAAGCGGTTCGAGCCGTTTTGCGACCAGAGCCACAGAAGAGACGTCAAAGACGGTGTTCAATTCTTTAGCCCGGCGGGCGGCTCAAGGCCGTTTTATCTCAGGGCTGAGGAGATATTTTCTCCAGGGTTTTGTAGTGGATAGACATGTGTACTGTACAGACTATGTGCGTAATAACAAGCCACCCGTGTTGCATTCTGTTCAGTGTGATATGCCAAGGTCTTGTGTCTTGCCCTTTTGATAATTCCGCTTTTATCCATTCAAAGAGGAACTAAAGCTCAGAAAGCATTAATTTTTAAAGTGTCAACAAAGTGCAAAGATTCTGCAGGCATGTACTAATTTTAGTTAACTGAGAGGTTAGGTTATTTTGCTATTCACACCGGTGTGTGACGAGGATGGAGTGTTCTGTCAGTTCTTAGGACTGTCTTGTTGAGAGTGGTTTATAGTAGTATTTATTTATTTAGAAATGCGTGCCTTGTCAGTTACGTTAACTGCCAATCCTTCATACGCAATGGTATCAGAATGTCTTGTTATTGTGCACAAACTGTACCTGTTGGAACGGCGGTGAAATTTTGCATTGGCGCTCAAACGTTTCCCAAGAGAGTTGTGTGTCCAGACGTTGTGAAGATCCTCCAATTAAAGAATGGCGAAAGTGATCTCGAACTGTAACCCAAGGGGATGTCTATCTCAGCCATGAGGGGAGAACTAGCCAATCTTTTTCAGTGGATCTTTCATCGCAGCTTGAAGGGGATACGCGTGTTCAAGCGACCACGGTATAGTTGGCGATTGTTTCTGATCAGGTGATTGTGTTACCGATTGGTTAGTCAAGCTGGCCGGTAACTACCGACGAGGTCTGCAGCAGACTACCCTCAGGGTCTACTGTACGTCAAGATGTAAACTCGCTTTTGGTCATGAGCTCAATTATTTGGTGTGTTTTTTGCCAGAATATTTCTTAGCTGAGACTTTGAGAAGGCCAACTGTTTTTATATCTCCCTCTCTTTAATTTGAATATCCATGAAACAGTCCAAGATCCTTCGACAGTTACAGAGACACACGTGAAGTTTTTGCCGTCATTCTTTGACGTTCAGCGATAAGGTAATGGTGTCCTTGTCTGAAGACTATTTATGTCCGTGTTCCTGTAACTTCGAAGACCCTGACTTTGACGCCAAAGTAGATTCAAACTTTTAGGACTTAAAGGATTAAGCTACTCCACTTATTTATTTCACTGTTAAGTTCAGTGTGCGTGAAGGGCGAATCGTTCATACGGTATGAAAGATTTAAATATATACTCAAAATTTGTGTTCTGTGTGACCGCGCACATTTTGCGTCTGCACTCGTTAATTTGAAAGAAGACCTTTCTGGAAGATGTGGCCATTCGTTTTTCTAGTCTTTACAAAAAATAAAAATATTTTGCTCTAGTCAGTTTACAATGTGTTGCAAAATCTTCCAAAGAGCTTTCGATTTAGTTGGCTGCTCAGCCGAAAATGTCGAGGTAGCTGCCATGCACTCATTTCAAAGATCTTTTTAAAGCGAAATTGAATGTACTTTATGTCGCACGCCAAGGGCTTAACGTTATTTAAGGAAAGGAAAAGTTTTTGCAACCTCAAGACTGAGTACATATTAATATATTATGTTTGAAATAGCTCTCCAATGTAAATCATTGGTTTAGAATACAAAGTGGCGATTATCAAACCTTTTTAGACTTCTGTAGTTTACAGTATGCTTCTTCCCACCCGCGCTTTTTTGAACCGGATTGCTTTATGCGAAGCGATTGGGGTGACTACTTTCTACCTGCGTACATTCAGCTTCTATGTGAAACATTTTAAAACTAATCAAAGTTTCATGGTGTGTAGTTTGCATAATTAGTTGAACTTGCGTTTTAATTAAAATGTAGTCTGATTTTGTACCTTTGCCATAACAATATGCTGTAAGTTCGTCTGTCTTTTTTCAGTCACACCGATTCTTATTAATATGTACAAGTAACATACTATTAAAGATGCATTTATTTCATTCGTAAGGTTTATGGGTATGATCCACTAATTGATTCTTTAACATTTCACTCAATTTTTTAGATGACTTTTATGATGCTCTTGAGATTGTTACATCTGTGTATTTTGCTCTCTTATTTATCTTTTTTCTTAGTGTACATAACTTTTTTGATTTGTCTTATCAGTGTCGTGGTTTTTATTACCGCAAGAGTTTTTAACTTCTCGACAGTAATTATTATTTTATTTATTCTTCGCTTGAATTAATCATACTAACATTAGGGAACAGTCGTACATCCGCAAGATCTCTTTCACGTTGATTTAACGTTGTTCGAAATTTTAACTCTCTAATTATCAATGAAAACAATTACTGCGATGTTTCTACTCCCTTGTTTTTGCGTCTTTGTCCAGACCTTATCTCAAAATCGCAAAATGTACTGTTTTGTATATTTTGTAATAAACTTTGTATTTTGTCGTTTTGATGAGTTTGTACCAACTTACTGAAGTATGATATTTGCTCTGTTAAAGACTGAGGACTGTTCAAGCCTCATATGCATTGCACAAGTTATGCAAAAGTGTAGAGCCAAAATGCGAATAAATGAAAACCGTCACCAAGGGGAAATGTCACCTATCTTGTGTCAATTTGCTTCAGCTCTAACCTAATTGTGTATTAACTGTTTAAGCAAAATTCTAAATGACTAAAATTTTGATGTTTCCATTCTAAATTGATAGAATTTCAATTTCTCACTCCATACCCATTTAAGATGATATCCACGTGTGATATATTTTCATTACCTACCGGTATACTGATAAAACGCCCTTCAGAAAAAATCCCTTCCATGAAACTTATTTTAAATTCTAATGAATATTTTCCTGGGTCAGGGCTGTGTACATACATATTTGTATATTCCCAGTTTGAGCTGTAGCACCTACAATGTGTATCATTAATTAATGATATTATTCTGATAGTGATAGAATGTAGCTATTGCCAATATTTTTATTCTAGTCAGCCTGTTTTCTTCTAAATTAACTTCATGGCAAAGAAACGCTAATTTTCTCAACAGCCTTTCTGTGAGGTACGTGCTGCGTGTACGAAATATTTGCCGTTTGATTTCAAATTCTAACAAAATGACAATAATAACAGCCCAGGCATTCAACTTATTTTACTCGTTCTGTTTATGCTGAACGGTGCTCCGATAAAGACAAGATCAAAGTCTTCGTCACACTCGTAGTCCTAGACTAACAGCAGTACTATTATTCATGCAATAAACGTATGTATTGTCATCTTGTGGCCTCTTTAAGTTTATGCGAATCTGGTTTGTAATTGGTCATTTTCAAGTAAAGCCTAAAGGATGAAAGTTACCTCAAGTACTCATTTGTCATCTCTGAACAATGGTTATTGAAGCCTGACCACTTAAGTGGGTCTCCATATTCTTTTAAGAAGTCGAAGGTTGTTACAGAGGAGTGCTATTAGTCATTGTCGCGTTAATTATTTGTATGTTTATTCTCGCCAGATGATTCTGACTGCTGCACTAGACTTGTTTGCATATGTCGGCCTTCCGGGGTCGGTATTTTGTTTCAGTACAGTATGTTTGGTACAAGAACTTCCAATAAACTCATTCAAACATTCCTTTGTCGCACAAGGAAACCAAAAACTTCGTTATTGTTCTCTGATCTTTCGCCTCAATACCCAAACACATAAAACATTTTATATACTTGCAGCACATACCTTGAGTATCTCAGTTCGAATTTGACAACCTCCGTAGAGCCCGTATTTTTAATCTATCAACCTGAGTACGTTCAAAGCATCGTTCAAGGAAAATGGAAAACAACTTTTTTTTTTTTTTTAAAGCAGTTCTCAAATTTTCTAAAAAACGAATTTTTTCTTAAATTTATATTTTTGTAACTTTGGCTTTATTTATATGTACCAAAGAATTCAGAAACAAGTCTATGATCGATCACGGTCCATGTCCCGATCGCACTGTTTTTACAAAATTCAAAAAATTCCAAAAGGATCCACACAGAATTAAAGAACGAAACATGGAATGCAGTGAAGGCCTCCGCTATAAATTTGAGCAGTTGGCAGAAAGACACAGATCTTCCGCGCGCGATCTTCAATGCGAGCGCTTATGAACAATAAGCGCTTTAGAGCATCATGTGACCAAGATTCTCCAATTCGTGTTATCATATGGCTCCTCTGGAACCCCTACGGGATCATCAAATGGTCTATTGATGGCCACTTACTTCTAGACTCGAATACTGTGCCGATTAAGTTCTAATAACGTCTGAATTTGAATAAGAGGGGTTGGTAATAAGATCATATATCCGAAAATTACCTGATCAGTTCGGAGAGGTAGATACTAGTATCCTCCTCGCACAAAATCTATTTTTATCGGGAAGCTCCGTAAAATATTTCGTTTGACTTCGCCGGCGTATTTTATTCGTAGGAGAACAAATGAAAAATCACAGTTCAGAAAATGAATGTGCCTTTAGTGTACACATTAGTCAACTTGTAAGCAGTACATCAATGCACTGAACATAATAAACACATATTTACACTCAACATACAACATAAAAGAAAAATATTCACATTTCGGGTTAACGCAAGTATAAGGTATATACAAAGGAAGTTACATAGGGTAAGGATGCTTTCCCTATTTACAGTTCATCTCATTATACACATTGTCTACAAAGTTCCCTGAGTTACACATCAACAAGTGATACAAAGTCTGTTTAAAATATTCTTGTTGCCTCTAGCTACAAACATTTACAATCGTCGAGCGAGAGTTAGTGAAGTCAGAAGTGGTTTTCCATAAGAAAAAAGTAAATCATTGGTATATATCACATACAATAATTAGTTGCTTCATCAAGGAAGCAAGAGTTATACTTCATAACAGAACGAAGAAAAAATATTACGCTTACGACATTTTATAAGAACTGTACAAAACTCTGTTAAAAATAGGGTTAATATCTGTAAGTAAAGAGGCTTATCCCTATCCTTGCGGCTGCGGCACTTCCAAACCGAAATTCATTTGCATCTCTCATATTGCCTTACTAAAATTTATCACAAGCAAAACATTGATTCAATTCAGTACTAATGTTGCATTCATAATTCTTCACATACCTGCATCCAACACGGACACAGATACCACTATATGTTACATATTCACAAAACTATTATCACAAAAAAATAACAGTTACAGGTAATAATAACTTTCTGCTTTGATGACAATAATTTGATAAAATAAACGCTGAAAATACATTCCGATTCTCTCTTCTCTGCTGATATAAGAAAAAACGTAACAAAATATACCTTCCTCGCCGCTTTAAAGGGTCGGGGTATTGCACATCCCGAAAAATCATCTTAATCCTTTCACTCCTTACAAATAAAAGGCAAACCAATGCATCACTTTACGCCATGCCGATGATAACTGGACATCAAATATTTTAATACTGAATAAATTTAGCACCAAATCTACGTCTCCTTGGCACATCCCAATGGTCACTTTAGGTGAGTATGGTCAGGTCACACCGGGTCAGTGTGGTCACTCATGTACTGTACGTTGCCCTGCCAATCAGCAGTCATCCGACATAGAGACAAAGCTTGAGCATTTCTAACCACTTATCGTACATCTGTCTCTCAGAGGAAGGAAGTCGCTCCAAAATCTTCAAACTGCATCACAGCGTTTCTATCCATTTGCACAAAAGTGCCTTGCCAAGAGAGCACTCGCTACTATCACATTCAACTGGACCTCCCCAAATTACTAAAAAATGGGTGTCCTAGATAAACTGTCTCTATAATTCTACGAAAAACTGATACAAACTCTAACTTAAGCATCGGAAATCCTTTGAAATCGACGTATAATATATTCAAAAGAAATCTACCTTTTTGTTTGTACATCAAGCACGTGAAAGGCTGATCGTTGTGTTCGTGGCAGCTTTGAGTTGACGTTAAATACAATAAATATATTGATAAGAAAAAACTGGAAACAAGGG
>Ga0058701_10004278_pt1 | contig 11553 bp, 7 predicted proteins | sample AgamicOrMae_FD_97039 | JGI IMG/M metagenome (GOLD analysis project Ga0058701, IMG submission 97039) | Agave microbial communities from Guanajuato, Mexico - Or.Ma.e | ecosystem: Host-associated > Plants > Phyllosphere > Phylloplane/Leaf | place: Guanajuato, Mexico | collected 2012-06-04 | reverse complement strand
GACGGATTGTCCAAAACCACTTTTCTCGCCGTTTTGGGGGTTGTACATCCCAAATCTGGTCTTATCTCGAAGTCGATTTTTTGCACGATGCCAATACTTCCATTGACATGGAAGTAAAATCGATGTAGCGTCGAATGCATTTAGACGCTGGTTGGAACTTATAACTACTTCAACACAAAACTGTCGGTAGCGCTTTGAAAATTTCATGTTGTAAGTTTGAAAGCAGGTTCTGTGACGTATCGTTATCAGAGGAAGATAGATCCAGAAGTTATAGTTACTCGCTGCAAAGGTATACCTACTATAAATACATACATCGGCGAACAGTGTGTTGCTAAAATATTGCTTATCAGGAGATTGTTTGAGGAGTGGCAAAACATGTCACGCACGTGAGAGGTAGCTACTGAAGCAATACTAATGACCTTTTAATGGAATATCTATCCATCACATCGCTTTCAGGCGATGATCATTTGACCAACATACAATTTCTTCATGAGGAGCACCTCAACAGATGTTTTTCTCCAGCGCTGTCTTCAATACAGTTTCGTCTGAACTTCCCTTACTGAACTACGTAACTTACAATCGACCTTTCGCACCTTTCCCAAAAAATAAGTACTGTGAAAACGGGAAATCCTCACGAAAACTACTGTTGAGAACATAAAAAAGCCTCGTGTCATTTTTTCAGAGAGCGGCGTTTCTTGTTGTGAAGTGTGTTTTGTGTTCATGTGTTGCTGCGTCACAGCCTTGATTCAGCCCTTGTTTACACTACGCGCTTTGTGTTGACAAAGCTGTTCTAAACTCCCGAATGCTAGTCTACAGCTTCAGTCGGAGCACATTTTGTTTCACCGAAGCGGTTCTGCGGCCGTAATTGTTAATTTTCCACAGAACTTTGTTGAGGTTAGCCTGCTGCATACGTGAATTTAGGGGGTTGAATTATCCACCTTTTAGGAGGACGGCGGAGTAAGGTACAAGACAGGTAACCTAACCAAGGTTAACCTGACCAGGTAGTCGCAATGAGTGTAAGTTAACTCAGTGTAAGTCAATCTGCTAATCTACATGGCTGCATGTCTTTCATTGTGTTACAGTTAGGAAAGGTTGAACCAGAAACGTTTGGTTAAGTTAACCTAGTGTAAGTCAATCTGCTATTCTACATGGCTGTATGTCCTTCATTGTGTTACAGTAAGGAAAGGTTGAACCAGAAACGTTTGGTTAAGTTAACCTAGTGTAAGTCAACCTGCTAATCTACATGGCTGTATGTCTAATTGTGTTACAGTAAGGAGAGGTTGAACCAGAAGCGTTCACTGAGGGAGGATCTCTTGCCTTTGAAACAATGTTTACTTGTAGTCTTCTCATGAAAACATGGCACTCACGATGGAAGATGTTACAGTGTTTCGTGGAAAGTTGAGATCGTGCAAGGGCATTTTTGGTCCTCGAGGCTAATGACTTCTGATCTTGAGTGTGCCTTTGAAGTTCAATGCTCATATATGATGCCTGCTTACTTTTGCAAATGAAGTTCAATCAAAAAGTTTTAAAAGACTTCGTAGCAAATCAGGCCGATGAAAATGATTCAAATCAATTTTAATTTTTTCGTGAATAATAATATTTTTTACATTTAATTATTACTTTTGCTTACAGTTGTCTTGCGTAGACGTGGGTGGCCTTTCTTGCTTATCTCAAGGTTAAGGGCCAATCGGCCGGCCACGGTACTTTTTTGTATTCATGAATTCGAGTTATCTTCAATGGAATACTGATTTGGTTAATTTGTGTTTTTATGTTCTCGTAGCTTTCTAAAGTTCGTATCGGAAATTCCTTTGGCCAGGTTGTTCGGTATATGCAAACTAGATTCATAAAACAAAGACTTCGACAAGATGGCGGCTTGCGTTTCGGAGAACCTTTTTGTTTTATTTCTATTTATTTTCTTTTGCTTATCCGACATCATGAATTAACATGTCCCTTGTTGTTAGTGCTCTTAAGTTTTCACGACTTTTATTTGAACAATTATTTGTTTAGTAGCCTGCGTAAAGCTGGCAGGCCTTGGGCTGATTCAAGCGCATTCTGCTTTGCTTAGGGCTTCAGGCCAGCGTGATGAAATTGAATAGTACGTTAAAACTGAAGCTTTCAAAAATTTGTTCCTAGCCCATTGGTTCTCGGTGTATGGTGAATAAAAACAGGCGATTTTTAGCGGAGAACGATATGATGCATTAGATGTGTACAGTAAGTATGGCCATTGTTTTGTGGCATATTATTTTATTTTCACTAAACCCAAAAAAGTACTACGTAAAATCTGAGGACATATGTGCTATTGCCTCCGTCTAGAGTTGGCTAACCATTAGGTTTTAAGTTGAAACAGGCCAAGAGTCGGGGCACCGACACACTACTCCTGACGATGGAATTTTGGATGATAAGGCTTGAGCAATTTTTATATTACGTAACCCGTACGTGTACCGCATATCAGCTAGAGACAGTATTAGGCATGTTGCTGTTAAGGAGAACTTCGTGTCCTCTCATATTGCACTTTTTTGGGTTTCAAGGAACTATTTATGATCGGTGACCGCTTGCCGATATTGTTTTTGTTGGTTAGCAACTTTTCGTGTGGGCGCCTATTATGGTCAGGCGATGTTTTAAAAATTGTCGGTCAGAAGGGTGCTGTTCAATTTTACGTCACGCTCCGAAAAGAAGCGGACGGAGACCTTGCTGCGTGTTTCCTCCTAACAAAAATGCTGCCCTAAAATGTACTACAGTAGAGAGAATAAGTCGTTGACAGTGGATTTTCATCTCGCGCAAAACCGTGGTGGAAGCCCTGCTTGGGCTTCCACGGTTGATGTGAAAGAAAAAACATTTTGCGAGTGCGCGTGATCAAAACATCCACGAAATAATCACGAAACTCCACATTAACTGTTTAATGCTTTAAAAAAGGACGATATGAAAAAGTGTTGTGTTATACCACCCCCATCACAGAGGCCCAGCAGGGCTGCAAATATGATTTTGCGCGTGATGAAAATCCACTGTCAACGACTGATTCTCTCAGCTGTACTTCAAAACGTTTGGGCTGTATTCTAAGTCGTTTACAATAAGCCACATGCCACTTCCTGAAGTTTGGTATCGCACCTTGCGCCAGGTTTTGCTAATTCTCCACTCGTTGCTAAGTCTGGTGTTGATTACTTTTCAACAGTAAGTGCCGCCAAAAACAAGACATGAGGCTTTACGACTGTTAGGTTACAATAAATGAGAAAAAGTGAGATGATCGTGCATTATTCCGCTCGGCTTACAGTTCGTGATGAAAGGTAAAATACAAGGGATGGTAGTCGAACTTCTGAAATTCTCAGTGTATTCCTCTGTTACGTTTTGTCTCGGAATAGGCTAGATCAACCATTAATCTTCAGCTTGGTCTATGTAGCACAACCCGAGACTGTGCTTTTATGGCAAAGCACTGCAAGGCTAAACCGGTCTTCAAACAGTAGTTACTTCCAAGGCGTTCTCTTCGTCGTCCTCGACACACTTCGTTCCTTGTAGCACCTCTTGAAGACACAGGTCATTTGACAACGCTTTCATTATTTGAAGCTATCATCGACCTTTGGAAACAAGACGCTGTATCACTCGCTCGTGGAAACTTGATCCTCCTTGGCAGACTTTTCTTTTGTTTAGGTAATTCACTTCCTCAGGCGGAATCGATCTTCCAAAGAGAATAACAAACGTTCAGTGTCGTTGGCGAACTCCTTTCAAAAACTTCTACCAATGTCATTCAGGCATCAAACCTTTGGGTCGAGCAGTAAAATCATCTTAAATCAATAACATTTGTTTTTTATATAAATACTAAAATGGTTAAAGGTTGCATTATTGTAGCAGTTTGGGCAATGTTTATTATTTCATAGTCATATCAAAGGAAATAAGGACTCCCTCTTAACTCATAACAACCCTAAGTATTTGAAATGAAATTTAGCTTAAGAGAAATCGGAAGAGTTTTTCCTACTAAAATACGCAATTTTAAGCTTTTGAAAATGCTTAATTAATTAAATTTTAGGTTTCGAGGGGGGAGGTGATATTTTTTAAATTGTGACAACACTGAACTGAAAGATCCTCTAAAATATTTTTTCTGTTCCCGAACGGCATCGCTGGGCGGTAAGGGGTTAGGGTATCACGTTACTGCACCTTTAAAGAAATTCCCATCTATTCATGTTCTTCTTCAAATTGATACTGTAAAAAAAACGACTTCCTGCAAATAAAAGGGATGGTGAACTTTATACTCACTTTACCTTAGACTACTATGTGACTTATTGGTGGTTAAGTCAAAGCAAAAGTCAGGCAGATGAACGAATGAAAGCTCCCAACACTTCGAACTTCACCTGTTTTTTTCAACAACTCTTCAAACCCCTTGTACCCTTTTACTCTTCTTCGCTTCTTTACTATTTTTGTTATTATTTTTACAAGCATTTCTTGGGGTCTTTCCCCCTCTTTCCCTGCGCGGATACCTTCATTGCTCATCTCACACTAGGCACATCTTCACCGTCTACAAGCTCCTCTTCGTGGTTGTTGGTTTTCACCAACATATCCGTCCCCAAAGTTGCCACTCCTCTCTCAACGCTTTGAAGTGCACTGGTAGGATCATCACACCACGTGCTGCTGTTTATTTTATATTTCACCTTCTCCGCTGCCGACCCGACAACAATCACGCAAACGACAACTCCCCGAGCGCTTTCTGAGCTGCTACCGTTATGCATGAACAATATCTCCCTTAAGGATTGTTTTGATCGTTGTAGGATTAGACACTGCTTCGTTTTGTCTGGAATCCCATGGTCTTTCTAAATCTCGCTAAATACTTCCCTTAAGATCTTTATCCTGCCCCGAAATTCAACAATCTGTTTTAGAATACAGGGATAAGCCAGATGAAAACCCATGCCTGGACAGGCCTGTGTGAAGCCACAAATAGAAGACAGGAAAGAAGATATGAATGAGTCTAAGAAAAGGCATGGATCAACAAAACTTATGTGAGCAGGCAGGCTTTGATAAACTATCCCTTTTTTCCTCTCCGCAAAAACTGGAAAAAAGCATGATTTCATCCTCCTGCTTAAATCGACAATACCACCGTGTTTAACCACCGTAAATGCAAAACCACGTGAATGATATTCAGAGTCCGAGGTCAACATCGTCGAAAAGTTGACATCATCCAAAAAATGAACATGACCTCATCAACTGATTCAGGATCATACCGTAGCCATAAGACAGCCGAGGAACAGACGATTCTCATATCCTCAAGTGTCAGTACTTTGTCCCGGTCTGATCAACCGTCAACTCTCCACATATCCGCCCTCAACACAAACCTTGTGGTGGTGTGTCAACAGTTCTTTGATCAAGTCCTGCCGTTCTCCTGGAAGAAGCATTTCTTGATCACATATCGCATCGGTTTAGTTAGTCCTTTTAGTCGTGATACGTCGTAATGCACACCTTCGTGTTGAAGGCTCATAAATAGTCTGGATTAAATCAAAATATGGTAACACACTTGGTTCAAAAACATGTTACAAGTCCGTAGTAGAAGGTTATCCATTAACTTGTGCCAAGCAACGGTCGCCTTGGAAGAAACTCTGACCTTCTGTTTTTACTTTTTCTCTTCCCTTTCACCTTTCACCACCGTCACCTATTTTCCAACCATGCACTTTAAGACGCCTCGCTGTGCTGCGCTGGTGCTCTTCAAATGCACGCTCTGCACGCGAAAGCGTTATCTGCCTGAATACAATTTCAGTAGTTACCCTATCAAGTCTGTTCAATAAAAAGCTTTCTTTCACTTTAATTTTATGAATTGTTGGGGTATCGACGGTTTTCATGTATTTCTTTCTAAAATAATTAAGAAAAACTCGCTGTATAATGATCCAGTAAGACTGGTTGAATTTTTAACCGAGGCAGCAGTGTTGTCAGTTTCCGCAATTTCGTAAATTTTAATCGCGTCTAACTTCTTACACATTAAAGATAACCTAGGTTGTCGGGTATGTTTTGGATCGCTCTCGAGCTGAGCATTCCAAAGATAGGATTGTATGTTATGTTATCTTAAACGGTTGAAAAGTTAGACGAGTTTAAATTTGATGAATTCGCGGAATCTGACAACACTGCGAGGCAGGTTTTGACCAACCTCCTCAAACTTTGAGGAAGTTGACCAAAATGATTCAAAACTATTTCTTTGCCCGTGAATTTGATTTTCCGCTAGTTTCACAGCAAGAAGTCAGGGTTGGTAACCTGATGTGCATACCTGGTGTAATTTGAACAACGGAATCCTGGAGACAGGGTAAGGGGAAACGTATATCTATCTGACATGGACGAGTAGGTGGCAAACTGACGTTTCATTTCACTGTCCGAAGTTCGGTGCGAGTGTTATTTGGATGGTATACGGTACTTGTCCCGCTGGAGGTATCAAGAATCTCTGCACCGGAAAACTATGTTGGTAGAACTGTTTCAAACGCGGCCAACTGCAAGACGTGGAGATTCAAAAGCGCCGTTTGCTGTGTGTGGGTCGTTGGGGACAAGTGAGCGTGTGTATAGAAACGGGGGTCTCCGAGGGGTAAGAAAGGAAATATTTGAAGCCAGCACCCGGCCTATAGGTAATCCGCCATCTTGTCGGAAAAAAGGGACGCTTCATCAAACAATTCGATGTTAGACTTTTCTTCGTAGGTAACAATGTTTCACACACATAAAACCCCTCTTCTCAATCCTTGGACGAAATTCTTACCAGGGAGATTTGAGATGAGGTTGTCCTGAATATGACTAACCTAACCCACTACCGCCCAGCGATGCCGTTCGGAAACAGAAAAAAATATTTTAGAGGATCTTGTTAGTTCAGTATTTTCAAAATTTTTAAAAATATCACCCCACTGGAAGCGTAAAATGTGCCTAAAATATAGGCGTTTTCCAAAGATTAAAACTGCTTAATTTGATGGGAAAAATTCTTCGAATTTCTTTTAAGCTGTCACTCCAAATACTTTGGGCTGTTATGGGTTGAAGTAACTTTGACATAGGATTTGATGACCGAATCAAAGTACTGGTTTCTAAAGACTCGGTAACCCATAAAACTTAGTTAAAGTTTTTTTAGGTCCTTTACGAAAGCCAATGCCTTGACGAAACCTGATAATACCTGTCGATGCAGATGAACTTGCCTGGCGCGGGAAAATCATGAGCAAGACGTGATTGCATGTCTGCAGACGTGGGAGTCTCTGCTTTCCCGTTCCATCCTGTTTTTAGAAGTACATTCATGTAGGGATTCTATAAAACAGGTCAAAGAGTACCAGAACAAAATACTTCCATGTTTTTTTTTGTTTTTTGTTTGTTTGTTTTTTTTATTAAGGAAAACCTTAAGTATCACGATTCACCTGTTCGCCACTTAGCTCTTGCCTTTCATTTAGATGAAAACAGTTGTCCGACTGTTGTTCCATGGTGACACGGTTTATTTTTACCACGATTTGTATCGTTTGATATTTTGTAAAATTATGTAAAAGTGACCAAGAATTATTAAGAGTTACGGCTAATGTCTTTTTAGATAAAATAAGTCAGCGCACCCTTTCAAGAAAATCGAATCGTTTCAAGAAAATTTTGCTGGGCATACCTTACAATACAAGTTGTTTGTCGGTCGTTTTCAGATCACCTCCAGACGCTAGAATCGCACCCTGAATCAGCTACGGCGCTCGCATCGTTTGGAAATGCTTCTATCGACTAATTTTATCTTGCGCGGTTCACTACTAAAACGGGTTGAAATCACGGGTGAAACTGTATTGGGGACTATTAGGAACGCACCGCACGCCATTGCATTTGCGGTTACAACCAAACGAACCTTATTACAACTTGTTGATTGTCATTTCCTGAATATTTGGCTGTGAACACCCAATGAGGCCGATAAAGGGCTTTGCTGGCAATTTGGCTATCTGAATGATTCAAACCTGCTATCTTCTGAAAATAGCATTGTTTACATAAGGATCAAAACCCGAAATCGCTTTTAATTTTTGGGAGTGTATATTGACCCGACTGCCTCATATGAAATGCAATAGAACGGGCTCCTTGCGTTCAAGTCTCCCTATATTAATGCATGTCTGGTCAATAGCAAAACCTTTTTTACATGGGAAGTAATTCTTATTTGGTTTGTTCTCTGTTTGCAGGTGAGTGATGTGATGTATCAATTCTAGTACGTTTATTTTTGTGTGTCAGATCCGCAAAGACTAGTCGATAGTATTACCCTACAGACTAATAATTTTTGAAAAATCTAGAAGAAAATAGAAGAATGATTACAAGAGAAGCCTTGATAGTTTTACTAGTTATGAAAGAAAAGTAGAAGTTTCATAACCAATAGGATCTCGCTCACAAGATGCTTCTCATAGAAGAAAACAAACAAACGTTTAATGAAAAAAAAATCCCATGAGTTTTTCTCTTAAAGCTTTGTTATCTAGACCAACATTGGGTACTTGTGTATTGAGGCCGAACTCGTGTAGCGCCCTTTAGTTACCGTGAGACGAAGTATCAAATTTTCGTTGATCAAGTTTACCATGAGGAGTTCGATTATGCTGGGATGTGAGGCGTGAACTTTGAGCGGCAAAATGAACTTTTATCGATTAGTTTATTCTTCTAGGGCTAACATGTAAGTTACCTCGGATCGGTTCATTGTCGTAGTCCCCCAATCGTTACACAAGAATATTTTTATTCAAAATTTATGCGTGGGTGGTATTAATTTCTCACATCATTATGTCTCTGATTGGTATTGTCACAGTGTTTTGATTGGAACACCGGAAAACGTAACCGAGCATTGTCTTTGATGACCTATTTATTAGGCTTCGAATTGAAGAGAACCTCTTTAGGTGTTACCTCTTAATCATGCTGCTTTGTTACCTCAACTGTTTTGCCCCGAAAGCAGCACGCGGCTTTCAATTTGGTTCTTTCTGCCAACTCAGTTCGTGGAAAAGATAATTCGGTTGAATCCTTGATTACGGCCCCCACTTGTATCCCATTTTATCGATTCGGCGTACCTTTAATAGCAAATTACTTCCAAGATCATATTTCATTGACGATGAGTTTAACACCTATATCCTATTTCGCCTGTCATATCAATTTTCCTTTTTGATCGGAGAATTTTATAAACCCTCGGTAATTTCTGCGGAGTCGAAGTACTGTCTCCTACACGTTCAAACTCGCCGGAGGGATTTTCCATAAATGATGACAGATTTAGTTGGGGGCTCTCCTTAAATCTAATTAAGCCTGACTCCTTATCGGAGAGGGCTTTATAGTTTTTTTTAATATCCGCAGCAGTTATTCGATATGTTAAGTTGCTTTGACAACTCCATCAAGGTTGCTTATTGAATTTTTGTTGACTGCAAGGGGTGACAACCAATGATACCCGGTGTAGGAAACGCCCTGGTATCCGGCCATTTGATTCGGCCCTAACATGCCTGTTTTAAGCGATCTTTCAAAGTAGTTAAGGCTATGAGAGAGCGAGCACCTTCCCCCCTATGAGAGAGCGAGCACACCCCCCAGCACAGCACAGGGTCAGACCAGCACAGCACAGCGGCGGACCGGCGGCGCAGCGCAGCGGTAGACCGGCGCAGTGATGGACCGGCACAGCGCAGCGGCAGACCGGCGCAGGGAGCCTAGCTTACTTACACGAGACTTATTGAAGACCTAGCTTACTTAACCGAGGCTTCTTGAAGACCTAGCTTACGTAATCGAGACCTATTTTATCAACTAGCTTACTTAACCTAAGCTTCGCCCGCCGCGCCCAAATCCCTCTCCTCCTCCCCCTCCGTCCGATAGTTGCTCGTCGCCAGCCGCAAATCGCTCTGAGCTTCGCCCGTTCATCCGCTTTGATAAGTTACAAATTAAAATAAAATGAAAAGTTTAAAGTGGCTTCTTAAAATGTATACAGTAATTCAATGCGAAGCGGTAGCGGAGCGAGGCACAAGTCAACTGACATAAAACCTAATCTTACTTAACTTCAGCTTACCAATATGAGATAAGCGAAGGAGTTGTGGAGCGAGGCACAAGCAAAATCTTATTGAACTGTAATTCTATGGAATGGAGGCTTACGGCGCTAAGCGTGTTTTGACCTGCGTCCCCCTGCCCTCGCACGACACCATACCGGCCCGCCGCTGTCACCGCGAGATTCCCGTGACGTAGCCTAACTTAACTAAGGCTTTAGCTACCCTAGGCTTACCGATGCTGCGACTTTTAGCCCATCGAGGCTTACTAAACTTAAGCTTACCAAGACGAAATGAGCATAGCGGGAGCGGAGCGACGCATAAGCCATATCCTAGCTTAACCTTACACAACTTAGGCTTACCACTACAAGATGAGCGGTGGGGTAGCGAAGCGAGGTATAAGCCACCTAACCTAACCGCAGGAACTGTGCGGCACTGTGCGGCACAGTTAGAAATCCCATTATTTTTACTTCTTGCGATTTGAAATAGATTTCTTTGCGAGGTTGTATTTTCTACGTAACGGCGCTAAGCGTGTTTTGACCTGCGTCCCCCTGCCCTCGCACGACACATACCGGCTCGCCGCCGCCTCCGCAATATCCCCGCGACGTAGCCTAACTAAACTGAGGCATGGGCTTAATTTACTGGGGTGCGACTTCTGAGCGATCTTGGACAACTATGACTTGCTGTGACCCCTGTGTTGCCTGCGGCGCGTCTTGCAGCTCACGTTGCAGCACGCCTTATACAGCATGCTTTGCAGTACGCCACGCAGCGCGTTTTGCGGCGAGCGAATGGGCTCTAGGGCTCTATCAACGTGGTTTGAGCACATATGTCACAGGGATAACATGGCTCGATCTCTGTACGTTGGCGCAGTGCGTGTCCTAACATGTCCCTAGCATGGTAACACGAGTACTCGGCCTCTACCCCAGGTCTACTCACTGACTGCCAAAGAGGCTGCGCATTCACCACCAAATTAAGGTTATAGAACACCACATAACCCGCAAAGGCTTATATATTACCCAAGAAGGCTCATGTAGCATGTGTGGCAAGTGTGGCATGTGTGGCAAGTGTGGCAACTGTGGCCAGTGTGGTAACTGTGGCAACTGTGGCATGTGTGGCAAGTGTGGCAACTGTGGCAAGTGTGGCAACTGTGGCAACTGTAGCATGTATGGTAACTGTGACAACTGTGGCAAGTGTGGCAACTGTGGCATGTGTCGTAACTGTGGCAACTGTGGCATGTGTGGCAAGTGTGGCAACTGTGGCATGTGTGGCAAGTGTGGCACGTGTGGCGTGTGTGGCAACCCTGCTCTTATTTTAGTATAAAAGGGCCGCAAAAGGCTAATAGAATTTAGTATTCGAGTGACTTCGACAGAGATCACATCATCCATCACGAAGAGACCTCGTCAGACGGAGGATGAAAGTGTGCTTCATGAAATCAACAAGGCTAGCGATGCTATACGTAAGAAATACAAACTGCTCCAGGAAGAAAAACATGCTCAAGAAAAGGCGCTTAACGACATTTGGAAGCCTGTCGTGACACCATTGAAGAAATGGGTGGATCAAGAAAAAGCGCAGAGTAGTGATGACCAAACGGACGATCCCGGAACATCTGTACAGCATG
>Ga0058701_10004276_pt1 | contig 11556 bp, 3 predicted proteins | sample AgamicOrMae_FD_97039 | JGI IMG/M metagenome (GOLD analysis project Ga0058701, IMG submission 97039) | Agave microbial communities from Guanajuato, Mexico - Or.Ma.e | ecosystem: Host-associated > Plants > Phyllosphere > Phylloplane/Leaf | place: Guanajuato, Mexico | collected 2012-06-04 | reverse complement strand
TCGTTTAAGGGCTCCTCCTTGAAGGGAGTGTAGGGGACTTTTTGGTAGGAATAGGGCTTGCGAAGGGCTGGAAGGAGCCTTAGGAACCTCTGCGAATCCTTGAAACTAAGATTAATGCTTTTCTGCTTTACGGAAACATAAGCAACATCCGGCTCGAACGGAAATTTGAATTCGTTAACATTCAAAGTTATTTCAGGTCTCTCCGAGTTCGAAGTTACCCAGCTCTCTATGAATTTCGTTTTACTATATCGTGCACTAATTTATTGATAACTGCTTTTGATGGAGGATGTTTTTTTTAAAAAAAAAGTTATTTTGATGGATTTTACGTAGGTATATTCAAGGTAAAATCCTAGATTTGGAAAAAAAAGTTTTTCTTAAAATTTATACACGAAACAAAATGTTTAGACGAAATACTTTGCATTGAAAACATTGAAAGCATTCTATTGCTTAGATTAGGCTGTTGTATTAGGTTAGGTTCTGTTGGACGTTAGGTCGAGTTAGGGTAAGATGATGAAGGTAAACGGAGTTTATGGTAACATCGGTGAAAATCAGGTTTTGGTCGATCCCATTTCTGGAAGCGCTTGTGAGGGGCGTAATGATTAAGCTCGCATTCTGCTGTGTCATACACACAGCACCTGTTCCCTAGTGAAAAAGCTCTCATCCAACATTTACCCGCGCAGCAACAGCAGCTCCGCTCCAGCCTCTTTCATCAAAGTGTTGAGCTGTTCTTTGATGGTTTCAAAGTGTTAAAGACTTGTCTTTACCTATTTTTGTACGTGTCCATTAATTTATTCTCGCCAGAACCACCTTTGATGTGTATTCTAGGCTTGCTCCTGAATAGGTTCAGTCCTTTGGTAACTCCCTCCCTCGCACTATTTGCACGCTACAGCTTTTGCGGTCCCCCAGCCCATACGATCTGTTAGGCCCAAGTTAGTTGTTGGAGCTAAAATCAACCTCCTACTTTGGCTAAGCGCAAAGAAAAGCTGCTCGCAGTTTCACGTGAAAACGTCCAAAGTCCGATTTTTCCTGGGAACGGTCTCCTTATACTTGGGTGATCGGCTGCGCGGAAAATCGGCCTTATGGAGTCCGAGACCATTTTGCTCGCTTTTGCTCCAAGAGATTTTTTTCTGTTGGGGAGATGCGAACACAAAACTCTCGTTCGCACATATATCTCAAATGGCCAGTGAGGTACCGCGATTTGCAATGAAAGCTAAAAGCCTGCTGTTTGTTAGGCGAGTAAGAAACAGTCTACAATGTATACAAAAAAATTCCAAAATTAATAGGTCTAATTGCCAAATTTTTGTGGTCGACCATCGTTGGCAAGCCGAGCGGAGGGAGGCGAAAGACTCATCACTGAGTTGACAAGCATGATGCAGCTTACTCCTCAAGCAAGCCGCAGCAAGCTTCGAGTGAAGTTCGCTCAAAGCGACCGATCGCAAGAGTGAATGCGTCCCAGTAAGCGGGCTGTTTGGTTCTTCTGTCTGAATACGAAAGTGTTCCATGGAGAGCCCCTTATAAACGCTGGATAGGCAACCGGCAACACATGCGTGTCCTCCGGTTGCCTACCGTACGAATCCGTTGTCCTGTTAGTATGCTCGCTCAGCTAATTCGATAATTGGAACTTTTCGCTTTTTGTGTTCGTCTTTCCGTCAACAAGCCAAGCAGAGCCACAGCGCAGCGATTCAAAAGAAATAACCTAACCTACATTAACCTGGGTTAACCTTACCATAAACGATTGCAGTCTGCACCTCGGCGACCGTTATTGTAACCGAGCGGAGCGTAGTACCAGGAACTTACCAAGAGCAACAGTGGACAGAGTTACATGGCAGTCAACCTAATTTAAACTTACACGTAAAATAACTTAGGCGGTTATTAAGTTATACTCATGACGTAAGGTCGAATAAGGCTTGTTCAGAGGAGAAACATTTAATTTCTAGAGAAAGAATGCTCTTCAAAAGCAGGAGTTGTTATTCTAAACAGTGACCGCAAATATTCTCTCACGGAAACTGAGGCGTGACCACATATTTTAAGCAAAGTGCGGCAAAATAATTAAATCCTGTGTCGCGGTTAAAAATGCTAAAAAAAGGAAGGTTTTGAAAGTTGGAAGGTTTTTGTGAACAGAGAGTTAGACCCTTAGTTTGAGTTACGTCGGAAAAGCTCGCGTCACGCCTAATTTGATCACGAGAAGTACCTAATGATGTGTAACGTCCTTACGGGGTCCTTAAGGGGTCCTTACGGAGCCCTCGGGGCCCTGACGGGTAAACGGGGAGAACCAATAGATTTGCAAAAAGAGAAGAGCAAATGACAAAAGTCAAGGGGTTGGCGAAAGATCGAACGAAAGAGAAATGCCCAATTGCCTGTATATACGCAATCAAATCGAAATACAACAAGGGCACGGTACAAGGGGGCGAGAGAGATAGACGACGCGACGGCAGGCGTGGGTGAGAGAGACAGACGGGGACAGGGGCAGGCAAATTCCCGGCGCCAAGTACACAAGCATCAATCACACGAGTGCGACGAGGACGGGGAGAGGGGAAGGGGGAGGGGGGGAAGGGGAAGGCGCGCTTTTTAACGCCTGCTCCACAAGTGAAAACCGTTCGACGATAAAATAAATAGAGGGGGAAAGAGAGAACGGAAAAGAGAGATGCGAAAGGGGCCGACCGTCTAAGATAGAGGGACTGTCCCGTAATTACTTGAGGTTGTTCAACGAATGTTAGCCGAAGTCCATAAATAAAACAAGTGACGTAGGCAAACACGTCCCTACCTAAAGTACGGACGTAGTGATTTAAAAAAAAAAAGATTTTTTAAAGCGATATTTCAATTAATTGTTCCGAGCTCTGGAAAATATGCGAAATCAGTGTTGTATACTTGTATTATGATTTTCATTTATTTCGTTTTGCTTGTTTTATGACTAGTTAACAATTAGCACGATTACAAGATCGAATATTAAAACTGTTATTATAAAACCAATTTACAAAACTGTTTACAAACTCATGAAACTTTTAGCATACCAAAAAATGCTTGAGAATAATAAGAACTGTTTGAATAATGTATATTAAAAAGTGTTTTAAGATGTACACGGACGAAGTACAGAGGGTTTATGGTCATAAGGAACTTCAGTCCGTCCTTTTCAGGGTATGGCTATTATCTTATACTCTAATTACGAGTATTTTAGAACTACTTTCTCTCTGTCCGGCAAGGTTGCAGATTCCTACCAGGAACTGCAATTTGCGGCGAAAACGGAGGTTGCCTCGAGCAAACCAAACAAAGCCCATTGGCTTTACTTTCTTAGTCGACATTTTTCAATGTTTGTTGCGGAGAGGCTTGGCCGGGAACATTTTGTATTTAGTCAGCAAAATAACCTTCGATTAGAGTACCTGGATTATGTACAGTGTCTGCGGACCTCGTGAATTGCCAACAAAGATTAGTCTCCTTTGGAAGGCACTGTGATCAGGATACGAGACAAAATCCTTTTACACGAATCCTTTATCATATCCACTTTTTCTCAGCGGCAGCCACGCCGAAATGAAGGCATAAACGTAAGGTTAGCGTCGCGTAACTGCTACTACTCCGCTCGGCTTAACGACGAAAGGTCGAATGCATGAGGTCCCAAAACCAAGCTTTCAGAATTAGACTACACTCCCAAAAATGAGCCCCTGGAATTAAAAACGCTCGTTTGAGGCCACGTACTTCACGCTCAAGACGAATTGCCAGGCGTGACCCATATAAGATCACCTCTCAGGGGGGCCGCGCGACGAGCGACGAGCGACTAGCGTCAGCAAAAGTTAATGCAAGGCGGGCCGCGCCTTGCAACTCACATCGCGCCCTGCGACGATCCAACTTACGATAGGAGACTTACTAGAAGCGTGTATCACTCTTCAAGATGTATTGAATGCAAGAAGTTTCAGAGTTTAGAAAAGTGAGGTAGTCCTGCGACGGGGGAGGGGAAAGGAAAGACAATCTCGAGGACGGATTCGGTGGCCACTTGCAAAAAAAACTAGACTGCGCCCTTCCCTCACCGCGGTGCACTACACAACTAAGTTAGACTCCACTCCCGGCTCGCTTCTATTCTGTCCCTCTCTTTTTAAGTCGGGGCGTTTACACACAGGGACTTCTTTCGGGGGCAGCGGCGGCGTTGGAATTTTTTGATTGTCATTGGATGGACTTTCTTAATCAAAGCAGGCTGGCAACCCTTTCTCCTGCTCCACGTTTCGTCGCACAACTCCGCGGCCCCGAGTAATTTCAATTCTTCCACCCTCCCGACCCCGCCCCGACCCCGCCCCGACCCCGCCCCGACCCTGGCCTGGAATGTCAGAGCGCTTGCGCGTTTCGAAAGCGGCGAGTACCACCGGTATGACCTGAGAATTACACTTATTCACCAGGGACCATATATCCATCAACCAGACTTGCTACAAACAATCTTATTATCCAAAACTTGCCGAGATGCGAGGCAAGCTCGAGGACAAGGTAACCAGCTCGCCCACACAGATATAGTTGTCAACAAATTATCTACGAATGTACAAAACCTCTCGATATAATTACGGATCTCCCAACAAATATATAAATATATAAATAATCAGATAAGAACATATAATTTATTGGACGGAATTTCTGTAAATCAAGATATCATCAGTTACGAATATATTAAGTCACGATGTCCCGGGATATTCTAGATAATTCTTATCCGGCTGAATAATTTGGTTTTAACTTCGTAATCACCCAATGGTGTCGAAGACTGATTACACACTCACATTGACCAATACACATTTTTTTCTAAACGAAAATTTCTGAAATAATTTTTCAAAATGGTTTAACCATTGGAAGATTTTTAAGATAATTGGTTGATAAAAAAAAGAACGATAGTAAGCCCTTTGCGATATTGCCAAATAATCTAATACCAGCCTAGATGACAGTTTGTAACCGTTAATTAATTATGAATACCTGCTCAATAAGTGAATCGAGAAACAGAACTGCGGCCTCATTATCTTCATTACTTTAATCAAAAAAATCCCCAAAACATTCTTGTAATGACTGAACGTGATATCGGTGTGCGAATTCCGGATAAATTGATTAGTACAAGTAAAGGAAATCGGAATAATGATTGCATAAAACTACAGATGCAAGCAACGCTGATCTGTTTGTTACTATAACGATATTAAGCTCATGTTACTATGTTTCTTCATTTGATGTAGCTTTCGGTATCCTAATATATTTTAAATTAAGAAAAAAATCTTTAAATTATTTTCTATTCGACTCCTAGAATATATTTCTCCGCTATAAAATTAAATGGTTAAAAGACTGATTTATTTAAAATTTGGCTAACAGTAAGCGAAAGCGGACATGAAAGCAGTCTTTAAATAAAGTCGTTCTAAGATTCGAAGAAAAAAAAAGAAAAAAAAACACTCTCAAAACGTTTGAGAACTCAGGTAGAAGGCTAAAAAAAGTTGGTCGGAGAAAATGGTCTACCATTGCGTAAAATAAAATCATTTTTCTTGTACAGTGGTGAGATCGAGGTAAAAAAAAAAGAGTAATAATTATTTTTCTATGGTGATTTTTGATCAATTATCCACGGAGAATTCCCAAAATTGATGCGGTGATTTTAACATTGGGCACTGGCCTGGTCATTAATAATTATTTTTCTTTTATGTGAGCACAAGCGTAAAAAAAATGCAAGTTTCTACTGTGCTTCGACTTTGGAAGGGTTTTTCACCAAACACACTTACGACACTGCCACTGTGAATTCATAAGGAACGAAAATAGAGAGACTTACTCAGCGTGAGTCACTACAGTGGAATATGTAATTAAATTGACGTCGAGTCAATTAAAACGCAGGCCACGATGCGGAAGGAAAAACAAATTAATCGCAAGTTTAATTCAAGCGGTTTCGGGTCCTCCTCCTATCAGCACAGGGCTGACACGGGATAGGAGAATATTTAGAATCTACGAAACTTATCTTTATGCGAAAAAGCCTAATGACTAGATTGCTCTTTGAAGCTTAAAATTTACGATTGAAATAAACTCCGGTTAGAGACGCATTTCCTGCGTTCAAGTCTCTGCTTTTATGGTGATGCAGCATCAATCGTCATTGAGAGAGACGATGATCCAATCAATCAAAATCCAACCAAACAAAGTCGATCGGATCAGCGCGCTGTCGCTGATAATGATCATTTTAAAAATATCTCAACTTTAGAATACTTTTTGGAGGGGAAATCTGGGAGTCCACAAAAAGCAAAATTCGATGTCATCGAAAGGCGGGAGGCAAAACCTCTTGCCCCTCGCATTGGTAGGAAAAAAAGGGAATAAATAAAACCTGATCGAGACACTAAAACAGGTTAGAACCGATGTCTCTTGCTCACTTCATCGATTTTGAACCGACGGGGGGGGGGGAGTGAAAGAGATTGCGAGTGGGAGGTCGGTGGAGAAGGCTTAAATTATATATATTCCACTTTTTGACGCAATCAAGCGACGAAATAAGCAAACGATGACAGTAAACATTAATTTTAGATCCCCCTAAACATTTCCCCTCACTAAACGTTAAAAATTCAACAAAAAATTGTCGCCTGAAAATTCGAAAAAAAGCAAGGGGTACCCCTAGGTTTTTTTCAATTTTTTGCACAAAATTTTTTCGAGGGATCTTTATGTTCCGATGATTGGATCTGAGTGAGGAACACTAAAACAGAATAGAACCGATGTCTATTGCTCCCTTCATCGATTTTGAATCGTATGGGAGGGTGAAAGAGTGCGCGAGTGGGAGCTCGGGGAAAGGCGTTAAGTTCATATTTCACTTTCTGACGTGATAAATCGAAGAAATCAGCAATCGACGACGGTAAACATTATTTTTAGTTCCCCCCTAAATATGTCCCAGCATTAAGCGTAAAAAAATTCAACAAAGATATTTCGACTGAATCATTAACTATAAAAAAATCAAAAATTGAAATCACATCCTAATATTTAATTTCAGCACTTACACCAAAGACGACGAGCTGTGCCTTTGTCGTTTCTACCGTCAACTGACCCGAATCTCCAAAACTAGCCCACAATATTATGCCCTTAACTGATGTAAAGTTTAGGTCGACTTGAAACTATAAACATGGATATCCATTCAGGAGAGGCGAACCGACTCGGGCAATAAATAACAACTTTCTTTCTTCAACTTTCTTCTTTTTTATCATAAGTTTAATATTGGCTGACGACGAGTTCGAATAAAATTACGAAGTAACGACGAAATCGATTACCGTATACGATTCGTGCGAGGATTCGTTACACGGGCAAATGAATTCAGATACGACCTTGTATAACACGGTTTTTTACGTCATTTGTGGGAGATTTCGTTTCCATTGCGTCGTTTCGGGGGAACAGATAAACCGATGATCACTTCTCAGGGGGAAACAAAAACAAGCAGAAAAATGATCTATTATACAGTTATGAGCATACATAAACACAAGTAAACAAAAATAAATGAGATGAAAAAAATGTTATCACCGACCAATTTGGCGGTTCAGGGGTTCACCCGAACTAGCGGCAAAAGCGAGGACTTCTGCAGAGTTCAGTTCAACCCAGAATAAGCAAAGCCACAAAAGCAAACACTCATGCAATATGGGATCCTAATTGACCTAAAAGGAGGGCAGGAGCCTAACTTGAATTTCCGAAACGGTATAGAAAATGAGGCTCCTATCAAAACGTAAAATAAAATCTCGAGGGAAATCAAGTTTTCAAAGTGAAATAAAAGCTAAGAAAATTTTAAACAAAATCCCTAAACTACTAAGCCATAGGGCGCTCGCTAACCGATTAAAAAAAATAAAAATAAATTTAAAAAAAAACGAAAAAAATCCATAGATCAAGCTGACAATTAAGTTTCGATTATACTAGCTTATAGTCAGTCGTATTACCGTTACAGTTAGGTTTTTAAAGGCAAGCGTATGCTACTGAACTACAGTCCTATTAACTTCTACTTCCGATGCTGAACCCGACGGGTCGAACTTTTCTCGCAGGATTTGGTAAACGAAAATAAATATTTAGCAAAATTTAATGTCTATAAGTTTTAAAAAAAGCAGACGGTCGGAGCGCGAGCCACTGCCGCGAAACAAAAGGCCTAAGATTAGCCCTAATTTATAACCTAGTTAATTTGAAGGAGGGAATGCAGGAGAGCGCCAAGAGCTGAAAAGGAATATTAGTTCGGTGGGCTCTCGCCGCCCGCTTTGCATCTGCCTGTGTTTACGGCGACCACGCCGCCGCCGCCGGAGCCGCCGCAGGGCCCAGCCGGTCGGGCGCAGTCAAATGGGACACGCGAAAACCGACGCGACGCGGATGACAACGAACGATCACAGTCAGATGCAAAGCCAGGGAGATATACTCGCTAAATGAGCATGTAGTTAATGCAGTATAGCGCCCCTTAAATCACATTTAAAATAATGCAACTCATCGCGAGCGAGTACAAGTCAGACGGCGAGAACCATGGAGTACTTACATTGGACTTCATTTGACACGATGGGTAGAGCACATGGGCTACTCGCACAGATGAACGGCAGGAAAGTTAGGCGAATGCGGCTCGATGGATAGCTAGCTCCTTTCACTCGTGTTGAGTTAGGTTCACTTTCACAACGCGATCAAAAATAAACTAAAGATCCAAACTACCGAAGTCCTACAAACTATCACTACTAAATCTTTTCTCACAACTCGACCTAAATTTACGATGTACTTCGATTAATTTCACTAACCAAAAGTTGTCGAGGCACACATAATGACGGAGGAGGAAATGAACTGTCGATGCCGTCCATGACGCACGGCCCCCAATTACAACCTTATACTGGTCCGACTATAGAGCGTGGGATCTTAGAAAGAAGAACAGAAAGAAGTACTGGAATCGTGGTGATAACAAACCATGGCGTTGCGAGCAGCACGTAAAAAATTACGATTTTAAGATGCATTTGTCCTTAAAACTAACCAATTTGATCGCAAATAATTGCATTGCGTTACTATTGCTAACTTCTGAGCGAAATTTATGCGAAATGGCACTGGTTAAAAATGCTGCTCGCAACGGCGTGGTTTGTTATCACCACGATTCAAGGGAAATTTTTGTACTTCTTTGTCTTTTTCTTCCCCAAGGTCCCACGCTCTATACTGGTCCTACTTAACTAGAGAATGCGAAGCTGAGGACTAAACTGAAGACCACTGAGCAGAGATGTGACGTGGACGTGATGGATCAAGGTAGCTGAGTGCTAGCAGGCAGTGCATTGTGGAAGCGGCGCGAAAATTTGAATCTTTAAGCTGAGGTTTTCAACAGATTTTCTCATATATTGACGTAATAGTAGTTTTTTTAAGTGCAAACATATGCTTACCATTTAAGGCAGCGTTACTTTTAAAACTAAACTTTGCTCAAGTTGCCATTTCACGCGAAGCAAAGGTAACGTCATCAAGGAAGTATAATTTCGCGCATTTCGCCTTTTAGGATTTACCGAGCGTTCAAATCACCAGCACCGTATTTTCCTCCACAAATCTCTCATTTCCTTAGACACTCCCTTCCCTCCGCGAAAGCAACTAATGTTCTTTTAAGAGTCCACGTATAAATAGCGTGCCTAAATTTAATACTTTTGTTTTAAAAAATAAATTATAATCTCGAGAATCCATAGCATTAATATTATCAGTATAACAAAAATAGTTACCGACAAAAGGCGACGAGACAGACAGACACAGACGTTTCGCGGGAAAAGAAGAAACGGTTTTCTTCTACGTTTCGAAAGTTCTTTTACATTTTGGCTTTAGAAAGTTCTGCTATTAAAAAAATGGTCTTCTCAATTTTTGATTTTTCACGATTCCCAAACTTTCACCGATATGTAATTCCTAGAAAATGTGGGACAACTTCCCCCTCATCACGTCCAAACAAAAATTGATAGGTAATAAAAAGAAAAGAAAAAATGGATAATTTGAAAAACAAACCGGTGTTCACAAAAAATCATAAAATGTGAAAGAAATTGTCCGCTTAAACTCTTTGAGACTGGCCTCGAAGTGTCCAGGTCTCTTCTATATTTTTAACGGTACAAATAACGGAAATGAGAGATGCTAAAAAGACTAAATATTCGAAAATGAACCGTTCAGGATATAGATATGTAATGAGTTTTTCAATTAGCGTCGCTTTAGCGTAGTTTATTGTCACGCGAGAAAGATTCTCAATGATGGTTGCTTTACATAGTTCCAAGAAGCTTTAAATAGAGGACTTTTTTGCCATGCGCCGAACAGTAGTTAAGGTGCTCAGGGCCGGGAATAAAATGTAGATATTGTCCCATGTCACACAGCATTTCGTCCTGCGTTTCTAGCCCCTGCCACCTTAACTTTGAACTTTATAATCTTAAAACTAGTAAAAGCGACTAAGTCATCGAACATTTTTATAGGGTGAAAGCTAAGCTAAAACGACAGATTACTTGTCATTGAAAAAATCATTACATACGTCAGCTGCTAAAGATTTTTTTAATTTAAAAAAATGTGTTTCAAGTGTTTAAAAAAAATATTCGCGAAATATTTCATTTTTTTGAGATAGCGATATTCGACCGCAGCTCTAGAAATGAAAGAAAGCTCATTTTCATGGATGTCTTAATATGACGATGCCGATTCGGTCGTCATCTTAGGGGCCGAAATCACGTCGATTTCATATGTACTTATTCTTATCCGAACAGTATCTCCGGAGCAACGCGAAATATGCATACTCATCCGGACTTGCTCGAAACTATCAAGCCTTTCTCCGAAAAAAGATGAGCTTAAAAAGTAGCCAGGTGGGATAGTAGGAGTCCCATCCAAGTATAAAAATACTATCAATCAAAATCGAATTATAGCCGGCAATCGTTACACTGCGATAGAGGGCGCGATTAAAAAGTTTGGATGGAAGACATATCATCGTTTCTGTCGGCAGAGTCCCTCAACGCAAATCAAGAAAAGCCCCAGGAACGGCTCAGTTTCCCAACCTGATAACTCAGATCTAAGGTTGAGTTATGCGCATGAAAATGACCTTCGTAGTCGGCATTCGATTAATTAAAGCGAAGTAGGAGCTGTTCTAGTTGGCCGGGGGGAGGGGGGAGGGGGCCCGCCAGAAACTCAAATCCAGACCCGATTACACGACAGCGAGCGTCTGTCTATTGAAACTGCTTCCACGGGTCACTGGACACGGGAGAGCTTTCATAGCTAGCTCATTTCATTAACTGAAATTCATACATACGTGGAGTACACACCCAACTCTGGAGCAACTTTCTTCGCATCCGGCATCTACTTATTTGTTCTCCGTGCAAGGAGAGGACAGCGTACAGTGTCTGCCTGCCTGCATGTCGATGGGGTACATATGCCATCATCATACATCTGCCATGTTCGATAATCATAAAATATAGATGTTCCCATACCATAAGGCTTGTCAAAAAGCATTTAACAGAAGCCAAGCTTTTCCCTTCCAATTAGAAAAGGAGAAATCATGTGGAAACATGAAATAAAAAAGGAATCTACCCATGGTTCACATGTGATACTACTCACATGCTACTAAGGCCTGCTTAACTTCCCAGATCAGACGGGATGGGG
>Ga0058701_10004275_pt1 | contig 11558 bp, 7 predicted proteins | sample AgamicOrMae_FD_97039 | JGI IMG/M metagenome (GOLD analysis project Ga0058701, IMG submission 97039) | Agave microbial communities from Guanajuato, Mexico - Or.Ma.e | ecosystem: Host-associated > Plants > Phyllosphere > Phylloplane/Leaf | place: Guanajuato, Mexico | collected 2012-06-04 | reverse complement strand
TGCTGAAATACCTCAATGAGGTATTTGACAAATCATTGTGCGGTAAAAATTTACATAGGGGACCGTAATTGTTATCTGTGGTCGTTGATTGTTATTATTGTCCTGTTATTCTTGTTTTGTAAGGAATAAGGTATCGACACTGGAAAAGAAAAAATAAGATGTTTTTATGTGATTAACGCTGAATTGCAATATACAAGTTTTAAAAAGAAAAGATACAATTTGGTTGAAGTCTGGTATGATACGAGACCCTATTTCCGCAAAAATCGGAGAGCCGTGTAATTATATACGCCGATCAGCCGAAAAAAATCAAATCATTACTTTTAATCGTGCTTAATAAAAAGTTGTTGGCTCAAGCTGATGGACGGACACGGACAGCCCGAATGAGGAGACTTCGAAACATCAACTCTTGCCTACAATGCCTCCAGCCAGATTAATAAGCCAGAATCATTCGCACACCTTCATGAGACACTCAAATTTAGAAAATCTTTTCAAATTACTAACCTTTAGTCAAATGCGCCGTCGGCCGACTGCTGCGCTGATCCTCTTGAGTAAACACAGACCGTTTTGACCGAGGCCCGTGGTCACTCCATTTGTCCTTGATATGCTTCTTTCACAACGATTATGCAGTACTCTGAATTCACTATCAGATCACTATCAGATGGCGTCTAGCCCTAACGAACACCACGTCCTCACCGCGCGAATGGACAAGCGCTCGTGTCAGCCTCTGGCCAGGGCCGCGTTTGAAAACAGTGCTCTGACGGACGGTGCCTCCTCTCTTTCCCTCTTTCCCTCTCATTTGAGGTCAATGCGTAAAGACAGAGATGAAAGATGAAACCACTCGTAGGGACTGTTTTCGAATGTAGCCCAGATCTCTTCTGTGCTGTGTTCATCACAAAATCAAAGCATGGATTACATAATTATGTAATACTCCATGATCAAAGTTGACCGGTATAAGCACACGAATGATCAAAAACACGTTCAATATACAGTTACCAAAGGCAGACGGACAGACGTGTTTACGGGTCTCTTCCCCTCTGTCGCGGGAGGGGAGGGAGACCTTCACTTAAGATGGTTCGAGTAGAGTAAGGGCATACGACCTTAGGTTCGAGCGGATCGTGCCCGATTCGCGGGATGAGTAAAAAATAAAAAAAAAATAACAAGGTGACTATTCACACGCTGCCCCATTTAAAATATATTAGGTTGGTTTCCGTGCGTTCAAGTCACCTCCCATTTAAAATGCATTAGGTTGATTTCCGTGCGTTCAAGTCTCCCATTTACTAACATAAGCGAGGCGTGCAGATAGAACTGACAAAAAAAAAGGGGGGCTTCAAATGCCGTAAATTTTTCTTTGGGTTTAAAAGAAAGTCCATGTCTTAGGCCCACTTTTGTAGACTTTGTAAGTTCAATTATTGTAATATCATGTGAGTTTGCTATCTCCGAAATCACACAAAACGCAAACTCTGCCAAATATGAACAAAATTGACGCATTTACCTTTAGTTTTTTTTGTTTTTGTTTTTTTTTCCCAAGTGCTAACATGTTTGTTTATGCATCGTTTCTTTTAAGAATGAACTACTTAAATCTGGTTTTTAAAGCAAATCTGATATGCTATCAATTCCAATAAGGAAATAAAACACCTTTTAAGTCTCGTTCGTGCCATGAGAGCGCGTACATTTTTGACACTCCACCTGACCATTTTTATCAAAAAGTAGCTCAATTACTCCATATCCTCAAAGGCGTTTCAGACGTGTCTCCATCTGAGTAAGATCTTAAGACCAGTTTTATTCATTTCTGAGTACCGTATTCGACCCACCCCGCTCGTATCACCTTAAAACACATCCTCGTTGTCCAAAGTTCTCGTTGATTTCGCCTTCCCAAATAACACCCTCCGTCGTGCTAACTCCCTGCGCTTCTCCCAAATTGTGCATTTAGTGCTCCCGGAGTAGCCAACATGCTTCGGGGAGAGAGTGTGTGTGCTATGATGACACACTAAAGTGCTTGGGGAAAAGTGCGCATTTTGGTGTGTTCCAATATTGACACGTTGATCTATAGGCCTATCTCCCGCACATATCCGGCTTCTTGTTCGGCCGTTAGCGCGGGTAAATTAAAAAAAACGCGGCAAATACCGGTAGCACATCAGGCTATTCGATCCCGAGAGTAGGGCGCGATTTACGGCCATGTTCCAAAAAATTGGAAGATTTGCATTACTGCGTTGCCAATACGTAAAACTGCGAGTTGTACTTGCCGGTAGGTTTTCTTTATTGAGTAAATTTTAGTGTATTTCTCATATTTCAAAAAAAAAGTTTTGATTTTGACCCTTCCTTATGAAGTAGTTAGTTGTCCTGTTACAAGTCGGGATGATGTCCACGGGTGATCACGAATTTCAGGCAACAGCCACCAAGCAACCAAAGTATGTAGTAGTGTTTCGTGAGTAGCTGGGCCTCCCCTAAGAGTTTGCAGAAAGGTAGGGTTGGGTGAATAACTGCAACAAGCTTGTCCACAAATGTAGCTATATTGACATGAAAACAAGTACAGCTAATAATATGGAAGTTGCACCTTTCACAACTAGATCTAGTTTCTAAAACTAGCTTGACGCTTTTCTAATAAAGTCACTTTGATTTTTTTTAACAGATGAAGAAGACAGAAACAATTGTAAAATGATCCAATGTTTTCCTAATGCGACGGTGCACGATGAATGCTCTTTACATTTGGTCGGTTACACGAAGAACAAAATCAGTTTGCCAATACATAATTCACACAGTTTGTACAATGATTGAAACAGTTTGCGTAACATTAAATTTTGATTGTTTCGTTCAACGGAAGAGCGTTTTATAAAAGATATTCTATGTTTGCTATTTCTTATCATTTCCGCAAGATGTACCTTACAAAAGAGCAGCAATATTAACAAATCTGAAACATAGCCTACATTAAAAAGTCTTTTTCATGACACTTTTATACATAATAGTCATGTGGTTGCATATGATCCTTCATTTTCAAAAAATATATCCTACATGAGATACAAATAAGTTTCATCTCCAGTTGAAGTTACTAACCTATTTGTCAAACGTGATCCTTTAACTTGGAAACGCACTAACACAGGTCAACAATATCTCAACTCTGCACCTATGCGTTCTAAAAATTTATCTTGATTTAAAAACGTATGAAAATGTACAACTATACGAATTGTCAACTAGTGGAAACAAAGTCTGATATCAACACCATTCTTAATATTTTTGTGTATGATATTTTTGTCGTTTTTATTAAAAATATTTCGCGGATATAGTTAGGGGTAACAAGTAAGAGTGTCTGCTGATGTGAAGGCAGTTAAGACAGTCTACATGATGGGGACAAGAACGATCATCCGATCCGCTATGATATTACAGTATTGGCACTTTCAAAAATGTGTATTTCATTTGATTCACGCGATCAACGTGACATGACGTGTCATTCACATAGGTCCAAGGTACAATCAGTACAGTATCAATAGCAGCCTATGCCATTTCATTTTGCTAGTTTTAAGAAAGCTACATCACAACATCCTATCAATCTCTTCATCTTCATACATTCATTATTTCGCGTTTCATTCACCTCAAAGGTCACTCAAATGTCAAACTAATTTATCAGTTTGTTCTCTTACTAAAATCCAAGTCGCATCCCTTGAACACACATCTGAGGTATATCTTATTCGCGTCATTTTATTTTATACACTTTGTACTTGTACTTTTCATGAGCGGAATACTAGCGCCATTCTTTTCTGCAAACGACTTCCCACGATCGGCCCGTACACATAGGCAACCCACTCTGCCGTAGGCCGAGCAGTACTATACACGAGCCGTTTCACAAAATCGCTATGTCGCAGCATCCTATTTGGTCTGTAGAGGAATCATCAAGTGAACCTGAGAAACAAATAGCAAATTTACCCTTGCTTTCCCTTGCTTTATTCTGGTTACCCTTGGTTTGATCTACTTGAAGGGTCTTGGAAGATACGACCGACTTGGGAGGAGAGGAAATAATGAAAAGAAGATGAGTTACGTAGTAATAAGATGAGATGTTGGAGCAGGGAATTAAAGATAAAGTTCCCCGTGGAACACCCACCGAGAAATACCCATCCTCAAGATACCTGTGTCTAAAAGGACCGCGGAAGTTGTGACATCGAACAAAATAGCAATAAAAATGTTTCAAAGAGTTTAATGTGAAAAACAAAATAGCAAAATCATAACTAATCCTAATCAATAAATACTACTTAATTAACACCATATAAGATTACATTCACTAGACTCACAAAGGGAAGTGAAATAAATAAATAATTAAATAAGATACAAAGTAATGTTTGTATGTACAAACTCAACAGACTTGATTCTCATTATGCAAAGAGCTCCCAAAGGAAGTCGCATTCAGAGATGGGATTTTTTTTCGTGTGTCTTCAAGACACGTTTTTTTTTTGTGTTTTTTCGCAGAACGCGATCCCATAATCATGTTCAAAATTTCAGTTCCTAAATAAGTTAACCTCCCTCGAAGGACTTGCACACTCATAAATAAAAATAGTTTGCTCACTCATCAAAGTCCAAATTTGTTGAAGTTCCAAAGTTTATTTGTCAAAACCATTCCGACCGACAATCAGGAGAAAGATGGACAAAGGAAACTGAAAACTAAAACAGATGAGGCGAATGAAGGTAAGAAAACGGCTAACAGCCACGTCAGCGATGGCGCCACAGAGATGGCGAACAACAGATTCAAACCAGGCTTTAATACACAAGCAACAAGAGGCGAGTCATTTAGAACGTAAATATCGGTTTGAACCTATCAAAGAATCGCCGTGCCGAGCCGAACTGCGCTCTGCGTTGATATGGGTCAGTCGCAGCGGGGACAGGGACCGGAAATTCCTGATTGGAGGAAACTCACGGAGTATGGAAGCAATGACTAACAAGATACTCAATCTCTAAAGGAACTGTGGTGGGATAGGTCACTAGCGATTTCTTCATTCCATGTTTTTCGAAGTTGCTTCGAGGCAACCAACACGTGGAAAACCAAATAAATAAGACTTAGCTATAATAATACTATGATACAAAAACAACTCGAGGTTTTTTGGCTCACCGGTAGGCTACAGTTCGAAACTGAAAATGTGTAAAAACACGGCAACAGCCACGTTTGCAATATACAGCGGGGTCTGACGTTCATCAATTCGAAACAGGCACACATATGACTTATGCTTTTGATTGACTAAACTTAATTTCCCCAGAGACGAAAAAGGCGTCCTTTTTTGATTCAATACTATTCCACGAATAGCGTAAAAGCAGGTACAGTATTTTCATTTTCACTTGTTCCAAAGAACACACCAACATAAATTTGTCTTACAACTGAGATCACTCGTGAGATTGATATTTCACGAGAGGATTGCGGTACACTGGAGTCAGACTTTAACAATCCAAGTTAGACTAGCAAAGTATGGAGGGGGCATCTCTGCTTGCAGTAAAATTACACAAATTAAAGTAAAAAAACAACTGCAAACATCGTAGACTATTGCCCTGCTAAGTGTATTTACAACACTCTTTTGTGCACAAATATTTCGGCAGTGAACAAATGGAGGCCTTGTCCTTCCTTACCTATCCAAAAAACTTGATTCACCTCATTATCAGAGGCAGTGCGTACGCTACCAAAATGACCAGATTTGTTTCCCCCAAGACAAAGCTTTACATTGATGCAAAAACTTCATGTTGCGCTATTCCAAGCAGGAAAACTCTATTGGCTTCGGCCTTTCGAGGAAAAGGAAAATAACCATCTTTTTTGTGCCAAATTTTTGAGTAATTAAAAACGAAGTAAAATTAAGCGGAACAAGCCAAAAATTACTGTAGCAAACACGATAAGGATATATACAAAGGTTTAAAAAAAAACGATTAAAATGTTTATTACTCGTATACGATTATATGATCGTGTCCGAAATAGGGCGGGGAATTAGAATTTTCTCGGGTTTGTTGGTTGGATTTACACATATGTTTCTCCTTTTTCAGCACTTGTGCGCTTTGTGTATCTATGTAACATTTGCCCTGGGAGACATACTATCAAAATCAAGTTTTCTTATAAAAAACTTAATTCTAGGCTCAACCTTGTTCTAAAATGCGAATTTAATCCGTCCAATTCATTAAAAAAAGATTAGAGAAGACTAGTAATAAAAGTAGCAGTCAACACAAAACTTGATTAAAGAAGTTTCCTCGTTTTAAAAAGGTATTTACAGGTTCGTAAGAGTCGTCGTTTTTGTTATTGCTAACAGGCCATATTAATAATCTTCCAAATGTCCTTCTTATAGCCTAGCTCAGCTCGGATGGGATTGCCAGAATACGAAATGCAATCTTATCATTCGATCAAACACAATTCAAGTTAATTACTAGAATGGCACTACTAATAACTCCACTTGTTTGAGCAAAGTAACATACGCTGATTGAACATGTAAGTATTCACATTTGAATAAAATACGAGAGTAGCTTTGTAAAAAGCGAAAAGGCGAGAAACTTTTAACATGATTACAATTGGAATCATTTCAAGAAATGGATTGAAATTTCGTCAGTTGGATATTAGTTTTAAACAATCGGCATAGCAATCAAAGACTCGAAACCGTTTTACTCAGAGTATAAACATTCACGCTCCCATCCATACCACACTCGCTAAAAAATATTTTTCAAATTCCCTCCTGTCAAAAATAATATTTTTCATCTTGATCTCTCTCGGACAGAAACATCTTTTTAAAATAGAATCCTCGTCAAAATAGAACTCCGTTGTTATTATCTTTCGATATTACCGCATCACAACAAGCTGCTTGCTACAAGTCGATTTATACATTATGCTCTTCGCATATATTTAAATTTATTTATATATTTATAAATATGTATATATTTACAATGACTCCCCTCGTCATGAAAATCAACTTAAGTCTATGACTCGAGACTTACTGTTATCAACACTCTAGGACATATATGTAAAATTAATATGGCCATGTATTCTCAAACATTTCGGGATTGGCTTCTTTAACTAGCTGTTAACTGCACTAGCTCATCGACAAGAGAAACTGAGTTCTTTGGCAAGCGACACACACTTCATGGAGACTTGATTCGAAGCGAAGAAAAAGACAAAATCCAGGTACAATGTTTCTTAGATGCATTGGGTACCACTGGTACCAATACCGGCGCAACGCGGTGGCGTTAAAATCGCCTGGCGTTCTATCAAATCGATCGTTGGATTGGTTTAGTCGACATCGCCACGCCGGCTGGCTCAGCGCTTAGCTCTTTGGTGTTCACACTTGGCTGGGCCACAAATGGTAGCCCACTTCCAACTAAAACGAAAATAAATTAAGAGGCGATCGGTGTTTCGTGCAACACAATTACAACTAACACTTATCACGAGTTTCACTAGGAAGTCGATGCAATACATTGTACTTGAAAAAGAATCGTGACGCTTAAGACGATCCTAAAGCTTCCAACCAAAATACCGTCGTTAAATTATGAGTATTTTTAAGAGTATTATCGTTCGATTCAAACGAGTAGACAAACCAACATATTGTCACAAGAGAGAAGACACGCGATTGGCCTAACCTTCGTGGTAGGGCCCAGACACCACACACGGGTGCATAGGAAACAGGGTAGTCCAGGTCGTGGTAGTATACGTCGGAGTCCTCAGAAGATACTGCGAGGAACTGGCGGGCTTGTCTGGATGCGGACTAAGGGATTCGGCTGTCGGGGTCAGCGACCCAGGGTCGACGTGACGCGGCGACGACAAGCTCTGCTTCCTCAACCTCATCTTCTCCTCCCACTCGCTCCGGCCGTGCTCCGGCCTGTTGAGGTTCCGGTGCTGGTAAAACACCAGGCTGATGCGCGTCGGCTGGGATCGGTTCGGTTTGCGTAGAGCGGTCGTCGAGTGCATCTCGTGTTTCGCGCACTCGAACAACACGGATCCGTGGCTGAGCGCGATCGCCACTCCGCCCATCTGGGGGTCCTGCAACCCGATCGGAGACTTGAGCGCACGAACAACACACAGTCCCTTACGAACCGACCATAGGCAACACGCCTTACGCGCACGCGTACCGTGTAGCCTATCCTACCTTGAAACTTTCTTCGTTGTCAGCGAAGCCGGTAACTTCTCCGATCGGTTCAGATCGTGGAATTTCGGCTGCTGGGTGCACTGGAGGAGCATACCCTTCCCAGCTGATATGATGAGGGCTTAAGTAGCCGAAAGGCGGGAGTTGCTGGGGGATGCTACAAGGCGACGCCTCGTATCTCTCCAGCTTTTCCGTCTTCCCGAAGCCTTCGTAAAAAGCATTGATAGGTCTATCTGTAACAAACGTGACTAATACAGTACACTGGCCAAGCCTTCAAAGATAAACATCACAAACTGAAATAACGCGATTTATCCCATTTCCGAATATATAATATTCGCTCGAGACGTAACTGCTACTGCCAAATTTGACCTAATACTTCATTTCTCCAGGATTTCCACTATCTATTTTTATATAACCCATTGGACAAAACTGCACATCACTTTAACCATCTACCGCCCAGCGATGCCGTTCGGCAACAGGAAAAAAAAATTAGAGGATCTTTTCAGTTGAGTATTGTCATAGTTTAAAAAATATCACTCCTCTGGAAACATGAAATGTAATTATTGAGGCATTTTCCAAAGCTCATGATTGCGTATTTTTTATGGAAACGATCCTTTCAATATCTCTTCAGCTAAATTTCACTCCAAATACTTTGGGCTGTTATGGGCTAAGTAAGTTCGCTTTCTTACCTTGATATGGATTAAGATAGCTGTCGCTCCAGCCACTGAAAACTTTCGAGTCAGACGCCCAAGGAATTCCAGCATTTCCGGTAGAGATCGCCGGAAACCCGGTGTTCTCCTGCTTGACGATCACGGACTCAAACATGAGCGATTTGGACGCTTCACCAGGTTCGCCGCGCCTTCCGGTCGGGTCATTTCTGTGCTCATCATACATAGTCCCTGGTTTTAAGAACTCCTCGTCCACCGGATGTTTCGGGACTTTGAACGATGGTTTACATTGTTGACTTGCACCATAGAGGTATCGAGGCGACGCGGTCGATTTTACTGGCTCCCGATGTTGAGCCGTCTCCGTCATAAAATCAGGTTGTTTGAAAGGGCTGTAGAGCTCTTGAGATGGCATGGGAGTCGGGCGTGACAAAGGGGGCGTGCGATAGGTTGGCGTGGCTGGAGCTGTGGTGCTGTCGGGATGTTCCTTCTCAATGTTTTCACGAAACACTCCTACGGGAAAAAAGTTCTCCTTGTTACAACTATCTTTCAAAACAATAAGAGGTACGACATTTTATAGACTTCTAGAAGTGTTTCTTCCACTCTGAATACAACTTCTGTTAGAGGGGGCACCGAGTGTGAGTTTATCACGACGATACGGTATAGTAGGAAAACTTTACTTCTAACAACTTACCAGTTCTTGGTAGATTATCGTTGGATGCATGAGCGTCCCAACCGATCGGCGACGCGGGAGTCAGCCTTCCCGGTGACTCGAGAGTCCAGTTCGCGGATATATTTCCATAACTCCAGCCAGGATACATCGACACAGGACTATCTCGAACCGTAGACGTCACCTACAGTCATAAACAACCTTAAAATAAACCCCTGAACAGAGTTAAAACTAACCCCTGTTTTAGATATAAAGGTGAAACAAGGGAAGAGCGTAATTTGGTTATTTATAAAGATACCGCTTTGAATAACCATATCAATGGAGAGCTCTCGACGAGAACTTTTCATTAACAGGGTTCTTGATGGGTTTATCTTTAAAAAAAATACATATACGCTCTCCCACTGTTTCACCTTCATACCCAAAACAGGTGTGGGACTACCTAAAAAAAGGGGTTTGTTTTTACGCTGAAAACAGAGTTACTACTATCGCGGCGCAAAAATGCTTTAAAGCGACATAAGATGGAAACCTAAAATTGCAATCCTTTCATGGCCTAAAAATTTTTTATCAATCTTTCATAAAACATCTTGTTAAAAACAGCGAGTATGACAAAATGATTGTTGGGAAAGGTTGTAAGAAAATGCCGCTCAGAAAAATGTCTTACCTGAGAACTTTGCAATTGCGTTTCGGGATATTCCATCTGCAAAATCCTTTGGTCTCCTCGGCGGGGAGGCGTGACGTAAAGGCTGGCCGATTTTTCCGTTTTGGTTGGAGTCGCAACTCCGTCATCGTCTCTCCTCTTTTTGCCGTGACGACGACAGGGCTGCAACGGAACGGACCGCGTTCGAACCTCGCACGGGAATCTGAAATTGGAAACGTAGAAATGAGACTGTGTTTTCAGAAGATGACTATGTTTTTTCGAGAATTCGTAAATACGTAACTTACTTGGTAAGTGTTTCGATTGCCCCGCTTTTGGCCTTGGCTTGCTGTGTTTCGGTGCACCCAAACTCGTCCGATTCGTCGAGGATGTAAAGAGGCAGAACATGGAGCTGTTCGTCGTCTGGCTTGGATAAGCTGCGATGTTTGGTCAGGCTTACCACCTGGAAAAACATTCATGTGCTGTATTTGTTGAAAAAAAAAAAAACACTTGAGTTGCTTTTTCGCAACGGTTAGGTTAGCCTTAGTTTGGTGGCTTTGCGCCTTGATCGGTTCGGCGACAAAAATAGAATACAAAAAGTAGAAAATGCAAGCTTTAATATTCAAATTGTGATTAATCCGATGACTCACCACTGTACATCCGTTGTTCATGTTGTGCAAATCCCTGTGAGTGTGCGCACAGAAATCGATACAAGCAGTGACTCCCGAGAAAGGCCTTCCTGTTTTGTAGCCCAGCCGACAGTCCTCCGCTTCCGCCTCAAATTGCGTCTGGTTCCGGAAAGCATCGGGGACCAGACTCTGGTACAGAGGCGACAGCAGCGTCGACAAAATGTTCATCCGTTCTTCCACCTCTTCTTCCTGAAACAAATGTAACGCTTTCGTTACTGAAGCAATTTTGTTGAGGCAAAAAGGTTTCATCCATTTCCAGCTATCTCAACCAAACAAAGCCGCTCAAAAACACCTACATTTACCGGGGAAGGTTAAAGCTGTGAGCAGTATAGCAATAATTTAAAGAACTTCATCCCTGGAAGTCCTTAAATTTTAAAAAGTTGTCATTTTTCAAAAGCCTAATGGGCATATGGTAATAGGGCGGGGAAAAACTCTATTCCCAAACCATGCCTTTGGCGCCATCTAGCGGCAGCAGCGCAAATTACTGAGCCTCTCCATGCCGTAAGGCCGACAGTTTGGGCTGCTGCCTCTAGATGGCGCTAAGGCCAGGGTTTAGGATTGCAGTTTTCCCATGCCCTAGGCCATCGGTTCTCTGAATCTCTGAATACTTAAAACACTTGTTACGATAGTAACCATTAGGTTGGTTGCAGTTTTATAGGAACGCGTTTATGTCAGCATATTTCGTGGAGTGATAGACGTGGCGAGCACGGGCTGGCATTCGAGTTCCGACGGGGAACCGATCATCATGTGACTGAACCATTTTATACGAATATATTTGGAATAACTATTAAATCTGGTGAGTACTCAAGCTGGCGG
>Ga0058701_10004274_pt1 | contig 11558 bp, 3 predicted proteins | sample AgamicOrMae_FD_97039 | JGI IMG/M metagenome (GOLD analysis project Ga0058701, IMG submission 97039) | Agave microbial communities from Guanajuato, Mexico - Or.Ma.e | ecosystem: Host-associated > Plants > Phyllosphere > Phylloplane/Leaf | place: Guanajuato, Mexico | collected 2012-06-04 | reverse complement strand
GAGTGAAATTTAGCTTAAGAGAAATTGGACGGGTTTTTTCCATTAAAATGCGAAATTTTAAGTTCTGGAAAAATGCCTGAATTATTACATTTCAGGTTTCCAGAGGGATGATATTTTTTTAAATTGTGATAATACTGAACTAGTAAAATTCTCTTATATAAATTTTTCTGTTTCCGAACGGCATCACTGGGCGGTAGCTTGTTAAGTTCAAATTTGAAGTGTAAAGGGTCGACTTAACGAAATTGTTATCTGATTAGTTTCAATTTCGGAAGGTTCTTGCTGATAAGCAGCTTAATTTTAAGACATTAATTTCTGGGTTCATCGTATGTATCAAATTTTTAATGCGTTGCGCCTAATAAGAGACCGGCTTGACGATTTCGCGGGGTATCGGCGTAATGAGAGCAGTGGTTATCTAGAGCGACAAAGGGAGAGGGTAAAAAAAGGTGAAGCGCCCTTCGGAACAAAAGTCGCGGGCCCTCCGTCACGTACGGCATGCTGAGTGCGACCTTTACAAGATACCGCCGCGCCGCTCTGCTGGAGCGCTTTTCCCAGGCCGTCCCGAGGGCTTAGCCTGCAAGGACCTAATTAGAAGGCTATTCGGAGCCAAAATACGCGCGCGCCAACTCGAAAAACTGCCTCAGAACGCTCTCGCACCCCAGTTTAGCGTCGTTCCTGACATACCTTCGAACATACAAAAGTTACATTGAAAAAAAAAACAAACAAACAGTGTGAGTTAATTTAGCGAAACCCTCATGCATTTTGTCTCAAAAGTAGGCCTTTTATGATCCTTCCTACATAACCGGTGAATTTTGAAAATCCTAATTTTTATACGTTTTTATAAGGGGGGGGGGAGCGTTAGACAGCGGACGTTATTATTGAATTTTTCGTGGTAAGTGTACATCACTGTAAAGATGGGTTGCTGATCAGATTATGATTCGGTACGAAATGCATTAGAAGTAGGGTAAAAAAAAACAATCTTCATCACAGTAAAAACAAAACACCACACCCGTTTTAGAGAATGCTATACCTGTTTTGGGTGTGAAAAAAACGGGGGTAGTACATACTTTGGTTATTTTTCAAGATAGACCTGTGTTAAGCCATATCATTCAAAAGGTCTCGGCAAGAGCTTTTCATCGATGTGGCTTAACATACGTCTATCTTGAAAAATAAGCCAAAATCATGATAGACTTATGTTCAGCCATATAATTCAAAAGGTCTCGGCGAAAGCTTTCCATTGATGTGGCTCAGCAAAGGTCTATCATGAAAAATAACAAAAATACGTACTAGCCCCGTTTTAATTTCACACCCAAAACAGGTATAGTATTCCCAAAAACAGCTTTTTCGTTTTTTACTGTGATGTCTACAATAAGCTATAACGTAGGCTGGGACGAATTTAATCTAGCCAATTGGTTAGTTTAGCCCGGATATCGATGAAGACGCTTCGTATTCGAGAGGATCGATTTCCTGTCGGATGATTACAACCCAGATAAACGCTGTTTTTTTGACGGAGAAGTTAGAGTAAATGAGGGGTGTGTTCGGCGACATCGGCGAGGTATCGGGACCCGGAGACCCTCCTGCCCCTTATTCGGGCCCCGCCGGAGGGGCCCCGCCGAAGCAAACAGCTTATCGACCGCGGAGGAATCGACGTCCTGACGTCGACGGGCGCCTTTGCGTGTCGGCGCGGGCCGGGCGGCCATCGGCGCGGCGCCAGCGCTGGCCCCGCCGCCACCCTTCGCTCGCTCACCCCTCGCACGCAATACACTCCATCTTTCCTCTGCAATGTGTTTTTTAGTTTATTGACGAATCTTGGTTTACTTTCTCATCCCATTAATTTAGAGAATCAGAAACTGTTCATTTCATGTCAATATCGGCTCACAGAACGAAACACCCGTTTTAGGGAATGCTAAACCTGTTTTGGGTGTGAAATTAAAACGGGGGTAGTACATATTTGTTGTTTTTTTCAAGATACACCTGTGCTGAGCCTTATCCATGGAAAAAAGCTCTCGCCGAGACTTTTTGAATGATATGGCTGAACACAGGTCTATCTTGAAAAATAACCAAAGTATGTACTACTCCCGTTTTAGTTTAATACCCAAAACACGTAGCATTCCCTGAAACGGGTGTTTTGTTTTTATTGTGCTGACTCGTGCATTGAAGTCTTATTACGAAACCACCAAATGGAAGTTCTCTAATATCAATTGCGTTGAGGAATGATCTCGAAACCGAAACCGACACAGACTGAAGTGAATCTGCTTCTCCAGTTAAAACATGGCTAATTACTGCCTATCTCTGCGACATTGACATTCAAATTGAAGTAGACAATGTTATCATCTATTGTGCCGAGCTCGACAACGGTTTATTCGATTGAGTTTTAAAAGTTTGAGATTAGTGCGTCTTAGAATCCCGGGAAGGGAGGCGACAGTGGTGACGCCAGCGGCGGCGTTCGGCGTTTGTTTGTTTTAGTCGCCATGGCAGCGCCTACTCGTGACCATGGTTACTTGGACGGAGTGCTAATGTATCTTGTACTGTACACAAGACAGGCAAAGGCATTACCGCGCCACCGCGCCGCACTGTTTAACTATTTGCTCATATCGTAGCTAATCTCTTCGGCCCCTTTCCCAGCTTTCAACAACACGTTATTACCATGATTTTTGGATTATCTCGCAGTCCCCCACCCGTCAGGACGTTTTTCCATTCATCGCTTTGGCTCGTAACGTTTTGGCTCCGCCCACTGAAAAAAGAAAAAACGCACAACATACTACCTTGGCGTCGCCGTTACAACGGCTCGTAAAAATCTTTGACAAATTGGAGTTTTGCTGGATTAGGTTAGCTTAGGTCGGTGGGTGCGTTGGGTAATGCCACATTAGCTTAAGTTTAGGCTGAATTCGGTTAGATCATAGGTGAGCTGAGGTTAGGTTAGGCTCGCGCTGTGTTACATTAGGTCAAAGTTAAGCGTGGGTAGGTTCATAAAGATTTGGGTGGCCAACACGGTAAAATAAAATCAGTGTTTGAAAAGGGTGTCTCACTCTTTATGTTTGGTATGAGTTCATGACCTTAAAGTTCAATAAGTTGCAAGAATAAAAAAAAAGTCGCTGCTTGACTTGAGCTTTAGAAATCAACATTGATAATTTTAAGAACCAACTATGAAGTCCTGGGTGCTTTGTTTTAGCTTTTCTTGATTTACTCGGTATCGCTTTTGTTTTGGATTTTGGTGTTGGGTTTTGTGGAGGAGTCATTAATGTTGGTTTTGTAGTTGAGAAGTGTGAATTTGTTTTTTAATTTATCTAAGGAGGTATCCGTAGATAGACCTTAGTAAAGTCGAGTGTTTTGACTGCAGCAAAGCCAAAAATGATCGACGACTGATGTTCGGTACACTTCAGACTTTTCATCGTTCTTTTTTCTTAACTTTTGCGGTGGTACCATATTTAATGAAATTTTTGTTTAATCAACTTAAAATTATTTCTTTTACTAAAAGCTTTTTTTACGTTTGCGTTTTTTCAAAAGTGTCCTCGGTCGAAGAATCATTGTGGATTTCCATCTAGTTATTCATTCTCGTTTGAATACATGGATATCCGCACTTGAAATGGATATCCATGTCTAATAAGAAATTCATAGGTATCGTAGCATTGATGTGCATGAGCATATCCACAGGCTTATGGATACCCACTCTAGGATATCTGTAGTTTTATATCCGTATCATTGTGTGGGATATCCATATTAATGCCCATGAAAAAATCTCGATATCCATGTGAACGTCCATGTACGGATCCTTCGACCGGGGACTACTCAGGGCTACTGTTAGTTTGTTGACACAAACACAACCACAAAGGGATCAAGTAGCAGTGAAATTTTAATGAAGCGCATTTGCGAGGCGATTCTTCAATCAGCCTCATTGTGTTGGTAATTTTAGAGTTGACATAAAAATGCTACTTGGTTCTGACGCACCTGTTTGATTTCGAATGTCACTAACACAGTGCACATGCATGGTGGATTACGGTGGTTGGTTTTACCTGGTGATCAAGCTGAGCACTTTTCATTCACAGCACTGACCTTATAGGAAGGGAAGCGAGGTCATGGGACTTCAAGTCATTGAAATAACTTCTTCTTTGGTGAAAAGAGCAGAGCTACCAACGTTGGGAAAGTGGAGACAATGCTATAAGACGATTCAGTTGTTCTGAGCTAAGTTGGCAGCGTTTTTGAAAATCATGGGATTATATTTCGTCACTGTAAGTTTAGGTTTCGTGGTTAAATTCTCTGTAGGTTGTCAAGGAGGTTGCTGTTTACTAAAATATCAAGTTTGGGATATTCCTTACGAAATTCAAAGTGAGATTGGAGAAGAAAGTATGCGATCATGGGAATCTTCGTCGGTATGAAAAAGTGATAGCGCACATCATTTGTACTGTTGCATTATCATTGTGGAGACTGTGTGGGGGCATTGTTATCACAAATAGAGAACAAAAACCACACAGTTTTCACAACTAAATTCACAACAGCAGTGCAGCCGCGAGCAACTAACTGTTCGTAATCTCATCAAAATTGACATATGAGGTGTTAGAGAGTTTTGCTCGCAGCTGTAGACGTACATCTTATGTGAGGATCGAATTAGTTTATGCCCTTTTGAGATTCCCATGTTCCGTGTAAATTCCTATTAAATCCACCAATTTCATGTTTTTGGTTCAAGAATCCATCACTAGTCAATGCATTTATATTCGTAGATATCCACATAATAATCCATAAATTCGTGGATATAGCGGATGTTCGTAATCCAAGAATATGTAATGGAAAAAAACGATCTTTTCGAACATCTGAAAGTTTGTACTAGAGCAAGGATATCAGTGTGCATAGGCTTTATCCGGATGAATATCCATGTAAGTGCGAAAAATGGTATATCCAGAGTCCGTAGAAATCCGTATTCATACATCCTTGGAGATCAAAACGTTTAAAAATCCTTAAAGATATATCTATACAGAGGTACAGTGGGCCGCAAAAGTCATGACCCTTGCTTCCATAAGAAACACATGGAAGCAGGGGTCATTACTTTTGTGGCCCGCTGTACACTAAGATTGGCCTTGGATTCTTAGAGCAGCGGGTTTATATTTCGATCAGGTGTTAAGTCAACAATGGAGTGAGTTTTGGGTATTTTTTGTGTCCCACCTTTGGCATTTGCACATTTGCCTGTCACTTGCCTGCCACTGTCACTGTCACCGGCACTGTCACCCTGACTGTCACTTGCTGCACCCCGTCCAGCTTCCCCGGGTTCAGCCGACTCCGCATGCACTCCAAGGGCGGCACGCCCGTGGCCTTCGTCGAGTTCTCGGAGGTGCGCGCGGCGACCCTGGCCATGGGGGCGCTCCAGGGCAGCCTGCTGGCCTCCTCGGATCGCGGAGCCGTTCGCATCGAGTACGCCAAAAGTAGAATGGCCGAGGTTGGTGACGGGGCGGGGAACCGGAACCGGAAACGAACCGGGGCCAGTGACCGGACCGGTAACCGGGCACCGGACCTACTTGAAGCTTTGCATGACGCGCACTTTTCACCGACCCATTTGCGTATAGTCCAAAAGGTATTGACCAGTTCAGGTCGTGCAACAAGGCGGTGGCCTATGTATTTCCCCATTATGCGGAGCCTTCTTGTGCGACCAGAACTGGACAATACATTTTGGACTAGTAGTACATAAAATCAAAACAAGTAGACAAAGTAGCAAAAGCTGTACAGTCGGCCTATTTCACTACATTAAGTTGAGTCCTTGATTCGAAAAGACAGAGATCTCGCGGCAGCATCACTTTAAAGATAGAGCCCTGAAAAGTACAGTAGAGAGGTGCAAGTGAAACCTATGGCCGCCATATTGAGCCCCGTTTTCCCGTAAGGAATACATTCAGCCTATTATGGCGACTCTCAGGGGTCACCATTCGCGCCTGTCGACTTTTCAGAGCTTTGGATAAAGATACCAGATAACCAGACCGAAGAATCCGTTCTATGCTTGTTTATTTGTGCTTTAAAAAGTCCGATTTTTTAAAAATGATTAGCGGTTTTTTAGTCAGACTTTGTTGAGGATCGAAGATTCTTCAGGCCAGAGATCATGTTTCGTATATTACGGATTTTTCAACTGGGAACGGAAAATTTGTCCTCGGCGTGGATACCAGTGCTGGAAAGTCTGTTTTTAAGATATCCACAAAAACGTGGACGTTTCTGCCCAGACATCTGTGGCACTGGATTGTGTTCGACGAATTCACAGTCAGTACGGGATTAGGTTTCATACTTAAAAACCTTTCTGAAACAGCGCTTCAAGTGCAAATACGCGAATCCATGCGGACGGTATTGAAGTAAGAGCTGAGATTTCAAATCAGTCCATTCAAATCAGAGTGAAAAATCAAGAGAACCCAACAATGAGCTGCCCGATTGTATTTCGATTATTGGCGGGAAAGGTGCAAATGGGTCAGCTTTGTGGCATGGTTTTGTTGTTGATTAGCCTTGAAGGGATTAACAATTACACTGTTAACCATTTCAGGCAGCGTTTTATTTTTCGAGACCAAACAGGATACCGTTTCCAGGCGTCAGCTTATCCTTATTTCCAGGCATCGATTAACTATGTAATGACGCGGTATTCTTTCGGGAAAGTTTCGTTTAAATGAATGAATTAGTTTCTGTCGAATTTATTTTCTAACGAGTGACTCGTTTGAATAATTCATTGATCGGAGTTTTAGAGAGCCTAAAAATAGACAGACTCTCTACGAAGTATGAATCGATCCATCGATAACATCGAACTGCCCTGGAAAAAAGTGCATATTATTTTCGGTGTGTTTTTGTTTTGAAGCAGAGGGCTGTAGCTTAAGCATTTTCAATGTGAATGCGCCATGTTGCTTGGAAAAGATATTTATTTCACCTTTTTGTGTTTGGCAGGGACCCAAACCTGAGGAAAATGGACAATCTCAATAGCTATCTGCCTCTAAGCACTTGATTACGGAGTCTTGGATTAAGAATGGCGGCATCGGGGCCCTCCTCGGCTACAATGAAGCAAATAATCTGCGTTTTTGGAATCCTTTTCAATATCAGCGCCTTGTCGGAGCTCTCGTCGGAACAAGAGTCGGTCGGACTGCGAAGATAAACAAGGCGGTGATCACCTGCCTTGCATCTTTCCTTGGCCTTCTTCCTTTTGAAAGAAGTCACTGATTGTCAGAATTGAAACTTACTGATACTTTAGAGCGAAGTACTTTTTTTTTAGCTTTCGTGTCGGACAGAGACAGAGCATAGTTTTACTTTCAATTGTGAGTATCAAATTGACACTTTGTATTTATTTTGATCTGGATCGTTGTGATGATTAGGTAATTCTACCTGTGATTTTTTTATCTTTTTATACTGTTTACGGTTTGAAAAATTTAGAGTAGATTGTTTTAAAAACGGTTTTATTTTGGTCGCAGTGTTTCCCTTGTGGAGTGGCATTTTAAGTTGAGTGCAAAGTAGAGTGCTTTTGAGGTTATGGGCCGACCGAGGGAAAACTGTGAGGAGAAACTATGCCTCTGGATTCGCACGATTTTCGGCAGTCAGTATCAAAAGACACGTAGGTGATATTTGTAATAACAAGTAAGCCCGACAGGCAAGACATTATTTTCGAAAAACGTAGTCAAATTAATGGAACCAGGTGCATTTCCGAAGTTTTGGATATATTTTAGGGAAGAATAACATTCCTTTTGCGATCAGAAACATATCGGTAAGAATGCTTTAGCGAGACTTAAAATATTAGTAGCCGCTATTTATCAGTCTAACGAGATCATTCCAACTTTATTTTTTTATACACTTTTCTAGTTTGTTTTTAATTGGATTTTTTGTAAGAAATTAGGTGATTGTGTGTGGCCTGTTTTTTTTCTCTTTTTTTTTCTTTTTTAATTAACTTTGACATTCCTTAACATGGTAATCTTATTTAATATATTTCTTTCCGCCAGGGCTCTCTACGCAGCCCGGGGTTTTAGCTAGATTGTGTAATATTTTTGTGTGTTTATGCAAAACGCAAATTAATTTATTTGTTGTTTTTTTCGAGTAGGTATTTTAAGGGTGGATAGCAATAAACCAAATTGTCATTTGCATTGTCGTCCATTGTCAGCGAAGGCGGTACTATTCAAGTTAGCATTCTTAAGGACGACCCTAGGAAATAGTTTGTTCCTTTTATTTTATACGACAAAATCTGTTTTGTATGACAAAATCTGTTTTGTATAGATGATAAGCACTAGAAAGTCCATTTCTAAGTATCTATTCTAGGCTACCGCTAAACACCTCTTTTCGTTCCTTTGACTGACGAAACAAACAAGCGAAACCAAAAATAGGTAAATAATTCGTCTAGTTTATGGCAGGTTACTAAAATTAGACTGATGATGCTTCAGATAAGAACAGTCCAGAAAGAACCTGCGGCAAACGCCACTGCGAACTGCGCAGCGTCCCCGCGCCAAGCGCCACTAAAAGTGACGCTTTAAAAAAGCCGCCAAAAGTAACGGTCAAAAAAGCGCGCGAAACAAAAAGTGGCGTCCAACGGCCGCGTCATACAATTTTCAGGCAGGCGTACTAAAACGTATATATATTTGTACATACATATATATACGCTCTGTGTTAACTTTTTATTTGAAAAGTAGTAGAATCTTTTATGAAGAAAAAGTAATGTTTATTAAATCTAGTAGTCGCTTTGTGTGTGTAAGGTTGATGTGATATTTAATAGTAATATGATAAGACGATTGTATGGGGCGCATCGGCGGTACAAACTGGCCGCTTTTTCAGATCAAACGAACACAAATTGCTCGTTTTTAATTGAAACCAGTCTAAAGGAACTCCGCCTTTCGATTTTATTCTTGTTATTGACTTCACAAAACGGCTTCATTTCATGCTGCTTCTGCTTATTCGTAATACGCATTGAAATGAGCTTCTATTATGTTTTGGATTAGATTTGGGTAGTTTGATCCTGAATCGTTTGTTCTTTGTATCGGTAATGCATGTGCACACAGGAGCCTACAGTCAAGGCCTTGCCTTGCCGTGGCTAACCTAAAATTTTAAAAAATATATCGCAGTATTTTAGCCGATCGCTAGACCACCTTTGCCACCCAAGGAGGAGAATAGCAAAGTTGCCGTTTCGTCTTTTTGATGTTAAAACATCTCCGCGTATAAATCGCGTTAAAACGACGGCATCGGGACTTTGCGTTCTTTGGCAGTCATATCAAATGAGTGATTGGTCTAGAGAAATTTTACGAGAGTAGCTGTTTTGTTCGTTTGTCTTTGATGTAGATTTTAAAGTGATGCTAGAGCCAGGGGTGATTAGAGCTACGTGTGGTTGTTTGAATAAGCGCGCCAATATCGCCGAGAGGCCTTACTTGTTAGCAGCCGGTGGGTTGGTAACAACGCGAGGCGCAGAGGTGGCGCCGCCAACCGCCGGCTTGCGGAAACTTTCCGTCCATTTTATGTCTTTTTAAAATAAAATGAATGCAGCTCAACGCTACAGGGGCGATCCCAGCTACTGGGGCACAATGGATTGCAGAAATCACACATATCAGCTTAAAATTTAGATAAATTAGGTGCGTGGTCCGAACATGTTATTTCTATTTAAACGAAAAAAAATTGTTTTGCAGTGCTAATGGTATTTTGATGAACAATTAATCTATTTATTAGATGTAATACAATGTGAAGATGAAATAGTGCCCTTGCCGTCTTGATGTGCACAGAGACGTGTGTGTGTTGTTGGCAGCATTGCGTCGTCGCCTCGATCCCATCCGATTCGGATGTGTGGCTCTCTCCTCTTCAACGATTCGACCTTGACCAATATCATGTGCCTTTGTCGGCCTCAGTTAGAAAAAATATTGTTGATCAGTCCGATCAGTCAAGGGGAGGTTGCTCTAACTCCGCCGTAAGAACCAACGAGAGCTGTTACCGATCTGTGGTTATCTTCTCTCGGAGTGAGTTGTCGGGCTCTGAATATCAATCTCTGTTTTCCACCATTGGCTCTCACTAGAGCTCTCACGGTTTGGAAGAGTTGTCGAGAGACGAAATTTCAGTGTTGCCTGGAAACAGAGCGTATTGCTGACGTGAGAGCGGATGTAGCAAGCGACTTCCCTTTGAGAGCAATATTAATCAAAAATGGAGTCTGCTAGAGCCACCCTGAAAGTCAAATTTGCTCGGAAGAGTATTTTGTCGGAAGTGCGAACTATTCCGTGGAAAATTTTAAGTCTCTTGCCGGGACCAAATCCGCGGCGTTATGTGTGCCGATTTCCTTCTTCGGATGACTACCTCTCTTCTTTCTTTGCTCCATGTGAGCGCTCCTCAAGTATTGAAATTGGAATAGGAGACAGGACGTGACGAGATGACTGGCGATTGACGACTGAAGACCGGAAGCATGACGCCCGCATAATCCGTGTCTCTGTGTACTTCACTATTTTCAGATATTGTATTGATATGCGCAGTGAATGGGGCTCAAATATCTGTCAGTAAAAACTTATAACTTTTTAAAGATTATATTGTGTATTTTAAAAATGACTTTCTACGCCCACTTGTTAAAAACTGCTGTTTGTCAATGCATTTATGCATGAAGCATTTTGTTTGCCTTGATAAACGATCGTTGAAGTTGTCTATTTTTACGATAGCTAGGACTGTTTGAGAACGACGAGCTCGTTAGGAAAATGTTGTTCAATTTTTTGGGTTGTCTCTGTATTAAGGCTTCGAAATCATTCCTGAGTTGTATTTAGCTTAAAAGAAAGGCAATGCGAAGCCGCAAGGTCGAGATGTTTACCATAAAATGATCTCGAGTTTATCTTAGGTACTCCTGGCAAAGCGTTTCATGGCAATATGTGTTGTGTTGTTCACAATGTGAGAAAGGGAGGAAGAGAGAGTGAAGAAGAAGAGTAGAGAAAGAGAGGAACCGCATTGTGTTGTCCCGCGGCGACGGTGTCCCGTCTCGACTCGGCTCTTGTCGGGTTGTTTCGGCGTCAGCGACGCGACGGGGTAGTGGTTGTTGTTGCATGGGAGCGTTAGGTCTTGTTTGAGCCCCATGCTGTAAAAATTTGTAAGGTTTTTCGTAGAAGAAGTTTGTGATATGAAACTAGCCACTTTCGCCTTTTCTCGACCTGCTAATATATATTACTAAACACCACTTGAAACATATCATGATCTGTGCCCCTGCGACGTGACATCTCTTTAATGTTGATAAAAGCGAAGTTTGATATATTTCTATTCCCGTAAGTTTGTTACTGAAGAGTTGACATATCATGCCGGTGTGCAGGTCGGGTTTTCGCCTGCGACGGGCTTAGCTGCATGAAGCTACATGGCAAGATGCGCGGGGCGGGGCGGGCGGGAGCAGACCAAGGTCGCGTGCTACCGTGCCGTGTCGTGCCGTGCCGCGTGTTGTCATGTCGTGCTCAGGATAGAACGGGAGTGGAAACCCCTCTCGAGTGAAAGGCGCAGACGGAGCGGAGCTGCCTGAGCTAGCGCGGCGCAGACTCGCTTCAGCTCATGGTCAGCCCACTCACCGACTGGAGTCCACTCAGTGTATACAATGCAATATTGTTATTAAAACCAAATAGATGAGCTTTGAT